>Ga0066637_10002906_pt1 | contig 11482 bp, 9 predicted proteins | sample CryGeyCG2014_020_FD_62737 | JGI IMG/M metagenome (GOLD analysis project Ga0066637, IMG submission 62737) | Groundwater microbial communities from aquifer - Crystal Geyser CG08_land_8/20/14_0.20 | ecosystem: Environmental > Aquatic > Deep subsurface > Groundwater | place: USA: Utah: Grand County...
TTCCGGCATCGACGTGTATCTTAATACCGATTTCTTCGACGTCAAAGACAGGCTGCCGGAGGACTGCCGTATCATCTACACCGGGCCGGTGGACCGGTACTTCGGCTATGACTACGGCACGCTGCGCTGGCGGTCCCTGGACTTCGAAAAAGCGGCGCTGACGGGCGGGGAGTTCCAGGGGACCGCAGTGGTGAATTACGCCGACGAGGCCGTTCCTTTTACCCGCATCCACGAGTTCCGCCATTTTCACGCGGAGCGCGCCTATCCCGCCGACAGGACGCTCATCGCCAGGGAGTATCCCTGCGAATGCGGCCCCGGCCGGGAGCCGTACTACCCGGTAAATACCGGCGCGGACAGGGAACTAATGGCGCGCTACTCCGCCAGGGCCGGGACAGCCGGGAAGCTTCTGCTCGGAGGCCGCCTGGGGACTTACCGCTATCTCGATATGGACCAGACCGTGGCAAGCGCGCTCGACGCTTACGAAAGGGAAATAAAGAATGCCGGGGAATGAAACGATGACGCGCAGACGCGAACTGGCCCTGGTGCTGCCGGTCTACAACGGGGCCCCTGATATCGCGGGCGTGGTGGACGGCTGGCTGAAGGAGCTGGCCGCCCTGGGCATGGATTTCGAAGTGATAGTCCTCGACGATGGCTCCGTAGACGCCACGCGCGTGCTCCTGGGATCTTTTCAGGCGGACAGCAGGGTCACTCTGGTATTTAAGTGCAATGAAGGGCATGGCCCGACCATCCTGAAGGGATATAAGCTGGCCGTGGACAGGGCGGAATGGGTATTTCAGGCGGACAGCGACAACGAGGTGCCCCACGGGAATTTTAAGGGCTTGTGGGACAGGCGGGGTGAGTTCGACGCGCTGTTCGGGGAGCGTACCGGCAGGGTACAGCCGGCCGGCCGCAGCATGGTCAGCGCGCTGGCGCGCGCCGCGGTCTCCCTGTTTTTCGGCGGAACCATTGCCGACGTGAATACCCCGTACAGGCTGCTGCGCGCGGACGTTCTGAGGCCGCTCCTGGCGCTGCTCCCGGCGGACACGTTCGCCCCAAACCTGGTTATAACCGGAATGCTGGCCAGGGGCCGCGCGCGCATAGCCGGCCTGCCGGTGCCCTCCGCCGGCGGGGAGGCCGTAAGCGCTGCGCTTAACGGCTGGCGCCTCTGGTCCACCGCCGCCCTTTCTTTCTTTCAGACCGTACGTTTCCGGCTGGGACACCGCGGGCGGCGGCCGGCCGCTGCCTCCCGGCAGGGACCGGCGGACATGACAGAGGCCTGCAAAAAGCAGAATATATGACGCAACCCGAAGAAATAAAACTATTTTCCTACGACGAAATCTCCCGGTTCACCATAAGCGACGTGCACGACCTGTACAGGCAGTTCGTGAATCCCGGCCAGGTGGAGTTCCTGGCCAGTTTCGGGCCGGGCCGGGTGCTGGCCGACAGCGCGGCAGGCAACAAGATCCATTGCCGCGATGGGCGGGTCATTTATGATTTTACCGGCGGGGTAGGCGTGCTCAACCACGGGCACAACCACCCGGAGATACTGGAAGTCCGCAAAAGGTTCCAGAGCGGGAACCGGATGGAAGTGCACAAGAACTTTCTCTCGCCTTATGTAGCCGGGCTGAGCGCGAACATCGCTGCCCTGATGCCGGGGGACCTGAAAATGAGCTATTTCTGCAATTCAGGCGCCGAGGCCGTGGAAGGCGCGGTCAAACTGGCGTACAAGGTTTATAACGGGCGCAGGGCCAGGCTCATGGCCGCCGACATCTCTTTCCATGGCAAGCTCCTGGGGTCGGCCGGCCTGACGGGCTCGCCGGAGGTGCCGTTCGCCTGGCCTTCCATCCCCAACATAGACCGCTTCGTTTATAACGACCTGCAGCGCGTTAAAGACCTGGTGGAAAAGAACCGCCTGCCGGGCGGCGAGTCCGGCCATTACTGTATCCTCGTCGAGCCTTTCAGCGCCAGCAGCCTGCGCGAATGCGACACGGAGTTCCTCCGCGGCCTGCGCGAGCTTTGCGACCGGGAGGACATCGTACTGGTCTTCGACGAGGTCTACACGGGCTGGGCTAAGACCGGCGCCCTGTTCAACTGCTTCCATCACCAGGTCACCCCCGATATCCTCGCCATGTCGAAAAGCTTCGGGGCCGGAAAAGCCTCGATAGCGGGCTACGTGACCAGGACGCCGGTGTTCACCCGCGCTTACGGCAAGCTCAACGACTCGATAATGCATTCCACCACTTACAACGGCTTCGGGGAGGAATGTGTCACGGCCAGCGAGGGCATCCGGATAATGGTGCGCGACAAGTACTGTGAAAAAGCCCGGGCTATGGAGGCCGCCTTAAAGCCGCGTCTTTTGAAACTGGCCGGGGAAACGGGCGGCTTCATCACTGAGGTGCGGGGCCGCGGCGGGCTGCTGGGCTGCCTGTTCAACGATCAGGTCAACCCGGCGCTGAAAGCCGCGCTGTCTGTGCTGCCTTCGGACTTCGTGCGGGACGGCCGCTTCATCGCCAAACTGGTCACCGGCTCCGTTATCAGCGAACTTTTCAACAAGCACAATATCCTCACCTATTTCGGGAGCAACCGGGAGATTCCGTTAGTTATCGCCCCGCCGCTTATAACTGCACGGGAGGACCTGGACTATTTCGCTGATTCGCTTGAGAGCGTGCTTAGGCAGGGGCGGCTCAAACTGGTCGCTAAATATATCGCCTATAAATACGGCGGGAAGGTTTAAGACCACGATGCTCAACGCTATCTGCCATTGCGCTATGCGCCGCCTGGTGGCCGCGCGTTATTCGGAAAGGAATGCCGGCCTTTCATGTTTTAAAGAACAAATGACCGCCGCAAGGACGCTGCGCGCCCTTTTCTCCGTCAGCCCGCCGGTAAGGGCCGCGGTAAAGGTCTATCTGCTGTGCCTCCACCTTCTGGCGTCCGCTTTCGGAGCGCGCAGCCTCGCGCGTTCCATGAAAGCCGCCGAAGGGTTCCCGCCGCTGCGCGCCCTTAACCAGCTGCTCTTTTCCTGGATAGACCTGTGCGGTTCCGCTGAAGAGGCGGCCTGCCCATGAAAGCGCCCGCAGCGGAACCCGTTGTCTGGGATGTTGTCGTAGTCGGTTCCGGGCCCGGCGGTGCCGTTGCCGCCAGCCGGCTGCGGGCGGCAGGGAAACGGGTGCTTGTGCTAGAAGAGGGCGGGCGTCCCTCTCCGCGGGCATTGCGCCGTTCGGTCGACAGCCTGCTGGCCCGTTTTTACCGGAACGCCGGGGCCGTCCCGTTCTTCGGCCCTTTAACCTTCTCTTTCGGCGAGGGGAAAGTGGCGGGCGGGGGCTCGTTCGTGAACGCCGGCCTTATCTGGCCGACGCCCGAGCGGGTCCTTAAGGACTGGGCCGCGAAGCTTCCCGGTTCTGTCTTCGACTCACCGCGCTGGCGCGCCGCAGAAGCGCGAGTGCGCGCGGACCTGCAGGTGAATACGGACCATAATTTCACCGGCGGCGCCAATGCCGCCTCAAAGATAATGCACGAGGCCGCCCTTGCCCTTAACTGGCGTTGCGTCCCGGTGCCGCGGGGCGTGGTGAACTGCCAGAACAGCAACAGGTGCGCGACAGGCTGCCCCTCGGGCGCCAGGCGGTCCGTGGCCGAGGCCTGCCTGGCCCCGTTCGAGCTGGCCGGGGGAACGCTGCTGGCCGGCGCAAAAGTTTTGAAGATAACACCGCCGGAGGACGGGAGAGCGGGTGAAATAGCTTTCAGCCGGAACGGTGCAACGGAGCGGGCCAGGTTTAAAAAAGCCGTCATTTCCGCAGGGGCCACACAATCGGCCCTGCTGCTGCGCAAAAGCGGCCTGTCGCGGGCCGCCGGCAGGCAGTTCGAGTTCCATCTAAATTTCAAGGTGCTGGCGCGGTTCCCGTTCGTGGTTGACGCCGCGCGAGGCACGCTCCTGACTCACCAGGTGCAGGAGTTCGAAGAAGAAGGCATCCTGATAATGCCCTCCGGCTTTAACGGGAAGTACCTGGCCCTTGAACTGGGCAGGCTGGACGGGAAGGACGCCGCCGGGCTTAACTCCGAGGCGCGCAAACTCGCCATCTACGTCTCGATGATCCGGCCGCGCGTGAGCGGCAGGCTATACGACTTTTCTGGACAGACCTTCGGGCGCTGGAGCTGGGATGAAGATTCCGACAAGCTGATGCGCAAAGGTCTGCGTAAAACCTGCGAGCTGCTGTTCCTGGCCGGGGCGGTTGAAGTGGTGCTGCCGCTGCGGCGGACGCGGCCGCTTTCTTCGCTTGACCAGGCCGCCGGCCTGCTGGCCTCGTCACCCGCTTCTGAATTCAGCGCTGTCAGCGTGCACGGCATGAGCGCGAACAGGATGGGGACTTCTCCGGATAATTCCGTGGTGGACCTGGACGCGCGCGTCTGGGGCCAAAAGGACATTTTTGTCGCAGACAGCTCGATACTGCCCACGAATACGGGCGAGAGCCCGCAGGGGACGATAATGACGGCCGCGCATGAACTGGCGGACCGCTGGCTGGCTTCAGGCCTGGTATGATAAAGAAGAAAAAACTGCTGGCTCTCAGAAGCCCCGCCGTTATCAACGACCTTTCCGCGGCTATCTCGCCCTGCCTTCCTATCGGTCTGGCCTATGTCGCAGCCGCTATAGAAGACCTGGCCGAAGTAACGGTCCTCGACCCGGTAGCCGAAAAACCCCTTATCCACGAACTGACGCCGCTTAAGGACGGGGTCTCCATTCTTGGCCTTACGCCGGGAGAAACCATCGCGAGAATAAAAGAGGCGCCGGAGATCTGCCTGGTCTCTTCCATGTTCTCTATGGAATGGCCGGTGACCCGGCTGCTGCTCCGCCTGCTCAGGGAAGAATTCCCGGACTGCATCATCATCGGGGGAGGCGAACATTTCAGCGCGGCCGCGGAATATTCTTTGCAGAACAGCCCGCTGGACATCTGCGTTCTCGGTGAAGGCGAAGCCGCGATACGGGAACTGGTCGGGCGCATCTCCGCGGACGGACAACTGCCGTTGGACGTGCCGGGGACGAAAGTGAAACATCCGCGGACAGGAGCGGTGATCGATAACGGAAGGCGGCCGCGTATCGCAGATCTTGGAAGCCTGAAGTATCCCGCCTGGGAATTATTCAACGTAGAGGGCTTCCTGGACAGGGGAGTGGGCAACAGCGCCAACGGCCTTAAGGGGATAAGGGCTATGCCCATCGCGGCCAGCCGCGGCTGCCCGTACGAGTGCGCTTTCTGTTCCAACAAGTCCATGTGGGGCAGCGAATGGCGCGGCCGGCCAGGTGAAGACGTGGTCGCGGAGATGAAGCACTGGGTTAAGCGGTACCGCGTGAATCATTTTGATCTCTGCGATCCTTCGGCGTTCATCGAAACAAAGCGGGCGGCGGAGTTCTGCGGACTCCTTATCAGGGAAAACCTCCCCGTCACCTGGGGGCTGCCGAGCGGTACGCGGGCCGAAGTGCTGGATACGGAAACGCTGGACCTGCTGCGCCGTGCGGGCTGCAATGACCTGGACTATGCCCCCGAAAGCGGGAGCGGCTATATCCTGGGGGTCATGAAGAAAAAGATCGACAAGGAACAGCTCCTGGTTTCGATGCGCGCGTGTCCGGCCGGGATAAAGACCAAAGCCAATCTGGTGCTGGGTTATCCCGAAGAACAAAGGCGGCATGTCCTGGGAACGTACTGGTATATAGTGAAAATGGCGCTAGCCGGGATAGACGACCTGCTGGTGACCACGGTTTGCGCTTATCCCGGTTCGGAGCTGTTCGAGCTGCTGAGGAGCGAAGGCAGAATAACTCTGAACGAACAATATTTCCTGGGCCTGTCCAGCCAGGGCAGCCTTGATATTGCCCCGTGCTATTCGCGGCACTATTCCAGGTATGAGCAGCACTTCTTCAAGCTGGGGGGCTTTGTCCTGTTCTATTTCTCGGCCTTCCTGTTCAGGCCGCGCCGGTTATTTATTTTGTTCCGCGATATCCTGAGAGGCGAAGGGACCACGCGCCTGGCTATGGCGCTGCTGAACCTTGCCCGCAGGCGGGCGGCCCGTTAAAATATGCGGATCCTGGGCACCAAATTCTTCGGCGTGGACAGCGGCGTCTTCCTGCTGGATACCGGCGCGAAAGAGATCTTCGCGCTGAGCACCGAGCGGGTCACGCGCATAAAGCATGACTGGTTCCAGGTCGAGCCCGTCCTGAAGGCCTATCCGCCCGGGAAAATAGATGCGGTCTGTCATTCTTTCAGCGATTTCGGGAACGCGGATACCTGCGTCGAGACCAAGGGCGGCTTCGCGCTGCTGCTGGGGCTTTACCGCCACTTCCGTCCTTTTCTTCAACCCGATTTCACCGGAGTTCTCCGCGGACGGCCGCGTGGCGGCGCCGAGAGAGCGGTTCCCGGCGGTATCCGTAATGCCGCGCTGCTTGTGCTCAAAGACCTGCTGCGCGGTTATACGGGGCTGAGCGCGGAAGCCAATAAGAAATATATCGAACGGTTCATCCTGGCCGCAATGTCCCGCAGCGGCTGCAGTCTCAACAAGGCGGAGTTTTTCGACCACCATCTCTGCCACGCCGCTTCGGCTTATTATTTTTCTCCGTTCCCGTTCACGCAGAAAGCGGTAGTGCTGACGCTGGACGGCCAGGGCGACGGCTATTACAGCAAGTGCTTCTTGTTCGAAGGCCGGGAGCATAAACCGCTCGGGGGGGCGAAAACCGAAAGGTTCCGCGCCGGCTGGCGGGTGCATGTGGCGTCGATAGGGGAACTGTACGGGAACTTTACCGAGGCGCTGGGTTTTGCGCGCAACTCGGACGAGGGCAAGACCGAGGCGCTGGCGGCGTTCGGCACGCCGGACGCGGAGCTGCTGTCCGCGCTGAAAGGGTCCCTGGTTATTTCCAAAGAGGGAATGACTTTCGACATAGAAAAGCTCCGGCCCTTCTATGATCGGGGTTATCTGGGTTCACAGCTGAAGCGCAGCGGCCGGGCGAACTTCAGCGCGGCGGTGCAGAGGTTCCTTGAGGATGCCGTCGTCGAATATCTCAACAGCATAGCCGTGCCTGCCGGGATAGACCATTTGTGCCTGGCCGGCGGAGTGGCGGCCAATATCATCCTGAACCTGAATATCTTCGAGCGCACCCGGTTCAAAAAGCTCTATGTGTTCCCGGCCATGTCGGACTGCGGCAGCGCGGCCGGCGCGGCCATCCTGGAGGCGCTCAGGCAGGGCGCGGACATAAGCTGGCTGAAAGAGCGCCAGCTGCCTTATTTCGGCGACTCGTACTCTAAAGATGAAGTAACCGCGGTCCTTGAGAAGCACGGAGACCTCATCTCTTACGAATTTTTGGGCGAGCGTTTCTGCGCGGAAGCCGCAAGCGCGGTGGCGGGAGGGAAGATCATCGGCCTGTTCCAGGGAAAAATGGAATTCGGTCCCCGGGCTTTGGGAAACCGAAGTATCCTGGCCGACCCGCGGGACCCGGCCGTGCGCGGCAGGTTGAACTCCGTGGTTAAAAGGCGCCCGGCTTTCCAGCCTTTCTGTCCGTCCATCCTGGAGAGAGAGCGCGAGCGGCTGTTCGGCGAGAGCTTTGCGCACAAGCACATGGCCATCGCTTTCCGTCTGAAGAAAGAGTTCCGGGCCGCTCTGCCCGCAATTATCCACGTGGACGGCACGGCGCGCCCCCAGTTCCTCAGCGAGCCGGACAACCCCGCTTTTTACAGGATCCTCACCGCGCTGAAGGAGCTGACCGGCTTCGGCGTGGTCCTTAACACTTCGTTCAACCTGCACGGCCGCACCCTCGTGCGCACCCCCGAAGACGCCCTCGCCGACTTCCTCGACTGCTCCATCGACGAACTCTACCTCGAATCCTACCGCGTCCGCCGCAAGCCAAAGCCTTAGTGGCTGTGCCGTAACGGGCGCAAGTCCATACGGCGCCTCCGCTTGAATTGGCCGCTTGAGGCACACAGGCCGTTTGATGGCCAGAGGCCCTGCTACGGCACTGGCATAGCCTTGTGCTTTATGCGGCACCTTCGCATGAATTGGCCGCTTGAGGCACACAGTGCTTTATGCGGCACCTTCGCTTGAATTGTGATTATGCCCGTAGGCGGGCCGTTTCGGCAGATTTGAAAAATCCGCGCCGGTTCTACATCCGTTCCGGGGCGGAGACGCCCAGCAGGCCCAGGCCGCGGGCTATCACGGACTTTACAGCCTTCAGCAGGAACAGCCTGTAGGCGGAAACTTCCCTGTTCTCCGGGTCCAGCACCTTGTGCTTGTCGTAGAATGAATGGAAAAGCGCCGACAGTTCGGTAAGATAGCTGGTAAGGTGGTGGGGGGAATTATCCCGGGCGCAGTCCAGCAGCGTCTTCTCCAGCCACAGCAGCTTCAGCAGCAGCGCGCGCTCCTCCGCGTTTATAACGGCCTTCGCGGCGTCGAAGCCCGCCGCCGGGTCCACGCCTTTGCCGGCGGCCATAGCGAAGATGGAGCTTATGCGCGCGTGCACGTACTGCACGTAGAACACCGGGTTCTCGTTCGAGCGCTTCTTGGCTAGGTCCACGTCGAAGTTTAAATGCGTGTTCGGGCTGCGCGAAGCGAAGAAGAACCGGCAGGCGTCCGCGCCCACCTCTTCGGTCAGCTCCTTGAGGGGAATGAAGTCGCCGGCGCGCTTCGACATCTTTATTATCTCCGCGCCGCGCTGCAGGGCAACCTGCTGGTGTATTATCACCTTGAAACTGCCCTTTGCGCAGCCCAGCGCCTCTACCGCGGCCTCCATCCTGGGCACATGCCCGTGATGGTCGGGGCCCCAGATATCTATGACCCGGGTAAAACCCCTGTCGAACTTGTTAAGGTGATAGGCGATATCGTTCAGGAAATAGGTGTTGTTCCCGTCGGATTTTACCAGCACCCTGTCCTTGTCGTCCGAATCCATCACGGTCGAGGTCCCCAGCCACAGGGCGCCCTCTTTCTCGTAGGTCATGCCGCGCTCTTTAAGGGCCGCCAGGGTCTTGCCCGGAGCGCCCTCGGCGTGCAGTTCGGACTCCAGGAACCAGCGGTCGAATTCCACGCCGAAGGCCTTCATGTCGGCGCGGTGCAGTGCCAGCATTTGGGTCACGGCATAGTCGGAGAACTGCTTCCCCGTCCAGGCGGAGGCCTCTTTGGGGAGGGCTGCGGCAAGCTCTTTAAGATATTCTCCCTGGTAGCCGTCGGCGGGAAGCTCCGTGCCGTCGAGCCGGGCCTTCAGGGAAAGGCCCAGCAGTTCCACCTGGCGGCCCACGTTATTGACGTAATATTCGGTGGAAACGTCCGCGCCCAGAGTTCTCAGGATGCGCGCGAGGCTGTCGCCCAGCGTGGCGCCCCGGCCGCTGGCCAGGTGCATGGGCCCTGTGGGATTGGCGGACACGAATTCGAGGTTTACTTTTCCGCCGAATTCCGGCCTTTCAAAAAACCCCGGGCTGTCCAGCTCCCCCGCGGCCTCCAGCAGCGCCGCGTCCTTAAGCTTCAGGTTCACAAAGCCGGGCGCTATGACCTGCGCGTCGAACTCCGGGGCCAGCGCCGCCGCCAGCTCCTGCGCTATTTTCAGCGGCGGTTTTTTCAGCAGCTTCGCGCCGGCTATGGGCCAGGCGATGGAAAGGTCCGCCTTTATATGCGGCGGGGGCGCGGCCAGGGCAAACCCGGCCAGGTCTTTCCCGTCAAGGGAAAAAACCGCGCCAACGCGGCCTTTAAGGTCGGCTTCAAGCTTCGAGAGTTTCATTTTTTCTTTTTAGCGGGTTTTCTGGCGGCGGTTTTCGCTTTCGCGGGCTTTACCTTTTTGGGGACGGCCTTCTTTTTTGCCGGGGCTTTTTTAGCGGGAGCCTTTTTGGCGGCCGGCTTCTTCTTCCCGGGCGCCGCGGCCCGCGGCTTCTCTTCCCAGACCACCGGCCTGGCCCCCTGGTAAAGCTTGTCGATCTCGTAGAAGCCGGCGGCCGTCCGGTCCAGGACATGCACCAGCACGCCGCCGTAATCCAGCACCTTCCAGCTCTTGGAGCGCGCGCCGTCTTTGTACAGGCAGAAAAAACCGTCATGCTTGAGGCGCGCCAGCACCTCTTCTTCCACCGCTTCCAGCTGCGGAGGAGACTCCACCACGGCCAGCACGGCATAGTCGGCCAGGGAGGATATTCCCTTAAGGTCGTAAACAGCCACGGGGCTGGCCTTCTTGGAATCACAGGCGCGCGCGGCTGTCAGCGCCGTTCTTTTTGAGTTATTGTTTAGCATCAGATCTTGGCCTTTTTCAGTTTTTCCAGCATGGCGGCTTCCGTCTGGTGCTCCAGGTTCACCATGGCCGAGCCGATAACGGCGGATATTGTATTAAATATGGTGGCCAGGTTGTTCTTTTCCAGCGGGGTCACGGCGGTCTCCCGCGAGAACACCGTGCAGGCCAGTTTGTGCCCTTCCGCGCTGCAGGCCATCAGATAGGTGTTATCCCCTAGCCAGCCGCTCTGCGGGGAAGCCGGCAGTTCGCACGCGGCCTTGTCCTGCGGGAAGCTCTCGCGCAGATAAACTTGTTCGTACTCCTCGTTGAACATGTTGTACACATAGGCCCGCACGTTCCAGGAGCCTTCGAAGTAATGCCGCAGATCCTCCATCACCGCCGACAGGAAATCGGCCGGGGTCTTGTACGTCGCCAGCAGGTGCCCGCTCAGGTCAAAAAGCATCGTAAGCTCGCTGGAGGTGTGCTGCAGACGCTTGAGCAGCGACCGCATGATCTCACTGAAGATGCTGATCCCCGTCTCCGGGTTCTCCTTGATAAAGGAGAAGAATTTTTCGCGGCCTATCTCGTAGAGCGAGGACTCCCTGGAGGCGCGCGCCTGCGCGAAGCGCACCTGGTCCTGCATCACGGCCATCTCCCCGAAAAAGTCGCCGGCTGAAAGGATCGCGAGCGTCTTGAACTCGCGGTCCTCTGCGTCCATGGACTTCTCGACGATCACCTCTCCGTCCACGATGATGTAGAGCGAGTCGCCCTGCGTACCCTCCTTGAAGACCACGTCCCCGGCGGCGTAGTCCGTCCGCTTAAAATAACCGGCGAACTCCGAAAGCATGGCTTCGGAAAGATTATGGAACAGCGTGACTTCCTTAAGTTTCTCTATATCGGACATATTCCCCTCCCTTAGCCCACCGCGCTGCACAGCTTGCGCAGTCCCTCTTTGTCGTGCGCCTTGGCTTCCGCCACCTCGTAGGTTATCAGGTTCTGCTTCACCAGCAGCGACAGCGCCCTGTCCATCGGCACCATGCCGTATTTGGCGCCGGTCTCCACCGCGCTGTAGATCATATGCGTTTTCCCTTCGCGTATCAGGTTGGCTATAGCCGACGTCATCACCATTATCTCGCGCGCGGCCACGCGGCCTTTGCCGTCCTTGCGCGGCAGGAGTATCTGTGAGACCACGCCCTGCAGCGAGGCGGCCAGCTGCACGCGCACCTGCGTCTGCTGGTGCGGCGGGAAAACGTCTATTATGCGGTCCAC
>Ga0066637_10002912_pt1 | contig 11471 bp, 15 predicted proteins | sample CryGeyCG2014_020_FD_62737 | JGI IMG/M metagenome (GOLD analysis project Ga0066637, IMG submission 62737) | Groundwater microbial communities from aquifer - Crystal Geyser CG08_land_8/20/14_0.20 | ecosystem: Environmental > Aquatic > Deep subsurface > Groundwater | place: USA: Utah: Grand County...
GAACTTAAGCGAACCAAAATAAGCCACACGCCTATTCGTTCTGGAGCGTGGAACAAAGCGCTGGAAAAGTTAGCTTCACCGATTGAAATGACTAAGGAATTGAAGGCTAAAGGTTCTTGGAAAGTGATGGAATCCGTAGAGAAGAGATTAGGATGGAAGGGAGAATAACATGGCAGAAAAGAACATTGAAGCCGAAGAGCCAAGGATAGGCGTTTTCATATGCCACTGTGGCTTAAACATTGCAGGCGTATTGGACATCAAAGAACTTGTTGAATATGCAAAAACTCTGCCAAACGTCGTTTATGTTAAAGACAATCGCTACACATGTGCAGATCCGGGACAAGAGGAAATAAGAAAGGCGATAAAGGAGCATAAGCTCAACCGTGTTGTTGTGGCTGCGTGCTCTCCACGAATGCATGAACCAACATTCCGAAGAACAGTTTCTGATGTTAACTTGAATCCCTTTCTTTTTGAAATGGCAAACATCCGCGAATTCTCATCTTGGTGCCATCCAAGCACGCCAAAAGAAGCAACGGAAAAAGCCAAAGACATAATCAAAATGGCAGTTGCAAAAGCAAGGCTGCTACGACCGCTTCAGACAATAGAGGTTCCAGTAACCAACAAGGCATTAGTCGTAGGCGGCGGCATAGCTGGAATGAACGCTGCTCTAGACTTGGCTGAAATGGGCTTCAAAGTGTACTTGCTTGAAAAAGGAGAAAGCATAGGCGGTCACATGGCACAGCTGGATAAAACTTTTCCAACTCTTGACTGTTCCATATGTATTGAAGGTCCGAAAATGGTTGATGTGGGGCGGCATCCTAACATTGAGATTATATCTTTTGCCGATCTGTTAAGCGTCAGCGGTTTCATAGGCAATTTTAAAGTTAGGACTCGGAAAAACCCACGATATATAATTGCTGCAAACTGCACGGGCTGTGGTGAATGCAAAGAAGTTTGCCCAATTGAATATCCAAACGAATGGGACATAAATCTAGGTGTTAGAAAAGCCATATCCGTTCCATTTGACCAAGCAGTTCCACTTGTTTACACGATTGATAAGGATTATTGCATTGAATGTTACAAGTGTGTCGATGCTTGTGGAGCAAGACAAGCCATAAACTTTGAACAGCAACCCGAGGAAATAGAGCTGGAAGTTGGTGCAATAATTGTTGCAACAGGCTATGACATATACTTTCCAGATGATAATCCTCTTTACGGTTATGGAAAACACGCAAACGTAATCACGTCCCTCGAGTTTGAAAGGCTCATACTTGCTGATGGTCCAACTGGCGGAAAGGTTGTTAGGGCTTCAGATGGACAGAAACCGCACACCGTAGCTTTCATCCAATGTGTCGGATCGCGTGACACAAACAAGTATCCCTATTGTTCAAACTTCTGTTGCATGTACACTTTAAAGCATGGGGTCCAGCTTAAGGAGAAGTATAAGGAAGACGTGGAAGTTTACGTTTTCTACATGGACATGCGGAGCAACTTTAAAGGCTATGAGGAATTTTATCAACGTGCAAGAGAACTCGGCGTGAACTTTGTTCGCGGAAGGGTAAGCCGAATTTTGGAAGTTCCAGAAACAAAGAATTTGATTATACACGCTGAGGACATGACTCTCGGTCAACCCATAGAGATTGAAGCTGAAATGGTTGTTTTGGCAACAGCAGCCATACCGAAAAAGGGCACGGAAGAAATGGCTCGAATACTTAACTTAACGCGTGGGGCAGACGGCTTCTTTATGGAAAGTCACCCTAAGCTTAAGCCGATTGATGCGCCTACTGACGGAATCTTCCTAGCAGGTGCATGCCAGGGACCGAAGGATATACCATACAGTGTCTCGCAAGGTAGCGGTGCAGCGTCAAGAGCAGCAACGGTGCTTTCGAAGCCAACATGGAGAATTGAACCAATAATAGCCGTTGTAGACCCGGACAAGTGTAGAAACGTCGCCGCGAAATGTGGAATATGCGCCCAAAAGTGCCCCTACGGAGCAATAAAGGCAGAGGAAGGAAAACCAGCTCAAGTGATAACAGCCATGTGCCACGGGTGCGGAACATGTGTAGCAGAATGCCCTGCAGACGCCATAATGCAAATGCACTTCACAGACGCCCAAATATTTGCGCAAGTAAGGGCAGCGCTAGAAACAAATCCTGAAGATAAGATTTTGGCTTTTCTGTGCAATTGGTGTGCCTATGCAGGAGCAGACTTGGCTGGTACGAGTAGATTTGAATATCCGCCAGTGATACGTCCCATACGAGTTATGTGTTCGGGACGGGTTGACCGCGATTTTATCTTAGAAGCCTTAAGATTGGGCGCTGGCACGGTCATGGTTGGCGCTTGCCACTTGCCGTACGACTGTCACTACATAAGCGGGAACTACAAGATGAAGGCAAGAATGGACGCATTGGCGCCTATGCTGCAGAAGCTTGGGATGAGTCCCGAAAGGTTCAGAGTTGAGTATGTCTCAGCGGCTGAAGGAGTGAAGTTTGCGGAAATCGTGCGAGAAATGACCGCCCAGATGAACGCTTTAGGCAAGGAAAAGATTAAGGCAGAGAATGCGAAGCTGAAGCCTGTGTTGGAGAACATGCTGAAGCGGAAACAGCAGCAGCAGTAGAGAAAATCAGTCTTGCCTAATGGTTTAAGAAAAGCGCGGCTACATGTATTTCAGGATCATGTTTATGCCGGCGACTACGAGCATCATGCCGAAGATCAGGCCTAGGTTTCTGCCTGAGATCTTCTTGGATGTGTAGGCTCCTACTTGGGCGCCCACGACTGTGCCAGTTGCGAGGAGCAGTGCGACTGGGAAGTTTATGAGGTCTGCTTGGACGTATCTTGCGACGCCTGATATGCTTGTGAATATCATGGTGAACATGCTGGTGGCGGTTGCATAGTGTATGGGCATTCCCATGGCAACGATCAATATGGGGACGACGAGTGTTCCGCCGCCTATTCCGAGAAGTCCTGAAGCCACGCCGCCCCAGAAGCTGAGTCCAGCACCTATTATGATTGTTTTCCTTGAATGTATGAGTTGGGTGTCAGTTATTACGTGTGCTGCTTTGGTTTGTTCTTTCTTTCTAAGTGCACTAATTATCATGCGGATGGCGACGAGAACTAGGAAGACTCCGAAAACCAAGCCGAGCAGTTTCTCTTCCATGATTATGGCGAACCATGCGCCAATGTAGGCTCCTGGGGCTGTCGTGATGATTAGGATGGCTCCTGTCTTGAAGTAGATTCTTTTCTGCTTGGCGTAGTTGAGGGCTGAGGCTATCGCCGTGAAGATTATGCTTGTGAGGCTTGTGCCTGTGGCGCTGCTCACAATGAAGCCGTAGAAGAATGTGAGGATGGGGACGATGAATATGCCGCCGCCGACGCCTGTCATGCTGGCGATTATGCCGATGAGAAAGCCGAATACTGGGAGCAGCCACCAGTCCAGCATGGTTTGTCACTGCTTTCTGGGTTTTTGTTTGGCGACGTAGTAAACTGCTCCGACTAATAAGCATGCGGTGCCGATTATCCACGATTGCAACGAAGCAAACAGCTCGAAAGTCAACAGCGCAAGACAGGAGGCGGCTCCGATTGCTGGGAGAATTCTTGGGTAGGCCCGTTTTTCTGTTTTTAGGCGTAGGGCTGACACGTTGGCTAGGGTGTAGAAGAAGAGCATGGCGAAGCTGCTTATGGCCACGACTTTTGATAGGTCGATGAGCAGGACGAGTAGGGTCATGATTAAGCCTATTATCCACGTTGAGTATATTGGAGTGTTTCGTTTTGGGTCCAGTTTGGCTAGGGCTTGTGGGAGGTCCTTTCTTCTTGCCATTGCGTAGGCCATGCGCGAAACGCCGAGAACGGACGTGAGTAAGACACTTGCGGTTGCCAGCATACCGCCTAGAGCGATGGTGAAGGTTGCCGCTGAGTTTCCTGTTGCCTTCATGGCTTCTTCCAATGGCGAGTTTGAACTTGCGAGTTTGTTAGGTCCAACGAGTCCGACGGCTACGGTGCCAACGAGTATGTAGAATATCGCTGATATGGCAAGTGCTATGAGCATGGCTTTTGGAACGTTGCGCTTTGCGTCTTTGACTTCTTCGGCGATTACGGCTGCTCTTGCGAAGCCTCCGTAGGCGAAGAAAAAGAAGACTGCACCACTCAACACTCCCACGTCGAGAGGTTTGAACGGCGCAAAGTTTGTTGGATTCATGAAAAGCATGCCGTATATGATGAAGAAGGCTAGGATGAGCAGTTTCGCTGTAACGAGGATGTTGTTCAATCGGGCTGATTGTTTGACGCTGTAGTAGTTGACTGCGGTGAAGGCTAGGCAGACGACTGCTGCAACGTAGTTTGGGTTAAGGCATGGCACCAGTGCGGTTAGGTAGTAGGCGAAGCCCAGCGAGACGGCTGCTCCTGCGAAGGTGTTGCTTAGTATCCACATCCAGCCTACCAGGAAGCCTGCGAACGGCGAGACTAGCTGGTAAGAGTACTCGTATATGCTTCCTTCTTTAGGCTGCCAAGCGGTGAGTTCGGCGAAGCTTAACGCTGTTAATAGGGATATGAGTGCGGCTATGAGCATGGAGACTAAGAGGGCTGAACCAGCTAAACCTGCTGCAATGCCTGTAACAACGAAGATTCCGCCGCCGATAATGGCACCGACACTGACAGAGACAGCGTCGAACAAACTCAAAGAAGGCTTGAGTTCGGATTGGCGGGATTTGTCCTCATCCATGTTTGCTCTCAGTCAGGTAAATCTGTTTAATGATTTAGAGTTATGCTTCTTGTGACTTGATATTGCGGCATGAAGTGAAGCGGGTCATTGTCGCTTGTTCATCTGTCCGCAGGATTTGTCTGACGAATCGTGCTGGCAATTATGCTCACAAATTCTTCAGTCCAACTAATTGCCTGTTCAGCTTCTTTCTTGGTGACTATGTCCATCTCTTCGTAGACGATTCTGTGTCTCTTCTTCCGCATTCCATTCATGACCATCACCATTCTCTCACTGACTTCCGCCCCAAGCACGATGCTGAGGAATTTCACAACGGCTAGGTGACCGCCAGTGCTGGATGGTCGATAGCCCTTGTCAAACATGAGCGCCCTTCCGGCAGCCAACATGGCATTATAAGAAACTGCTAGAGACCAGTCAAACTTCTCATTTGCTATGAGCGTCTTGGCAGTCTCAATGTCTCTTCTTGCGCGTTTGATCGAGTCAAGCGCTAAACTTCGATCAGGCTTTGTTCTTCTTATGATCTTGCTTCTCAACAGTTCTTCTAAACTCATCCTCTTCACCTACGAGCATAATGACCGGTCTGCTGGCAATCTCTCTCAAGAGATGATGTTCGATCTTGACTCTTTTCATGAATTCCTCTTCGCTCCATAGTATATAGTTGACTTCTCTTCCCAGATCCTTCTCGATCTGGCTTATGGCGCCGAGAACTTTCTCCTCGCTCAGGTTGCCGATTATGAGGAGGTCAACGTCGCTTGAACTGGATTCCTCTCCGCTTGCAAAGGAGCCGTAAACCAGTGCGTATCGTATCCCCTTGAACCCTGAAAACAGGCTCTTCAACAAATCACCTAATCCCGCGGTTTTAACGATCAGATTCTTCAACTCGGTGAAATATGGAAGGTCTTTGTTCAAGGAAACCAAGGTGACTTTGCCTTTTTTCTCTTCAGTCAAGATGCCTAAAGAGACTAGGTTTTTCTCTTCTTTGTACAGCATTCCGTAAGGCATCTTCAGTTCTCTGGATAGCTCGCGCAAGTAGAAGCTTCTGTCAAGGTTCAGCATGAGCTTGCACAGCAGGGTTACGCGTGTTTTGGACCCGAACAATCTATCCATTCTGGATGTCATATGACCTATTAAATATGTCAAAACTTATAAGCATAACTCTAGGAAACCTGAAATCCTGCAGTTCTCCTTTCTCCGGCATTGAAATAAGACGGACTGAACCAGCTACACCAGCCGCAATACCCGTAACAACAAAAATCCGACCACCAATAATAGCACTAACACTAACAGAAACAGCATCAAACAAACCCAAAGAAGCCCTAAGACCAAATTGCTGCGCGTCTTCCTTTTTCATGTCCACCCCCAATGAAAAGTGTTTTGAGATGGATTTGCTATTAAAACCTTAATGGAGTCAGAAAGGAATCATATGTCATGTGGGCGAGTCGAAGAAGCCTTGAACCTGGAGAAGCACGTGCTCGACAAATCAGTATAGGCTAGCGCGCGCAATAATCTTGATGGGTTCCGTCCTGTGAGCTGATTCAGGGTTGCATTTGGGTTGTGAGTAGCCGCAGCTTAAAAAGCTGACAGATTAGCTCTCAGCATGAGGCGCAGGCGGGTCACCGGCGCGCTCCAATTTTTGATTGTGAAACGAGCCCATGACAGGCTTAGATCTTGGGAAGATACTTTTACTTGTTTTCTGTCGTCTCTTCAATTTTTTCGGTTGCGACGTCGTCTATTGGTTTTGGTGGTGGTGTTGTGGCCATTGTCCACCCTATCCAAGCGCCTATTCCTAGAATGGCTATGAAGCCTATGAATACTGGTATGGCGACTATCCAGAAGCCGAAGCCTTCGAAGATGGGTAGGAAAAGTCCAACAGTGTATAGAATGGCTATTACTGCACAGGCTAAGAAGATCAGCATACCTATGGCTTGATCTTTGCTCATGAGTGTGTTTTCACCTCCAGCTGTTATGTCTGTTTCAGAGGGTTACTCTTCTATTTTGTGCAGTTTAAAATATTCTCTCACTTTTAAGAGGTCTTTCATTGTGTTTATTGTCAGCCATGTGCTGTTGTATGTATATCCTCTAAGCATTCTCTTATCTGCGAGGGCTTGAAGGGTTTGAAGTTCCATGGCTCCCTCGTCTGGAAAGAACTGCCTTATCACAGACGTTTTGAAGACGTAATGTCCCGTGGAGGCGTAAAAATCGAGTTGCGGTTTTTGTTCAAACCTTATGACGTAAGTGTTTTGTGTTTGAACCCTTCCAAAAGGCAGAGTAGGCTTCGCCATTAGTATGGTTGCTCCCTTATCTGCGTATTCACAAAGCTTTTTCGGGTCGTAGAAGACTATGTCGTCAACATTCATCACGTATACTTTTTCATCTTTGACTTGTTCTGCGGCCTTTTTGACTGCTCCGCCTGTTCCAAGCTTCTTTTTCTCCACTGAATGGATTGCGTCAGCGTCATCGGTTAGATTCGGGGTGTTCGTGGCAAGTATTATTTTGTCTATTCCGTGTCTTCTAAGCCAGTTTATTTGATGGGATATTAGGGTTTCATTGTTTATTTTGAGTTTTGGTTTTGGAATCCATATGTCAGGCTTGAGCCTCCATCCGCTTCCGCCGCATAAAATGATGGCTTCCAATACTATCCTCCTATGTTAAGATGTTTAGGTTGAGAAACAAATTTATGCTTAGTCTTTTAAAATTTGATGAGTTGTTTAGCTTCGCTTTTTTTGTTTGCTGCTCGCGTATTAGGGCGGCTGTTGCGAAGGTTAATTTTTAAACTTAAGGCTAGGTTACCCTTATTTAACAGCTGCTCAGCATGGAAAGGAATGTTTTTTGTTTTTACTGCGTAGAAAATTTTAGCCGTTTGGAACAAACATGGGTATAAATTGTGTTTATTGAACGATTATTCTATGGTTAGGTAGCTTTTGTCACTTCTTTGATTCATATTGTTTGATCCATTCTTTGAGTTCCATTTCAGGTGCTTTTACTTTGATCTCTTCCACGTTGGCGAAGTTTGTGTCGATCGTGTAGAGGGTTTCAGCCGCTTCCAGGGTTGATGTGGCCAGTATTATGGAGTCTGCTAGTGCTAACCATTTTCCGTGTGGTGTTTGGATGGTGGAGCGGTATTCCGCTGCTTTCTCAGCTATTTCTTTGTCCACGTTGCGTATTCTGGGTTCTAGCTTGATGACTTCCTGCTTCATTTTTTGTAACCCTGCATGGTCATTAGCTCTGAGGAAGGGTGTGTAGAGTTCAGTAAGTTGTATCGAGCTTAGAAGTGGGGTTATGTCGCCTTTAAAGGCTTTGTCAAGAAGTTTTCCGCATTGTTGATAGCCTGGATCTTCGAAGGCTAGACAGAGAAAGATGCCTGTGTCGATGAGGCATAGGGTCAAAGTTCTTCTTGGTCCTCCATCCTCATCTTTTTTAATAGTTCTGTTGCGCTTATGTTTCCTAGCTTACTTTTTGTTTCTTTTCCTACGCCTTTCATGCTTTCAGAGGGCTTTTTTAGCGGTCTAATGACAGCGGCATGTTCCGTCGCTTCCATAAGAACCTTGTCCCCTGGCTCCAATTTCAGTTTGTCTCTTATATCTTTCGGAATAGTTATTTGACCTTTACTAGACAATTTTGTAATACTCATTTTCTTTACCTACTTAAAATGTTGTAAAGGGCTTATTAAAACTTTTACATTTTGGTTGTCTGTTTCGGCTTTATAGGCGTTTCAAATGTGATAACTACTCTGAAGATTTTTTTCTTTTTCGGTAGATTAGGTATGTGAATATGATTGGTATGGCTAGTATGTAGTTTGTGATTTCGCTTTGTAAGGCGTCGCTGAATATTATGGTAAGGTCTTGATGGAAAAGTATTAGGGTTGCCACTGTGATTGTTAACGCTTTTAAGGCGAGAATGATGTGGCTTCTATGTGTTTCAAGAAGATTCAGCAAATGTGTTTTTCCATAATTTTTCCTTCCGGATTTTTAGAGAAAGTTGAAGAATCTAAGCGTCATGCGCAGGCTTAAGATTATCACAGTAATGCCTACCAACGTGCTTAACATTCTGTAGGGAACTTTTTGCATAACCACGCAGGTTTTGAAGGTTACTGTGAAGCCTGCGTACGCTTTTAGTCAACAGGAAAGCTTTTACGCGAGACTGAATAGGGACGGGCGGATAACGATACCGCAGTTGACGCTTGAGATGCTGCGGGACGAAGAAGACGAAGAGAAAAGCCTAGCGGGCACGGTAATAGACGTTCAGATTGAACCCGCAGAAGACTCTTCCAGAAAGATTTCGAGTTTAGGGCTTGGGTGCTCAAGTTTGCGAATGGAGGAAGCTTAGTCTCTTATCGTCTTCTTCTTTCTGGGTAAAATGCGTTGGTCGGAAATGTTGTTTTTCCTCATGGAAACTTGTGTAGCCCTACGTCTGAGGGGCCGCTGTTTCCTGCGTTTTTGTGAAATATTAAATGTTTCTTTTTATCGGCGCAGCATCAAAGTCTTTGTCGTTTGATAGTATTTCTTGGGCGCGAAACTGATTCGGGAAACTCTACCATTGGCGGGCACGCTTTATGTGGAAATGGTTGCGGTTATGGCGAAGTACAATCCTTTTGCTGAGAAGGCAGGGATGAAAAAAGTCTGTGAACAACAACCATCGGAAGAAGCTCTGCGAGTTGCAGATGCGCTTTCCAGTTTTGGGTTTTGACCTGAAGCTTCTCGGCAGCCAAAAATACGTTTCAGATAAACTCAAAAACTTTAGCCCCGAGCAGCTTGAAAAGTTAAAAGAGGCTTTCGTCAAGAATGATCATCCGCGTTTTAGGAAAGAGATCGCGGCTAATCACCACATGCCTTATGGCACCACAACAGCCTTCGCTGAAGGTGTAAAAAACGCCAATAATAGAGAGAATAGCGAAGCTCGTTAAGATTGTTGGGATGCTTCTTCAGGCGAAGGTTTACTTGTTTTGGAGTAAGAGTCTTGAGGTTAAGTGTTCCTGAGATTCTCTTTGTGGCTTGAGTTAATGGGTGATCTGTGGATGTGCCTCTATTTCTGTGCCTTTTCTTTTTTCAATGACGTCAACAGTTCATCAACGGTCAAAATTCTTATTCCTCTGAATGCTCCCAGAGAAAGCAGGTGGTTATTTCCTGATACTATGCAGTCGGCTTTGCCGTCAAAGGCTGTCCTTAGCACAGCGTCATCGTCAGGGTCTTCCTTTACAACTTTGAACCTAGACTTTACTTTGACTATTTTGGCAACGCTTCCGACAATTCTTAAAAAGGCGATTATGTCATCTTGGTCAACGTATTTTCTTATCCTTGGGTCGTCGGCAACTTCGCTGAACTCTTTCAAAATGCTTCTAGACAGAATCAGCTGAATTCTTCCCTCAGTTATCTTGAGGAAGAGTTCCCTTGGCTTCCCGGTCTTGATTAGGGCAGAGACCAAAACGTTCGTGTCAAGTACTACGTTCATTTAGCGACCTTCGCAAGGAAGCCTCTTCTTTCTTCTGTAGTCACTGATTACTTCGTTTATTTCTTTGTTAGTCAATTCGCCGTGCTTGGCTATTCTTTTATCTATCCTTTTGTACATGGCTTCCAGTTCTTTGGTTATGTCGGGCACTTCAAGCTTCTTCATGATTACGGCGTCTTGGTAGCCGTAAACGAGAAGTTTTGTCTTTGGTCCTATGCCTAGTTTCTTCCTTATGGTTTGAGGTATTACGACTTGTCCTTTTTCGCTTACTACTGTGACGTCTGCTTTTTCGTTTTGAGTCATGAACTCACCGTGTATGTTCTTACTTTCCTACCTTAAATAGTTATTTGCAGTTATCATGGGCTCTGTGAAGGTTGAGAAAAGACAAAAAAGAAATCGACCAAATAGCCCGACAGGGGTTCGGCAAAACGCCTGATTACGTTGCGAGCATCAAGAATGCAACTCTTGAAAAAATGACGAAGCTAATCAAGCTCGTTGGGATGCTTCTTCAGACCAAGGTTTACCTGTTTTGGAGCAGCTATTGAGCGGGAACTCAGCTGCCAAACGCAAGATTTACAACCATCGGCAGCAATTATTGTTTACAGTTTTGAAGTCTTCCCATGTTAGCCAGCCCAATCTGCGTGAGACTTCTTGCCAATCGTGTGGGCTCGTTCTATGAGGCATATCCCTTGCTAGAGCTTTTGGGTTTCTTCTGTTTTGTTCTCGGCTGTGATTTCTTCTATGGGTTTCGGTGGTGGTGTGGTGGCCATTGTCCAGCCTATCCATGCGCCTATCAGGAGGATGCCGACGAAGCCGATGAGTACGGGGATGGCGATTAGCCAGAATTGCACGTTGGCGTTGGCGCCTAGGTTTAGCCACGGTTGGATGCATAGCGGGTACAGGAATAGGCCTGTAACGTAGCCGACTGCTACGACTATACAGAGGAGTAGGATTACTGCGCCGATTGCTTGGTCTTTACTCATTCTTTGTTTTCACCACCTTTCTGCTTAGTGGTTTCTGAGAGGAAATATTAAAAATGTTATTTCTTAGTCTGACATGTTTCTGGGTGGTTGATTAGGATAAGTTGGTTGTTTCAGTTTTTGTTTGGTGTTCGCGGAGTATGGCTGCTGTTGCGAAGACTGTTGTTAGTGCGAGTAGGCTGAGGGTTATTGGGGTTAGTGTTATGCCCCATGGCGTGTAGTTGAGGAGTAAACCAATTATTGGAACGAGGGCTATGCTCATACCGAGGCTCAGGGCGATTCGCTCTATGGGGTCTAGGCTTTCTGTGGACGTTTTTGTTGGCACATGCACT
>Ga0066637_10002913_pt1 | contig 11471 bp, 11 predicted proteins | sample CryGeyCG2014_020_FD_62737 | JGI IMG/M metagenome (GOLD analysis project Ga0066637, IMG submission 62737) | Groundwater microbial communities from aquifer - Crystal Geyser CG08_land_8/20/14_0.20 | ecosystem: Environmental > Aquatic > Deep subsurface > Groundwater | place: USA: Utah: Grand County...
TACGACGCAAAATTATCGCTAATTTCAAATAAATTGTCATTAATCACTTCCCATTTGTCATTTTAATGTTCCACGTGGAACAATTTAAAAATCGGCACTGTCCTTCAATTAAGGACCTAGATTAGTTGTTTTTTATCTAAGATTACATTAAAATTAGCACTCATTACTCGTATACGAGTAAAATAGGTAATAAATATTAATTTTAGTGTAATCTATGATGTTAAAAAAAATGTTCAAGATGTTGTTCTTATCAAATCATTAAAAAAGGTTTTGTCTATCTACAACACGGCAATCGCAGAGCCAAGTATCAACGTTATCAATGTAAGAATTGTGGCCATAAATTTGCTCCTCAAAAATCTCATTCTTCTCGTTACGATAGTTTATCACTCCGAGCTAAAATCACTTATGAATATCTATTAAATCGTTCTTTAAGAAAGGTAAAGACCTCTAAGGCAGTTGGCAGAATTGGCAAAAATAGAATCCTAGAGATATTACTGTCTGTCAGTCAAAGATTGCCAAATATTGCTGTCTTAAATAGAGAGTTAAATATCCATTGGTCAGGCAAGTTTGCCTTAGACGCTTTATTCCCTAAAATTCAAGGTAAAACCATTGCTTTTATGCTATGCTCTGATTTTGAAAGCTTGGATTTAGTTGGTTATGCCATATTAGGCCGTGAAAACTATGCTGCTTGGCAAAAATTCCTTACCTCTATCTATTCTGAACTGACTAAAGGAAAGATTACTAAATTCTTTGTTTCAGACGGCAAAAGGGGCTTACATCAGGCACTTTTTGAGCTTTTTCCCAATATTCCAACTCAACTTTGTACCACTCATAAACAGAGAAGGATTAATCAGATATTACCGAGAATCAGAGGCGATGGTTATGACAAATTATTCTCTCATCTGGCTCATAGAGCCATCAGAGCGCCATTAAAAGAGATTTCTCAAGCATATATTAATATCTTAGTTGCCTTTAGAAAAAGTCAGGAATACTTTGCCTATCCAAAGCCAAAGCAAGAGAAGCTGAAAAGGATTATTGGGGCCTTAAGGTTTCAAAAGAGCAAATTACATACTCATTATGACTATCCTGATTTAATTGACGACCCGACCACTAATCATTTAGAGGGCATTAATAGCTTTCTAAAAGAACGATTTAATTTAATGAAGGGAATGAAAAACCCTCAAAATGCCATTCTACTGATTAAACTTTTAATTTATTACTATCGCTTTCATAGATTTACCTCATCTTCCTTAAAGGGAAGGAACGGTAAATGCCCAATAGAACTTAACGAACTGGATAACCAACAATTATTGGATAACATACTTAAAGGAAATGAGCCATATTCTTGGATTAGGAATCTGCTATCAGGTCCATGATTCAAGGACAGTGCCTAAAAATCGGGTTGCGCAACCCGATTTTTAAAGGTTTCAATAATAGGAAAAATTATTTTTCTTGGACTTGTAAATATCTTTCTGCCTCCAAAGCCGCCATGCAACCAAAGCCAGCCGCGGTTATTGCTTGTTGGTAGCTCCAGTCTGCCACATCGCCAGCCACAAAAACCCCTTCAATTTCCGTAAAAACCCAATTTTTTGGCTCAATATAGTCATTTTTACCTAATTTTAATTGACCTTGGAATGGTTCAGTATTAGGAATATGACCAACCGCCAAAAATACACCATCAATCTTCATTTCCTTAACTTCATTGGTCTGATTATTAGATAAACTGACTGACTCTAATTTATCTTGCCCATGATATTCTTTAATTTCTGTATTCCAAATAAAATTGATATTTGACTGACTTTTAGCTCTATTTTGCATTACCAGCGAAGCCCTAAGCCGAGCATGACGGTGGATAAGATAAACCCTATCAGCAAATTTGGCTAAGAATAGCGCTTCTTCTAGGGCAGAATCACCTCCGCCTACCACGATGGCTTGCTTACCCTGATAAAAAGCCGCATCACAGGTGGCGCAAACATGGATGCCTTTGCCGAGAAATTTATCCTCGTGTGGCAAACCTAATAATCTTGGTCGGGCACCGGTGGCGATAATCACTGCTTGAGACTGATACAAATTATTTTCGGTAATAGTTTTAAAGGGTTTTTGCTGAAAATCAACACTTTTAACAACTTCCGGAGTGAATTTCGCCCCAAACTTCTCTGCCTGTTTTCTCATCTTCAGAACTAACTCCGGCCCTAAAATTCCTTTGTCAAAACCTGGGAAATTTTCTACTTCCTTGGTCCAAATCAGCTGACCGCCGGGAGTATCGCCTTCAATAACTAAAGGATGTAGATTTGCCCTAGCTAAATAAATGGCTCCAGTTAAACCTGCCGGGCCAGACCCTATTATTATTACTTTTTCCATTTTTGGCTAATTTAGTTATTTATTAATAATATGAGAAATAAATAATCTTGGTTTATTTCTTTCGCTACCTTTACTTCATTTCTCACACTTATTCGAGGCATTTAACTGTTAAGTATATAAAGTATGTTTGGGGTTGCGAGGCGAGCGGGTGGTAGGGCAATGAGCAACCTGGAGTGAGCGGTGCCAGTCAAGAGAAAGTCGGCTAGTGGACCCGACCCCGCCGAATCGGCGGGGTAACCTTCTGCATGCCCAGCCAAAGGCCGTCAGGCAAGCAGACGTTCTAACTTCACCCAGCCCCATTGGTGGAGCATGCCGGGGTTGAACCGGCGACCCGCCTGCCTCGACTGCGATTATCCAAACTACTTGAAAAATTTGGTGGAGATGAGGGGGGTCGAACCCCTGACCTTCTGCATGCCATGCAGACGCTCTACCAACTGAGCTACATCCCCTAATTAATTTTTACTTTTAACGAGCTATTTTAGGGCAGTCGGGCAGGCCTTCTGCATGCCATGCAGACGCTCTACCAACTGAGCTAATGCCCCTACAATGGGGCTGGGCAAGCCTGAACTACGGACCCGTGAGCGTAAATATATGATAAAATTGGTAAAATGTCAATATTTGGCTAATATTAGCACAATTATTTTGGTGGACTGGGAGGGATTCGAACCCTCGATCTCCGCAATGCGAATGCGGTGTTCTACCAGCTAAACTACCAGCCCCTATTTAACAGGCAAATATGAATTCGCCATCCTGCCATTTTACTGGCCTCGCTACTCGAATGACTTGGCTACCCTGAACCCGTCCCAGAAGTAATTTATATAACTTTAGGGGGTGGTTCATAATACCCCGTCCAGGAACCCCGCATAACTCCCACTTGGCAAGCTCGGAGTCGTATGCGGGGCAGGTCGAACCTGGATCTAGACGTTAGGAAGTGTCTTGTCCCTCGCCCGCCTGACTTAGCTGGTGTCCCTGGCAGGAATTTCACCCCGCACCATTGGTCCCCTTGCCAGGAATTGAACCCGGATCCAAGGCTTAGGAGTCCTTTGTTCTATCCGTTGAACTACAAGGGGAATATTGGTGCGGGGTAAACCTGCATCTAGGACTTAGGAGTCCCTTGTTCTATCCGTTGAACTACAGGGACGTCAGGCCTGCCCGACATGCTAGTCATGGCAGGCGGGCGAGTCGGTCAGGTATCCATTGCCTGTCCGCCATAGTGAGTGATAGCGAACGTAGGCGGAAACTACGAGGGCATAAATGTTCCACGTGGAACAAATTATACTAAATTAGTTAATAATAAAATAAAAAATCCTTTGTTTTAGATGAAATTTTGCGTCGCAAAATAATATTTTAATTACTTTTTTTGGTTAATATTAGTCAAACTGATTATTAATATAAGCCAACCTCATAAGTCCTAGAAAGATTAAAATAGCTTATTTTAGCCAATTTTCACCAATTTTGCTTAAAATTCCTGAATATTTATCCCAAATGGCTAAGCTTAGCAAAATAATTATTATAAGTAAATTAAAAATAAGAAGTTTAATTAAATCACCTTTTAAATATTTATGCTCCATAAATTTATTCTATTATTAATAATATTAAAGAAATTAATGCTTATTACCTATTAATATAATACAATTAACCAACCTTGTCTAAAAGATACCCTGCCCGCTAAAGTGCTTTGACAATAAACCAGCTTTCTTTTAAAATTTAACTGCTTACAATTTAACCTAAATATTTATGTTTAAAAGTGAAAAAAATAAGCCCCCCCAAAACGTGGAAACTATTATTGGGCCATCGGTAAAATTAGAAGGTGATTTTGCTGGTGAAGGTGATATCGTGATAGAAGGTATTGTTTTAGGCAATTTAAAAACCAAAGGTCATTTACAAGTTGGCCACGAAGCCAAAATTACGGCCGATGTTGAAGCACAAAGTGCTTATGTTGCTGGTGAAATCTCCGGTAATTTAAACATTAAAGACAATCTGGAGCTTACTGCTACCGCTAGAATTAATGGCGATATTAAAGTTGTTTCTCTATCTGTTGAAAAGGGTGCGCAAATCAATGGTAAAGTTTGTATGAATGAGCAAGCAACTCTGACAAAAAAATCACCCAATGTCTCTAAAGAAAATTAGGAAAGGACGTAATTGGCTTCAAATTATAATATTATGTATTTATATATTTACGACAGCTTTTTAAATAATAAAAAATATTCAAATGTCTTGATAAGAATTGAGAATCGCTTAGCTGACTTGGATATTAAAGGCAAAATCTGCCGCCTCAACATTCTTAAAAATATGAAAGAGGTGATTGAAGATGGAGTCAACCAAGGCATTAAAACCGTCGTGGCCGTGGGTGACGATCTGACTTTTAGTAAAGTAGTAAATATCATTGCGGAACTAGATATTACTTTGGGTCTTATCCCGGTTAATGGGAAAAGTAAAATCGCTCAGATTTTAGGTATCCCTAATGATGAGTATGCCTGCGAAGTCTTGGCTCAACGTTTAATAAAAAGGCTTGACTTAGGCAAAATCAACCAACAATATTTTATTGATTCAGCGACCATTGCCAGCCCGGCGGTCACTTTGGAATTTGATAATTATAAAATCAGCCCCATTAGTAAAAACTCGCTGGTGAGCCTCTGCAATCTGGGCTTTCTTACAGATAATCAGACGATTTACAAAGAACGCCTTTCTAATCCAGCTGATGGGTTTTTGGAAGCGGTGGTTGCCCCACTTAAGGGAGGAATTTTCAACAAACTGAAAGGTGCGGTCAAACAAAGCATCTTCCCTTTTACCAAAATTAAAATCACAAGCCAGGGCGAACCAGCGACGATTATCATTGACCAGCAGGCCGTTTCTAAAACTCCGGCCGAAGTGACAGTCGCCCCAAAAAAACTAAAAGTAATTGTCGGCAGTAAAAGATTGTTTTAATTCATTTAAATATATCTAAAAGTAAAACACCCCGCGGCCCAGCCTTCGGTCGCCGACGTGCCAAAGCCACTTTAATAGACGGCACGCGAAGGAGACTCGGCGAAGGAGAATAAACTAAAGGAGAAGATAGTGATTAATATCAAAATGACTGAGGAAGAAATTCAGCAAGCCATCAAATTTCTTGAAAAAGAACGTCAAGCTGGCGTAACTACTATCTCAATTCAAGGCGGAAAATACCTGATTGCTGAATTAATAGAAGAGACTAAACTAAGGCATCAGAAGACCATTTCCCTTCTTGAGATTTTAAAGGGGGAACGTTTTCAGGAATTTATGATGTCACTATAACACAAAAACTAAAAACGAGGTTTTAAAACACCTCGTCTTTTTTTATTTCTATTAAAATCTAAACGCCCGCCGGCTCGTTGACCAAAACTCCTTCTTTAACTGCTCCATCTTCAACAATCATTTTTTGCTCATCAATGCTAATAACCTGATGGGGGTTAAGCCATAACTTTTTACCAACTAATCTTTTGGATACCTGGGAACTTTTTATGATGTATTTACTGATATTTTGCGTTTCGGAATTTATTTCCATTTCTTGAATCTTGCCTAGATACTCGTTGCTTTTGGTATAAACCGGCAAATTTTTTAATTGTCTAAAAGTTAAATCCATAATGGCTATCAAAGCTAGCTCTTAATTTCTTCTTTTTTATTGAGCTTTTTAAAAATCACTAATTGTTGCAGGGCGCCTAAAAGAGTGGTTAAAAACCAATACAGGGTCAGGCCAGCCGGCAAAGAGGCGCCAATAAAAACCGTAAAAAGCGGCATTAAATAAGTCATCTGTTTATTCATGGAAGAGGCAAAGGGCGATTGATTAGCTTTAATTTGTTGTTTGCCTAGCATCATTTTTGACTGCCAAAACTGGGCAAGGCCGGCTAAGATGGCCAAGGGAATATTTTTTTGGGCAACATTTAAAAAGCCAAAGGCCAGGGGGTTTAAAGAACCGGGGTTGGTGATAAAAGGATAGAGTAAATTAAAACTGCCGTCTACAAGGCCTTTCTGAAAAACTTGGAAAACAGCAATTAAAAAGGGTAGTTGAATTAATAAGGGCAGGCAGGAAGAAAAAGGGCTGACCTTTTCTTTTTTGTAAAGCTCCATAATGGCTGGCCCGAGCTTTTCCTTATTATCCTTATACTTTTCTTTTAAAGCTTCCAATTTGGGCTGAATAGCCTGCATCGCCCGCTGGGATTTAATTGATTGGACAAAAAATGGGGAGAGGATAATCTTGATAACAATCGTCAGTAAAATTATGGCGACACCAGTATCGCCCAATAAATTATAAAAAAAGACCAGGAGATTAAAAATTGGCTGGTATAAAACGGTTTGATAAATTTCCGCAAACATTATAAATAAATTAAGGCTTGCCCTGAGCCCTCGGCCTGAAGGCCATCGGGCCGAGGGTAAAGTCCCACTTAGCGGGACGAAGCCGAAGGGACTGATGATTAGTTTATAGCAAAGGGTCATGGCCGCCCTGATGAAAAGGGTGGCATTTAAGGATTCTTTTGCTGGCTAAAAAAATGCCTTTTAATAAACCATATTTTTCAATCGCCTGATAGCTATAGCTGGAGCAGTGTGGATAAAAGCGGCAATGACCATAAGGGTGCTTATAGGAAAACCAGCCTGTATCAGGTGAGAGAGTTCTTTGGTACCAGCGAATGATGGCGAGTATTACTAATTTAAGCATATTTTAACAAGCCCAGCACCTTTTTAGATGAGGTATTGAACCTCGTAGGAAGATTATTAAATTCATTCTGGAAGGTGCTGGATAAATTGTGCTCTATTTAAAAAGTTGCACCTTATTTAATAATTGTTCTAAATCTTGCTTGATTGCCTGATAGTTTTGGCCAATAATCGCAGCTTTCACAACAAGCATCACTTGATAGCCGAGTCTTAATTTTGACAGATTCTGCCGGAGAATTTCTCTTAATCTTCTTTTGATTTTATTTCTGACTGTGCTCTTTTTGCTAATTTTTGCTGAAATAACTATGCCGAATTGAGATGCTGTTTGTGACGCGGAAGGCAGTTTTTTTAAAATCAAATAGCGAGAATGGAGTGGCCGGGCATTCTGCGCGATCTTTTTAAAAGTAGTCTTCTTAACCAAGCGGTTTTGCGAAGGCAGCATATTGCTTAAACAGTTAATCTCTTTCTGCCTTTAACCCGGCGGCGCTTTAACACTCTTTTGCCGGTCTTGGAATGCATTCTTTTTCTAAAGCCGTGGGTCTTGGCTCTTTTTCTTTTTTTCGGCTGATAAGTGCGTTTGGGCATATAAACATTACATAAATTACCCGAAATCCAGAACGCCGGTAATGGGTTTCACATTACAGGTAATACATAAACTTTCTCAATTTTAACAATTTATTTATTTTATGTCAATTGAGAGAAGTTTTAACAAGACCTGAAATTTAGATTAATTATTTATCCTCTGTCTACCCACAGCTTATAAACATTTAATATAAGTTGTGGGTATTTTGACAATTTAATTTTTATGTTAAAATAGTTATTACTCCTCTAACTTTAAAACAAAAACTCTTATGACCAATGAACAGCTTTGGCAAGCAACTCTAGGCGAATTAGAACTCTTAATCAGTAAAGCTAACTTTACCACTTGGTTTAAGAATACTTTTATTAGCACCGTGGAAAATAATAAGGTAATTATTGCCGCTCCTAATGCTTTTACCAAAGCCTGGCTAGAAAAAAAATATCATGATCAAATTTTACGGGCTTTAAAAAATATTACCAATAATACTACGGAAGCGATTGAGTTCACTGTAGAAATAACTAAGCCTCAAGTGCTTAGACCAAAAATAGATGCAATCACGCCGCGAACAGCACTGGCCGAGGAAGGCAAGGAAGCAGAAAAAGTCAGTCTTAATAAATTTGGTTTAAATAAAAAATATATATTTGCTTCCTTTATTGTAGGTAAGGGTAATGAACTGGCTCATGCGGCAGCCAAGGCGGTTGCGGAAAAACCCGGTGTTTCCTACAATCCTCTTTTTATTTATGGCGGGGTAGGTTTAGGCAAAACTCATCTAGTCCAAGCCATCGGCAATTATCTCATAGAAAATAAACCGCAACTAAAAGTTCTTTTTATTAACAGCGAAAAATTTACCAATGATTATATCCAGGCAATTAAGCTGGGTCAAACTGAAAGATTTAAAAATATTTACCGCCAAGTTGATGTTTTACTGGTAGACGACATTCACTTTCTAGCGCGCAAAGAGCAAACACAAGAAGAATTTTTTCATACCTTTAATGCACTCCACCAAAATAACAAGCAAATTGTTTTGAGTTCTGACCGGCCGCCGAAAGCCATTCCGGACGTGGAGCAAAGATTAATCTCTCGCTTTGAGTGGGGGATGATTGCTGACATTTCTGCACCTGATTTAGAAACAAGAATCGCTATCTTAGAAGCTAAAGCTCATGAAAAAAACATTATTTTGGAGGCAAAAATTATTGAATTTTTAGCGGAAAATATCCAAAATAATGTCAGGGAGTTAGAAGGTGCTTTAAACCGGATTGTCGCCCATCATCAATTAAGTAATGCCCCCATGACATTAGACTCTACCAAACAAATAATGCAAACCTTAACCTCCCCAGCTATTATGGGGAATTTAACACCTAAAAAAATCATCCACACAGTAGCTAATTATTTTGATATTAGTATAGATAATCTAACCGGCGTTTGCCGACGCAAGGAATTAGTTGTCCCGCGTCAAATCGTTATGTTTTTAATGAGGGAGGAAATTAAATCTTCTTATCCTTCAATTGGCCAGGAGTTAGGCGGCCGCGACCACACTACCGCCATCCATGCCTGTAATAAAATTACTTTAATTATAGAAAAGGATGGAAAAATAAAAAACGATATCCAATTAATCCGGCAGAAACTTTACCAAGAATAAAATGAGGATAAGTTCTTTAAAAAACAAGGTGTTGATTGTTAATTAATACTTAATTAAATTTTACTAATCCACTGCCTAAAAAAATTCTAAAAACATTTCCCCATTATATTAAAATTTTTTCACAAATATATCCCCTAATTAAAAACTAAAAAGTCCTATTAAATAATATTATAAATTAACTTTTAAACTTTTCACCAACTCTTTATTATAAATAATATCTAATAAAAATAATTTATTACGTATACGTATATGAAGTTCACTTGTACCCAAGAAAATTTTAATAAGGCCCTCTCTACTGTTAGCCATATCGCTAGCCGAAGTGCCACCCTACCTATTTTAAATAATGTTTTAATTGAAGTTAAAAAGGGATTAATTAATTTAAGTTCCACTAATTTAGAAATTGGTATTAACACCAGCTTAAGGGGTAAAGTTGAAAAGGAGGGGTCTTTTACTGTCCAAGCTAAGTTAATTGCTGATTATATAAATTTATTACCTAAAGAAAATATTGAAGTTGAACTAAAAGAACAATCTCTTTACCTAAAATGTCAGAATCATGAAACTTATATTAAGGGTTTAGAAGCCAGTGATTTCCCAATTATCCCCGAGGTGGAAAGAAAACAGCCAGTTGTTGTTAAAAGCAATGAACTAAAGCAAGCTCTTAATCAAGTAATGTTTGCCGTGACTTTAGATGAATCACGACCAGAAATCAGTGGCATCTTATTTATGCTTGACCAAAAAAATCTCACCTTAGTTGGGACAGACAGCTACCGTTTAGCAGAAAAGAGAATTCCTTTAGTTAATAAGCTTGATGAGGAATATAAGTTAATTATTCCTTTAAGAACGCTCCAGGAACTTTCCCGAATTTTAGCCGAGGTAGATAAAACCGAAATCACTTTTTGTATTAATGAAAGTCAAATCCTTTTTGCTTTGGATGAGGAAGTGGAGCTCGTATCCCGTTTGATCGAAGGACAATACCCGGATTATCAGCAAATTATCCCTACTGATTATAAAACTAAAGTCAAAGTCAAAACTAACGAGCTAGTGCGGATTATCAAAAGTGCTTCCTTATTCTGCAAACCTGGTATTAATGACGTTAAATTCAATCTCTTAACTGATAAAAATGAGTTGGTTGTTTCCGCAGCTAATAGCGGGGTGGGTGAAAATACCATTACTTTAAAAACAGATATAGAGGGTAGCACAAATAAAGTGGTCTTTAACTACCGTTATTTTCTGGATGGTTTGAATAATTTAAACAGCGACGAAGTTATTATTCAGTTAGTCAGCGATAGTGCGCCAGGAGTGGTTAAGCCCGAGGGTAAAAGTGATTACTTGTATATTGTGATGCCGATACGGCAATAATATAAAAAAGGCTTTGCCTTAAACGTCATTGCTTCAACTCCTCCTTTCCGAGGTTTGCAACAACCAGATGGCAACCCCTTTTTTATTATACTTTTTTCTTCCCCGAAGTAAATTCATAACCAATGCCGACCAAACAGCCCAAACAGAAATACCAAAAAGAAAGTCCTCTAAAGAAATAATTTTTTGGCCGAAAAGCGACGGTGGCCGCCAATAATCTCTAAAATACCAGAATTCAGCAATTAAACCAGCCAAGCCACCCAGTAAGCTGGCTTTGATTAATTTCTGGTGCAAATCTTTTCTTAAAATATAAATTAACAGCCAGATAATAACAAGGTAAAGACAAACTATAAAGTAAATATATTTGTCCATTTTTATTCAAGGCTAATGGTAATTTCTGGGCCGTTGATGATTTTATTTTGATAGTCAGTAATAACCGGGTAAACTTTGTAAGTGCCAATGTTAGGTGGGTTAGACCAAGTAATGCGGTTGGTGTTTTTAAAAATATCGCTGTTATAGCCGATCCAATGAGAATCAGCGCTTTCAACTCGGCGGTAATACCAGTCAATTTTATTAACCTTTTCTATCTCCTCAATATAAATCGCCAGTTGGTACGGGAAACTAGCGACATTTAAAGTAGTGCTGGTCATGGGTTCCAGCCAAGTGATATTTAGATAATTTTCGCGCTGGATATTAATGGAGATTATAGCTTGGCCAGTATTCCCCAAGTCGTCATAAGCTTTGGCAATGAGTTGGTGCGGGCCGTTAATGATCGCCGGCGGCAAGGTGTAGTTTATAAGATAAGGTGGCTCGTAGATAGTATTAAGTAGATTGTTATCAAGATAGTATTCAACTTTGGCTACTCCT
>Ga0066637_10002914_pt1 | contig 11470 bp, 10 predicted proteins | sample CryGeyCG2014_020_FD_62737 | JGI IMG/M metagenome (GOLD analysis project Ga0066637, IMG submission 62737) | Groundwater microbial communities from aquifer - Crystal Geyser CG08_land_8/20/14_0.20 | ecosystem: Environmental > Aquatic > Deep subsurface > Groundwater | place: USA: Utah: Grand County...
TTTCTTACCTCCCTTGACGCAAATCCAGGGCTCGCAACCCTTGCCGGTAATAATTACTACATCTCCTGGCTGAGAAAGTTTTAGAGATTCTTTAATCGCTTCTCTTCTGTCTAATATTTCATAGACCGCTGATTTATGCTGATTGGGCTGATTAATGCTGATTTTCTTGGCTCCCTTAGCAACTTGTTCAATTATTTCCATTGGGTCTTCGTCGTACGGGTCTTCATTGGTGATAATGACTTCATCGCAGTATTGAGCCGCAATTTCGCCTAAAACCGGTCTTTTCCATTTATCTCTGCCGCCGCCGCAGGCGCCGAGCACGCATATCATTTTGGAATTTGGATTTTGGATTTGGGATTTTCCAGAAAGTGTCTCATACACTTTCTGGAGGGCATTTGGGGTAAAAGCATAATCAACAAAAACCTTAAAGGGTTGAGAAATTACTAACTCCATTCTGCCGGGGATTCCTTCAACTTTTTCTAAAGCCTTTTGGCAAACTTTTAAATCAACCCCTTGAGACAAGCCAACGCAAATTGCCGCTAAGGCATTATAAATATTAAAATCACCGATTAACTTCAAATTAAATTCAGTATTATTAATATAAAATTTTAATCCAGATGAAAAAACCTGAAGATCTTTAGCCTCAACTATTGAAGTCGGACTTCCTATGGAAGTCCGACTTCCTAATATCCTATATCCATATTTTTTCTTTGCCGGGAACTCTAAAAAATACTCTGTATTTTCATCGTCTAAATTAATAATATGGATATTTTTAGTTGTTTGGAAAAGTTTTCCCTTGGCCTCTCTATATTTTTCAAATCCGCCGTGCGCTTCAATATGTTCTGGAGATAAATTTGTAAAAACTGCCGCGTTAAAATTTATAAATCTATGACGATGCTGCAAAATTCCCTCGGAAGTCACTTCCAAAACCGCGTATTGGCAACCAGAATTGACTGCTTGCCTTAAAAACTTTTGAATTTGAAAACGGCCGGGCATTGTCATTTTTAATTTATTCGGCCAGACATTTTTTCCAATTTTAAAATTTATTGAAGATAAAACAGCTGCCTTATAGCCTGCTTCCTCCAAAATCTTTGAAACCAACTCAACTGTTGTTGATTTTCCATTTGTCCCGGTGACCCCAATAACTTTTAGTTTTTTTGCTTGCCCGCCGAAGCCTTGGCGAAGGCGGGAGGGAAATTGATATAAAATCGCGCCTAAAAAAACCAGCAAAAAATGATACCAGTCGAGCAAAAATGAGGGAATAAATTTTTTGATAGTTTCTTTCATTCTTTTTTAATTTTAGCTGATTTTTAATTGAAATTAAAGAGGCAGGGAGAGATATTTCAACGGGCTTGATTTTTTTAGTGATTGTATTAAACTGGCTGTAGTAACCTTATAAAAGGAGGAGGTCATGACTCTGGGAAGAAACTTTGAAGAAGGCGATGTTTTGGGATTACTGATAGAATATAGCGCAATAGCTGTTGGTCATTTCACCGACGCCGTGACCAACCGGTGCAAATACTATGTGCCACTATTGATAGGGGAAGGCTAAGACCAAAGATTGATATCAAAGGGAAAAAAGTAGCTGTAGTTGCCGGATTTTTAACCGATAAAAAAGTATTACAAGAGGCCGGAGCGATACTTTCCGAAGCTACAATAGTCAGTAAAGCTGTTATATGCGCTTATGATTTTACCGAAGAGGAAGTTGAGGAGCTTGGGATTTCAACGCTTCTCTGCGCCCAGCTTGTAAAAGTTCCCACAGCAGAATGTTCATTCTGCAATCCCAAATAATTCAAGTTTATCATATGCCACCTCGGTGGCATTTTTATTAGCGCGGTTTATCTTGAATAATCTTATAATTCGCTATATATTTGAATATGGCTTTTAAACTTATCTCAAAATTTAAGCCGACTGGGGATCAACCGCGAGCGATTGAGAAGTTGGTGAAAAATCTAAAATCTGGCGCAAGGCACCAGGTGCTTTTGGGAGTGACTGGTTCGGGAAAAACTTTTACTATGGCAAAAGTTATTGAAAAAATCCAAAAACCAGTTCTTGTTATTTCCCACAATAAAACTTTAGCCGCTCAAACTTATCAAGAATTTAAAGAGTTTTTTCCGGAAAATGCGGTTCATTATTTTGTCTCTTATTATGACTACTATCAACCCGAGGCCTATATTCCTCAAACCGATACCTACATTGAAAAAGATGCCAAGATAAATGAAGAAATTGATAGATTAAGGCATGCCACCACCCAGGATTTATTAACCAGGCAGGACGTTATTGTTATTGCTTCGGTTTCTTGTATTTATAATATTGGCTCGCCTGAGGCCTATCAACAAGTTTCTTTAGAAATTAAATCCTGCCAGAAAATAAGAAGAAAAAATTTAATTGCTCACTTAACCTCTTTACAGTATCAAAGAAATGACATTGACTTTAAACCCGGCACTTTCCGAGTCCGCGGCGAGATTGTCGAAATATTTTCAGTAACAGGTGAAGAAATAATTAGAATCGAATTCAGCGGTGACAAAATAGAACAAATAAGAAAATGTAAAACTGCCAGCAGAAATTTCGAAATGTCAAATGTCAAATGTCAAATGTCAAAAGTCAGGCTTTACCCCGCTCACTTTTGGGTCACCCCCCAAGAGAAATTGGGAATTGCGATTGAAAATATAAAATTGGAACTGCAAGAACAATTGAAAAAACTAAAAAAAGAAAAAAAGCTCTTAGAAGCCCAGAGATTAGAACAAAGAACAAATTATGACTTGGAAATGTTAAAAGAAACGGGTTTCTGCCACGGAGTGGAAAATTATTCGCGCCATTTAGAATTTAGAAAACCCGGGGAAGCTCCCTTCACTCTTTTAGATTATTATCGCGGCGATTTTTTGGTTTTTATTGATGAGTCCCACGTAACCCTGTCCCAACTCCGCGCTATGGCCGTACAAGATAAAGCCAGAAAAAAAACTCTGATTGAATACGGTTTTCGGCTTCCTTCAGCCATTGATAATCGGCCTTTAGAATTCAATGAATTTGAGGATAAAATTAAACAGGCGGTTTATGTCTCGGCAACACCGGGACCATACGAAATGCAGAAAATCCGAAATTCGGAATCCGACCCTTCGACAAGCTCAGGGTCGTCCCGAGCGAAGTCGAGAGACGAAACCAGAAATCCCGATTTCATCAAGGATCCTCGACAGAGTCGGGACAAATTCCAAATTCCAAATTCTAAATTCAAAACAAAAAATCCTCTCTTTGTGGAGCAATTGATTCGGCCTACTGGCTTATTGGAACCCTCGATTGAAGTTAGACCAACCAAAAATCAGGTTAAAGACTTGATTGAAGAAATCAAGAAAAGGGGAGCTAAAAGGCACCGAACTTTAGTCTTGACTCTGACCAAAAGATTGGCTGAAGCCCTCGCCGACTATCTAACCGAAGAAGGAATATCTTGCCAGTGGCTGCATTCTGAAATTAAGACCCTGGAGAGACCTAAAATTTTAAAGGAATTAAGAGAAGGCAAATACGATGTTTTGGTTGGAATAAATTTATTAAGAGAAGGGTTAGATTTGCCAGAGGTGGCCTTGGTGGCAATTTTAGACGCTGATAAAGAAGGATTTTTGAGGTCAGAAACAACCTTGATTCAAACAATGGGAAGGGCGGCCCGACATTTGGAAGGCCATGTTATTCTCTATGCTGATAAAATTACAAAATCTATGGCAGCTGCCATCAAAGAAGTAAAACGGAGAAGGGAAATTCAGGCGAAATATAATAAAAAACAGGGGATTACTCCCAAATCAATCCTGAAAGAAATCAGAGACTGGCCATTTACTCCAAAAGAAAAAGAAATCATCAGCGAATTCGGGGCGATCCAGGACGTGAAACTCCTTGAAAAAGAAATGAAAACAGCTGCTAAAAATTTGGACTTTGAGCGGGCAGCTGAAATTAGGGACTTGATAAAAGAGTTAAAAGTCCAAAGTCAAAAGTCAAAAGTTGCGAAAAATTGACATCTATGATAGTATAATTCCGAGTTTACTTTTAATTTTTCACTTTTAACTTTTAATTTGAGCGAAGCGAATATGCCCATAACTAAATCAGCAAAAAAAGCTCTGCGGCAAAGCTTTAGAAGGAGAACCCGTAATCTCCAAAAAAAGAGAAAAATAAAAAACCTGCTAAAACAGGTCAAAAATTTGGTTACGCGAGCGCAAGCGAAGCGTGAAGATGAACAAAGTTCATCGCCTTCTCAAAAAAGGGTTGAAGAAGCAAAAAAACTTTTACCTCAGATTTACAAGGCCTTAGATAAAGCAGCTAAAACCGGGCTAATCAAAAAAAACGCTGCTGCCAGAAAAAAATCAAGAATCACCAAATCTCTAATTCCCAAATCCTAAAAGAAAGTCAAAAACCATAGAAACAAAATTGGACGTGTCCCTATTTCCTGTTATGTGTGAATTGTTGATGAGTTGTTGATGTCAAACCTCAACAACCTTCTCACCTCAACAACCTTCTCAACAACCTTAAAAAATGGGAAAATAGACTTGACGCCATTTTCCTAAAATAGAGTTGACCCCATTTTTTCGAGTTGACTCCATTTTTATTTATTTTTCTGAAAAGGAAATTTTTAACTTTGCACCCAAAGCTTCACTTACTTTCTGCAAGAAAGAAAGACTGGGGTTGTAGGTTCCTGACTCGAGTCGGGAAATAGCCGACTGTTTCGTACCAATTTTTTTGGCAAGTTCTTTTTGACTTAAACCTTTCTCAATTCTTTTTTTGATAATCATTTCAATCACAGCAAACTCAGGCCAAAGTTTCTCGTAGGCCTTTTTAATCTCCCTATCTTTTAATAATTCCCCCTTTAATTGTTTGTAACTTTTCTTTCTCATACTTATATACTTTCTATATAACATATACGTTATACCCTGTCAAGCCCTTTTAGCTTTTGGAGAACAATTTTAATTTCTTTTGAAGGAATTTTTTGTGATTTTTTAACAAAACCGTGTAAAAGAAAAATCTGCGATTTATGAAAACTATAGAAAATTCTGACTTCTTGTTTGCCAGAAACTCTGAACTCAAAAAGACGAGCTGAGATTTTCTTTATATGGGGTGGTCCTAATTTTTGCCCAAACCTCTCAAGTAAATCAATGGTACGCAAAACTTTAGCAATTGTGGGTTTTTGCAAACTTTTAATAAATTTTTCTAAAGAAATATCAAAAATGCGAATTTTCATTATCTTAATAATAACAAATTTTAGGCAAAATAAAAGGGGATTAAAAATCCCTTTTTGTTTCTATCAAAATTGGACGTGTCCCTATTTTTCCCTCCTGGCGGGGCTTGGGTGGGTTCAGTCCAGGCAAGGACAATGTAACCTATTAAGGAAACAAACTGCTAAAACTCCTGAAGTTAAAGCAATTGCTTGAGAAAAATTTGGGTAACGCATATTTTTTTAATAGCTTGTTGGCTAAATGGCATGGCTAAATGGAATTTCGCCAACAGCTATTGATTAATTATTATTTTATATATGTGGCCGCTCTCAAATCGCGAGCGCCTCAAATCTCGGCAATAAATATTTCCAGAGCCATCTTCGGCTCTATTTTACCGGTTTTTATTTTGAAATCCAAATCAAAAAGCTTTTGATAGATTTTTTTTAGTTCCGGAAAGGTAAATTTTTGGGCTAAATTATAACTCTTTTTGATGACATAGGGATGAAGTTTAGTTATTTTTGAAAAAACATAAAATGGCTTTTGTTTCTCAATAAGGTCTTTAATAATAAGCAGATTGCGAAATTGGAAATTAATCATTGAAAAAAGATATAAAGGACTATCGCCTTTTTCTATGTGTTTATGGACTAAAGAAAGGGCTTCTTTTTTATTTTTTGAAGCTATGGCGTCTATTGTTTTGAAAATATCTGTCTCAATTTTTGGCTTGACCAAAAGCTCAATGTCTTTGGACTCTATTCTTTCCTTGCCCGCTGAAGCCTTAGCGGAGGCGGGTCCTCTTTTAAAGCTGGCGAGCTTTTTTATCTCATTGCTCTGTTGCCAAAGGTCGTTGCCGATATAATTTATTAATTTTTCCAAGGCCCTTGCTTCAATTTGGGTTTGATAATTTTCAAATTCTTTTTTTATCCAGCTTTTCAAAAGCTGGCCTCCCAGGGGTTTAAATTCCTGAAAGACGGCATATTTTTTTAGTAATTTAAACAAGGGCTCGTTTTCTGAAATTTCCTGGTTTTCATAAAATAAAATCGCATCTTCCGGGCTTAAATAATCTTTAAAATTTTTTAAAAAATTTTCTTTAAATTCTGAATTAGAAAAAATATCTCTTAAAACTGCCAGTTTTTTCTCTTTAAACATTGAGGCCTGCCGCATTTCATCTCTAAAATCTTGAAAATTCGCCTTCTCGCCTTCAAAGTAATTTAAATTCAGCCCGCTTTTGTGGATTTTTTTATAGCTTTCAATAATTTCATTTAACTTCTGCCGAGACCGATAATTATCTTTACCGTAAAGAAATAAAATCATACTATTTATTATAATTCTTTAGCCAAAAAATAATTGAAGAGAATAACACTGTTCTTTTTTAGAGAAACACCCTGGAAAAAATTTTTCTGAGGTGACTCTGATTATTAATTATTTTTGTCGACCTTGTATAAAAATTATTGATAGCTGTTTTTACTTTACCATACAATATGACTTCTCATCTCTGACATCTCGGGCAAAAGTGAGCTGACCTGCCGCCAATTTTTATTCTTTTAATAATTGTTCCGCAGCGGCTACATTGTTCGCCTTCTTTTTGATAGACCTTTCTTAAAGGGTCAAATCCTCCTTTTTCTCCAGAAATTCTTCTAAAATCAGAGATGCTTTCCCCCTTAACTTCGATTGCCCTTTTTAAAATTTTTTCCATTGCCTGATAAATTCTTTTCAATTCATCTGCATTCAATTTTGAAACATCTTTAAGGGGATGAATTTTAGCTTCCCATAAGATTTCATCAGAATAAATATTCCCTATTCCAGCGATGACGGTTTGGTCCATTAAAACTTGTTTTATTCTCTCTTTTTTATTTTTTAAGCATGCTTGAAATTTTTTAAAAGTAAAGCTTTCTCCCAAAGGTTCTGGCCCTAAACTTTTTAATTCTTCGGATTTTTTTAATTTGTCGCTCTCCCAAAGTTCTGCTTTGGCAAATTTTCGTAAATCAGACAAAGCTAACATTTGGCCATTATCTAAGAGGAATAATAAATGGATATAAGTATTGATTTTGTCTGACAGGGGCCCCGGCGGTGGTTCCCATTTATGGTCGTTTTTCCTCCATTTTCCAAATAAAAAGTGGCCAGTGAGTTTTTGATGGACTAATAAGGTTTTACCATCAGAAAGCTCGAAAAGAATGTTCTTTCCTCTTCTTTTAATGTTTTCAATTTCCCTTCCTTTTATTTCTTTTTTAAACTTGGCGGGGTCTTTGGGTTTCTTTATTATTCTGGGAAAATCAGTCCAAACATCAACAAAGGTCCTTCCCAGGACATTCTTTTTTAATTCTCTGACTGTGGTTTCTACTTCGGGAAGTTCAGGCATAAACACTCTCTTTAATGAAAAATTAATAATTTATAATACATAATCGATGAAGCTGCAGCTGTATCTCCACTCTTCGCTATCGCTTGGGTAATTGAATTATGTATTATTTATTTTGGGTTATTAATTATTTTAGAGCGGTTTTAATTTTCTCAATAATTTCTCCGGGGGTAAAATGAGCCTTGATTAAATAATCAATCGCTCCTAATTTAAAACCCCTCTCCACATCGTCTTTCTGGCCGAGGTTAGATAAAATAATCACCGGAATTAAGGATAACCCGGGGTCGTCTTTCATTTTAGACAAAACTTCAAACCCATCGATTCCCGGCAAAATAAGGTCGAGCAAAACCAGGTCTGGTTTCTCCTCTTTAACTTTTTTTATTCCTTCCTCTCCGTCAACCGCTCCGGAAGTCTCATAGCCTTCTTTAAGCAGCTTCTTGGTAATTAACTCTCGGAGGAATTTATCGTCTTCAATGATTAAAATTGTTTTTGCCATATTAGATTTAAGATTAAAGATTAAAGTTAGTTTTACTTTTTAACTGCATCTCAACTTAAATCTTACAACTTAAATCTTTAATCTATTATTTGCCAATCTGCTTTACGACTTTATCAATAACTTCTTGGGGGTCAAATTCGGTTTTAATTAGCCAATCTTTGGCTCCCAACTTTTTAGCTTGATCAAGTTCTACGGGCTGGCCGGAATTAGAAACAATAATTACCGGGATGGATTTTAATGCTTCGTCTTTTTGCATTTCCTCCATTACCTCAAAGCCACCCATTTTGGGCATAATAACATCAAGCAAAATAAGGTCGGGCATTGCCTCTTTCATTGCTTTTAATCCTTCCTGGCCGTCTCTGGCCACCGCAACCTCGTAACCTTCCTGGGTTAATTTTTTTTGAAGAAGGTTAATCATAATTTCCTCGTCTTCAATGAGTAAAATTTTCTTCATAATAAATTTTGATTAAAAGAATCTTGAACGAAGTGAAAGATTCTTGCTAGCAAAATTTTCTTCATAATAAATTTTGATTAAAAGAATCTTGAACGAAGTGAAAGATTCTTGCTAGCAAAATTTTCTTTGGCATAGTTTAAAGTTGACCGAGAGATAAAGTTTATAAAACCCAACCTCTCAATCTCTTTATTATATTTTACCCCTTTAGAAATTTCAAAGCAATATATCAAGCCGTCGATCGACCACAAAATCTCTAATGAGGTTTTAGAACTCTTTTAAAAACTGCGCAAATTTTTCTTTGACGGGCAGGGTAAAATAGAACGTGGCGCCTTGGCCTTCTTCTGATTCAAACCAAATTTTTCCGCCATGCGCTTCAATAATGTTTTTGGTAATATAAAGACCGAGACCGGAACCTCCCGTTTCCATTCTTACTATATTAGCTCCTCGGAAAAATTTAGTAAATATCCTTGCTTGCTGGTCTTTAGGAATGCCCGCTCCGGTATCTTTAATTGAAAATTCTATCCCCTGATGAACAAGATTTAAAGAAATCGTTATTTCTCCGCCCGAAGGAGTATATTTTATGGCGTTGTCAAGAAGATTCTGAACGGCTAATCTCATTTTTTCAACATCCATTGAGATCTGCGGCAATTTCTTTTCTGGCTTTTTAAATTCAAATTTCAGCTTTCTTTTTTTAATCTCCTCATTGTAGGAGCCCACTACAAATTGCACTATACTCTCAATATCAGTTAAAACGGGCTTATAAAGCAGTCTTCCCTCTTCAATTCTGGTTATGTCTAAAAGGTCATTGATAAGAGTAATCATTCTTTCGTTCGAGCTGTAAGTTTTTTCAAGAAAATCTTTTTGCTCCTCAGTTATCTTGCCCAGGTCGCCGTCTAACAGCATCCGCAAGGTCCACTTGACCGCGGACAATGGAGTTCTTAGCTGGTGGGCGGCCAATGAAACGAATTCCGTTTTCATTCTTTCAACCATTTTCTCCCGAGTGATGTCGTGCGAAATAACCAGGGTCCCTAGTTTTTCCTCTTCCCTAATTATAGGCACGGTAGACGCCTCCAAAATTAGATTTTCTCTGAGGAGCAATTCTTTCCTAAAAACTCCCTTAATCTCTTTTCCTAAAAGGTCTGCCAGTGAACGGAGATTGGGAATTTTAGCAAGCTCTGGAACAGATTGGCCTAGGACTTTCTCAGATTTTATGCCAAAAATATCTTCGGCTTGGGGATTTATTAAAGAAAGCCTATTTTCTCTGTCAAAAACTAAAAGCCCGTCAACAAAATTAGTAATAATTGCCAATGTCTTATTCTTCTCTTCCTCCGCTTTTTCTCTGGACCCCTCAACGTCTTCTAAAATATTTGTTAAAGCTATTTTTGCCTTTTCTAATTCATTCTTTCTCTCTTCTAATTCTTTAGTCCTCTCTTTTACGGTCTTTTCCAGGTGGGATTTGGTCAAAGCTAAACTCTCCAATAATCCGCGTAGCTGACGGGCGTCAACAAAGGTAGCAAAAATAAATCTTATCTTCCCCCCAGCTCCTTTTAATCCTGAACCGCTAAAATCAACCGGTATTTCTCTCCCTTTTTTAGTTACTATTGCCGTGTGAAAATCCCTAATTTTTTTCCCCTGGAAAATTTCTCCAATTACCCCTGAGAATCTTCCTCCCTCTTCTTCTAAAATTAAATTTTCAATTAACTTTCCTTCTAATTCCTGAAAATCAGAATAACCAACGAGGTCTAAAAAACTTTTGTTAGCAAAAACTATCTTTCTCCCTTTATCAAAAATAACCAAGGGGTCAAATAGGTTTTCAATAAGATGCTTTAAGTTGATTTCCAAAGGCCCTTTTTTCATTATTTTCCTTTGATTCCCCCCGGCAAACTTTTGATTTCTAAGAGGGGCTAATCAACAATTTCGCTAACTAATCTATTGCTTATTCCCATCATGGTAATCGTATAGTCGGTGCCCATTAATGGCCCTTGCTTGTAAAAAGCCTGCTCGCCCACCGAAGCCAAACCAAATACTTCTGTTTTTTCCCCCATTACTTCTTTTATTTTTTCTATTTCTTTTGAATAATCCTCTCCCAAAATGAAACCCCTCAAAGCGCAAGAGAAAAATAAAACTAAATCAAAATTTTGAGCCCCGGCATCTTCTCCGAGCATTTTTGCTGCTTCAACGGTTGCCATCTGACAGTCTTTTTTATCAACCTTAACCAAAGAGTAGCCCATGCCAACTCTCGAGGACATACAACTTAAAAGATATTTTTTTTCAATAACCTGCATGGGCACCTGGGGCCAATAAAAATCACCGGTTGCTTCGGGAAGACCAAGGGCAACGCCTTTTTGAGCCATCGCGGCTAAAGGGTTTTTAAAAAATTCTTCTTTATCTATTTCTGCATATTTTTCTAACATTTCTCCCAAGACCTCGGCTGCCGGCCTTCCATTGAATTCCTGAATCAGCCCATCTCCGCATTTGGTGACAAAAACACCCGGGCCTAAGGGTTTAAACCCTGTGGCTGTGCCATAACCTATTTCCAGGTCTGAACCGAAAAGGCAACAAATTACTGATTCTTCATAGACATTTTCATTAAGAAATTGATAAGAGTTTGAGAACCGACCGGTCTGAGCAAACCCATAACTTGTTCCTCCGCCGGCTAACCTTATCGCTCTTTTTGCCGCAGAAGCAATCCCCTCAAGAATTGCTTGGTCAATAAAGTTATGCTTTAAGGTTAAACCCGGGGCCAATAAGAATCCATTGACTGGCCTAATCTTTATAACGTCTTTCACCCCTTTCTTCATCATCGCCAAGTAGGCGACTGAAGGATTATATTCTAAACCATCCAGAGCTTCTAAAATTGCTTTTCTGCCGGCCTCTTTTGGATTTTTGTCAGCCTCCTCGCCGACTCCTATTCCTACATTCAAATATTCTGAGTCTAAGGCCAAAATTCCCACTCCCCTAACTTTTCCCTGGGTGCT
>Ga0066637_10002917_pt1 | contig 11466 bp, 12 predicted proteins | sample CryGeyCG2014_020_FD_62737 | JGI IMG/M metagenome (GOLD analysis project Ga0066637, IMG submission 62737) | Groundwater microbial communities from aquifer - Crystal Geyser CG08_land_8/20/14_0.20 | ecosystem: Environmental > Aquatic > Deep subsurface > Groundwater | place: USA: Utah: Grand County...
TGATGAAGAATTTAATGGATAACAAACACGAAAGCTTCCCTCAAAAAATCTTCGAAGTCTCAGACATCATAAACGTTAATATGAAAACTGAATGCCGCTCTGAAAGATATCTCCATGTAGCAGGAGTCTCAGCACATTCAACAGCGAATTTCACGGAAATAAAATCCACAGTGGAAGCATTTTTGACTAATCTAGGTCTGTCCAGATGGAAAATAAAACCCACATGCAATTCAAGCTTCATAGAAGGAAGAGTTGCAATCATACAGTTGCGAAAAAGGAACATTGGCTTTTTAGGTGAAATACACCCGGAAGTTCTCAACAACTTCGAATTGGAAAATCCCGTCAGCGGCTTCGAAATAAACCTAGAAAATCTTATGTAAGTTGTCTCTCCTTTTTTAAAAACTGTTTTCTTACCTGAATTAAAAGATTTTTAGAGAATCCTTAGTCCTCAACTTTGTGTCGAAATCGTAAGAACGTTAAGGAATAGTAACACACTCATAGTGAAGCTCTTCATATCAGATTATCTCTCATTTTAAACAGAGATAATCTGGATATCGAAACGGGCGAGTTCCTTCAAAATCGATCAATGGATGGCTAGACGTACTTTTACCTCACATAGGGCACTGAAAAACCTTTAGAGAAAAAAAGAGGGCTAAGTAGGAGCTTGACTTTTCGCCGTTTTTCTTAGATTGCCGATATGTTTAACGATGTATCCGATGCTAAATAGCACAGCGGCAATACCGATCAATGTCATCGCATTTGACAAGCCGCTAAAAACGTTTGCTGTGGATTCAAGTTGCCTTATCATGGCATCATCATATCTCGAAGCGTAAGATTCCGCCGCCGAATACGCTTGTTCCCTCAAATCCAAGGCATTTTGATAATGCGTTTTTGCATCAGCAAAGTTTCCTTTAACATAGGCAAGATCTCCCGCAGCCGTTTCATTATCCGCTCTAAGACAAAGTAACTTCGTCTTATGGCTGGCGTAATAGTAATAGTCATAGGTGGGTTCTGGCATCCTTGAAAGTATCTGGTTCAGTTCTTGAGCTTCGGCCTGAACAGTTGAATAGACAGCGAAATCTGGATCGTATGCATGTTTGAAGGTGTCCTCTTCAAGGATTTTTTTCGGCTCAACCGTGCTGTTAACGTGTTCCACGAATATCGTGTACGCGTGTAAGAATAGGTTGGAAGCTTCGGAGGTCTCCGGAACAGAAAAGGTTACAGTAAAGACACGCCATTCGTACCTTGGAACTCTAACAGGAGGATCAAAACTTACAGTGTAATTTCTATCCCAGTCAAAACTTACCGTAACACTAGAAACATTTATCTGCCGATCGTCTGCTTGCGTTGTCACGACAAGAATTGCAATAGAACCTGTCTTATACGCAAAAACATCGTCATCGTAGTATGGATCGTGACCTTTAAACGCACAACCAATCCAATCTCTCGATATTGTTAAGCCATCTACAGCTTGAACTCGATCTACAGTCGATATCAAAATCGAAGTAGAGAATAGAAGCGTCAATACATAGAGCCGTATTCTTTTCATTTAACTCCCTCTGGAGCTTGATAGTCTAGCTCAAGGGTATATATATCTTTTATTAGTTACATTCAACTGACCTCCCTAATCAAGTATGTTATTTTGTTGTACACACCTTGACTGATCAAGATTGCCATTGCTAATGGTGAAAGGACTTTAGAACTTACTGGAAACCTATAAAAAACTCTCTGTGATTCTCGTCTTTGTGGAATGGGCATAACTATGCCTCTGAGAAGATTTATTTGTAAGAGTATGCAAAATTTAGCTAGCGATGAAATGAGCACAATCCCACCGGAACTCTCTTCGCGGAGAACCATGCAGACGGACCCAACAGAAAAGGCAAGCCTTGTGCTTGCTTTGTTATGATGGCGGGTTTACCCAATCATGGGACACGGTGGGCGCGGGCAAAAATCCCACGCTGAGAGTCCTTAACATAGAGGAGCGTACGGCTCTACAATGAAGTTAAGGGATAGGTTACGTGGGAAACAAAAACGCCCGCGAAAACAACTTTTAAGTTAAGACGTTTCAGTGCACGAAAATCAAGGCAGGCTGGTTACTCAATCACTTGAAGGAGCCAGCCGAATGTTTGACGCTGCAAAGCAGAGTAATCGACTATGGAGACACGCCTATCCTAGCAGGAGACAAAATTCACGTTACGTTGCCAAGTGAGAATGTAGATGCAGACTTGCTTATTACGTGTTGAGTATGTGAATGCGAAAACACAGGCTCTGGAGACAACTCTAAAGCTTGGGCGGGAACAGCCCCTGCTTGCCAATTACTTGTATGCTGTACGAAGCAAAACAAACAGCCTAAGCAGATACAAAATAGCGAGACTGATCTAGCCGTGAACAGACGAATTTCTAAACGGAATAAAGCGACTGTTAGAAAGCCTGTTCTCATAAGGTTGCAGCTTCACAGGCGACTTAAATTGATTGCTTTTAACTGTGATGTTAAACTGCAGGATTTGATGGATGTTATTGTTGAAACTGCTTTGGATGATAAAGCGAGAGTCAAGGAAATGCTAGAGGAATTTAACGTAAAGAATTCTTAACGTTTCAGAGCTTGAAGCATTATGAGTTCTAAGGGGATTTTCAGTGTTTTCTTAGGAATGAACCTATTTCTTTCCTGAACTCTTTGAAGTCGTTAATGTTCCCCAAATTATCAAAAACGAGTTCATCGTCGACATCAGCGTATCTGTGAACCATAATGTTCCTGAAACCTCTCATCGATTTTAACTTTTCTTTCATTCCTTTGGATATGATTTTCTTCTTTTCCAGCTTTTCGAACAAGTCTTCTTCCTCGGCTGGAAGACCAAGTCTCAAACCTTTCACTATGAGAGCGCATATGTCTATCACAGATTCTATCAGAATGTGCAGAAGTCTTTCGCAAGATCTCTTTTTTTCTATAGAGCCTGCATATTCTTGATAGCTTTTCGGCATAACAATTTTGAGTTCACTCAGATAAGAATCCAATTCATCCAGCTTGGATAGAATTCTGTTTTTATCTAGCATGCAAAATACCTTCTAAATAAGAAAAATATATGGGCCTGAAATATTCAAACTCTCTTATTGTGGAAAAACTCAAATCGTACAACAAATCCTCGTTCTTGCAGAAAATTATCTTGCAATCTTTGAGAATTCTCACCTTTATGTACAAGGGAAGCTGTTGGAATATTTGTATATCCAAGTTTGGGAAAACGGTCAAGTACTCCAGCCTCTTCTTCGACAAAAACAAGGCATCGAACTCTCTTGGTTTCAAAATCACACAGACATCTATGTCAGAAAACACTTCATTTCTCGCATAACTTCCGAACAGCACTACAGCTAAGACATTCTTATCATTCTTTGCCTTCTCCGAAATTTTTTCAAGCTCTTTTAACATAAATTTTGTTCACCTTTTTTCGCACTAACGGTTTTTGTTTCCTGTTTACTACACTTTTAATTATATTCTAACACGTCATTTTATAAAATGTTTTGCCATGCGAATTTGTGAAAGGGTCATGAACACGTACTCTTTTATAGCGTTAGACTATTCATGGAAATATGAAATTTTGTTAATTTATTTATTTTGTGAAGGTTTATTTTTCATTTCTTCAATTTGTTTCAGTGATAACTGAACAAAAGCGTAAAGAAACTAAACGTGAGTAAGAGTGGAAGGATGGTTGTTGAGGTTTGTGGTGAGTTGCATGGGGAGATTAGGGGAGTTGGTGTTGTTGAATGATTTGCGGATTTATGAGGTGGCTAATGCGGTTATTGAGGAGTTTTTGAGGGATGAGGAGAGGGTGAAGGTTTTGATTAGGAGGCTGAAGCTTTAAATTGAAAGCGGAGCTAAGATTTGTGTGGTGTGGGTGTCTGTGAGAAGGCTGAGGCCTGAGGAGAGGGTTAATCTTGCTGTTGGTATGAGTGATGTTTGTGTTCGGGTTTGTGCTGATGGTGTTAGGGATGGGGATCCAAGTGTTAGTGAAGAGGAGCTTGTTGAGCGTGTTAGGGAGAGGTTGTTGTTTTCTAAGCGGTGAAGTGGGGTTTAGGCGTTGGAGAGTTTTGAAGAGCTTGTTAGAAGGCTTGTTGGTGGTTTTAACGCGGTTGGGTTAGAGTATATGTTTACTGGGGCTTTGGCTGTGAGTTATTATGGTAGGGCTCGTACGACTGTGGATGTTGATGTTGTCGTTGCAGTTGTTGACAAGGGGTGGCGGACTAGGCTTGTTTCGGCTTTAGAGAGGGCTGGGTTGGTGGTTGATGAGAAAAGGATTGACGCGGCTTTGAAGTCGGGTTACAGAATCGTTACGTTTGAGGATGGTAAGTCGCCTCTCACCGTTGATGTTATTCTTTCGGATGTGAAGCTTGTTAGGAGGGCTGGAAGTATTTTGGGTTTAGCGACTTTTTATCAGACGCCTGAGGAGTTGGTTTTGGCTAAGTTGCGGATGATTAAGGCGACTGTTCCGAGGGAGAGGAGTTTGAAGGATAGGGATGATGTTAAGGCGATTTTGGAGTTTACGGGGGTGGATGTTGAGGCTGTGAGGAGACAAGCGGAAAGAGATGGTACGCTCTCGATATTTGAATCTCTAACTTGTTAAAGGTGTGAGTTCTTAATCTCTTATTTATGTGATTTCACGTGGTTGAATATGTATATGAGGATTTCAATTTTGTGAAATGGCTGTTATTATAAGAATTGGTTGGTTGTTGAGATTTGGATGTGTTGCATGAGTCGTAAAACTGAAACGAAGGTGTGTTATTCTTTTTTGTTTGGTTTTGGTATTCCTATCCATCTTGGGGTTTTGTTCATGTATTCGCGGTAGGCGGCGCCGTAATGTCCTAGGCAGAAGGCTTCTTCCATCTTTATGAAGTATGCGGCTCCTGCTGCGATTATGATGGGGAACAACAGGAAGATCCATGAGGCTGAGGCTATGCTGACGCCTAGAAGGAACAGGACTTCGGTTATGTACATGGGGTGTCTTGAGTATCGGTATAGTCCTTTGGTGACTGGGGTGTCAGGTGGGGTGTTGGCCCAATTCATCATGACATACAATAATGTGACTAGTCCTATTAGGGTGATTGGGAGGCCTGTGTAGAACAATATGGTTGCCAGTTTTAGGGGTAGGAAAACAGAGTATATGACGGCGGCAAAAAAGATAAACTTGGAAAAAAGGCAAAATGACATCTTAGTCTTAGACAGGCACACATTTTTTGGACTGGGTACACGTTTTTCTTTAGCTAAATGAAGAAAGAAAAGGGTGAGTAGTAGGGAGGGAATTGTGAAGATCCAGGCGTTCCATAAGCCTAACTGAAAGTCTGGTGTGAGAGACATGGTTTTTCTCCTCGTCATACAGGTTAGTCGCAGGTTTTCAGATAGACAGTTAGGTGGTATCGCTTATTTAATTTTTTAATTCGGCAATCACCTTTTAAAGAAAGGTTGCAAAGCAGCGAAAAGAGGGAGAATGCGAGAGAAGACTCTGTTTGGTTGGGGGATTTGAAGAGCGGGAGGATGGTTGTTGGGGTTTGTGAGGGCTTGCATAGGGAGATTGGGAAGTTGGCTTTGATTTTTACGAGTCTGCTAAGTTTAGTTGTATAGTAGCTCAACATAAGCTGTGTGAATGATGAAAGCTTTATTATTTCGGTTTCTTTATAGTTTTGTTGAGGAACAGGTGATGTCGCAGGTGAATTTGGAAAAGGTTTTTGCTGAGGTTAGAAAGGTTAGGGTGAGGCTTGAATCTATAGAAAAGACGCTTGAAAGTTTGGTGGACACGTTGCTTCCGGAAGAGGAAATAAGCCAGAGGGAATGGAAGGAGATTGACGAAATAGAGCGGGAAGTGAAGAGAGGGGAGTACGTTTCTCTGGAGGAAGTTCGGAGAAAGTACGGAGCCAAAAGAAGTGGCTAAGTATCAAATAGTAGTCTCAAGAAGAGTTTACAAGTTTCTGGACAAGCTTGATGGAAAGCTCAGGCAAAGGATAATCGAGGAGGTAAGTAGTCTGGAAAACTTCCCGTTCTTTATCAAAGCTCTCGACATCGCAAAATTGAAGGGTAGAAAAGGCTACTACCGATTGCGCACAGGCAGAATAAGAACAATATTCAAGGTAGACAAGGAAGCGAAAAAGATTTTTGTTTTGAAAATTGCTTACAGGAAGGTAGTGTATAAATAGATACTAACCATTGAGCAACATCACTGCAGTCACGTTAAAGGTTAAATGGTGAGACGCTGTAAGGCGTTGATGTATTTCTCTTTTTAGGAGGTTGGGTTTTGGTTTCTCCTTTTTCTGTGCCTTCTGGTTATGGGTTGCCAGAATTTTCTTAGGGTTGATGTTCTTTTTAGTGGTGGGTACTGTGTTTTTGTGTTGGTTTTTCTGTAGAGAATGGCTTGGACTTATATTGGCAATCTCATGCCTAGGAAAAGGGGCTGGGTGAATGGTATATGAGAGTTTCGTGAGCAAGCCATAAAGGAAAGGTTGAGAAGCGGTGAAAAGAGGAGTTTTGGGAGCAAACAACAATCTAATTCAAGATGTCGGAACTCTCAATAAACAATATACAGATGGCAAGATTTAAGAGTTTTCGAGCAATACATCTGAAATAATTCTTTTCAGGTCAATCTACTCAGTTTTCTTTTCTGCCGTTCTGTCATAAGAAGAACAACAACACTCACACCAGTTCTTGCACAATTCCACGAGAAGCTTTCCACATGAATTCCAAGAAATTCCCCTTTAAAGAATACAATAGGAAAGCATCTTTCGAAGACGAAAACAACGCTGCAATCATAATGACATAAATCCCTGCATTACGTGACGAACCTCATCACAAGTCAGAATGGAGGTATCTCTTGCGATCCCGAATCAAATCGCGCGCAACCCAGAAAAATCACGGCCAACGAAGCCTTAATGAAGGCTCACCGAGCACGCCGAGAACTCGCTGGCGCCGAAAACCACGAAATAGAAACACCATGTGCACCAGTCAAACAAATGTCTAGACAGGAGCTGCTCCGCAACAAAAGATGAAATGTTGTACAGAGACAACCTAACTTTTAAGTCTCACTTTTGCATAGAACCTTAGAGGCTAATAGAACGGCAGGGTAAAGGGCTTGGACATAGAAACGAAAATTGATTTGATTTGCAGACCTCCAACAGAAGAAGTTTTGACCATGGAGGGTCTGAGGCGGCTTTTAGAAACGGAAGAGCATCCAATAGCCTACAACGGTTGGGAGCCTTCGGGGCTGGTGCATCTGGGAACAGGTGTCATTTGCGCCTACAAAATGAAAGATTTTGTCGAAGCTGGAATACAATTCAAGGCTTATCTTTCCACATGGCATGCTTGGCTAAACAACAAGCTAGGCGGCAACCTTGAACTGATCAGAAAGGCAGCAGCTCTCTTCAAGCATTCGTGGATAGCTCTTGGCGTTCCAGAAGACAAAGTTGAGTTCATCTATTCAGACGAGCTTTACAACGACTTGAGCTACTGGAAAAAAACAATCATGATTGCGAAGAACCTGACAATAGCTAGAACGAGGCGAACCCTTGAAATCGCTGGAAGAAAGGACACAGAAGCAAACTATGTCTCAGACTTTCTTTACACGCCGATGCAGGTGGCAGACATATTCCACATGAAAGTGAAAATTTGTCAGTTAGGCATAGATCAACGTAATGCGAACGTAGTTGCAAGAGAGCTAGGCGAAAGACTAGGATTCTGGAAACCAATATGTGTTCACCACCATCTACTACAAGGCCTAGCCAAACCATCTTTGTGGCCGATTCCTGAAGGAAAAGAAAGAGAAGCATTATCTTCAGCCAAAATGTCAAAGAGCCAACCTGAAACATGCATATTCATTTACGATTCACTTGAAGAAATAAAACAGAAAACCAGAAGAGCTTTCTGTCCAGAAAAAACCGTGGAGTTCAATCCGGTTTTGGATATTTGCAAGTACATAATCTTCAGAGAGAGGGAGACATTCACGATAGAACGTCCAGCAAAATTCGGCGGCACAGTTGAGTTCCAGAGTTACAAAGAACTAGAAAAAGCCTACCGACACGGCAATTTACACCCGCAAGACCTCAAAAACACTCTAGCACAAGAATTGGCTATAATCCTCGAACCTGCCAGAAGATACTTTGAAAACAATAAAGAGGCAAAGAAATGCCTTAACGCTGTAAAGAACGCCAAAATAACAAGGTAGAAAAATGTCAACACGACTCGAAGAAAAAGAAGAAAAAATCCTACTAACATTGGAACGTTTGGCTCAAGAATCAGCAAAGGGTATTCCAATAATTGTTGAAGGAAAGAAGGACGTTGAAGCATTAAGGGTATTAGGCATAGAAGGGAAGATTATAGAGGCGAAAACTGGCGGAAAATCCATGTTAGACGTTATTTCTGAGGTGGAAGAATGCGGGGCACAGGAGGTCATTTTATTGCTGGATTTTGATAGACGTGGAAGGGAGTGGACCAAAAGTTTAAAACAGCATTTGGAAAAGATGCAGATAAAGGCAAACGTGGTTTTCTGGAAAAAACTCCGAGGCATTGTAGGTCGTGAAGTAAAGGATGTTGAAGGCTTGGCAAGTTACATGGAAACCTTAAAGAGGAAGATTCACAATTCATAAAAGTAATATAGAGCAAATGTTCAAATACAATCTCGTGATTTGAGAACACGATTCCCTTATCACGTGATTACAGTTAACCTAACCTAATAATTGGAGGTGGACGCTTACGGGTTCATCACAAACGTTTACCGTAAAGTATGTTATACGCGCGAAGTTCGAAATAGACGGAGTAGTTGAAAAGCCAGACGTTATAGGAGCTGTTTTCGGACAAACAGAAGGCTTGTTCAGCCCAGAGCTTGAGCTAAGGGAACTTCAGAAATCAGGAAGAATCGGTAGAATAGAAATCCAATTGCAATCTAAACAAGACAAGACTACGGGCACGATAACGATTCCAACAAGCATGGACAGAGTTTCCACATCTCTAACTGCCGCAAGCATAGAAAGCATAAACAGAGTTGGTCCCTGCGCCTCAAAGATGACCCTTGAAAAAATTGAAGACGTCAGAGAAGAACGCAGAAAGGCAATAATCGGCAGGGCTAAGGAAATTCTCCACAAATGGACTATCGAATCCATGCCATCAGTAGATGAAATCTTCAAAGAAGTGGCAGAAACGCTGAAAGTAGTAAAAGTTGAGAAATATGGACCTGAAAAGCTTTCAGCTGGACCAGAAGTCGACAGTGCCAAAGATGTAATAGTTGTGGAAGGAAGGGCTGACGTAATCAACCTGATGCGATGCGGAATATACAACATTGTAGCTGTAGAAGGAGCTAAAATCCCAGAAACAATTAAAAAACTTTCTAAGGAAAAAGAAGCAACAGCCTTCCTCGACGGAGACAGAGGTGGAGACCTAATTCTGAAAGAGCTTCAGCAAGTGGCAAACATAAAACATGTTGCTAGGGCACCCAGAGGGAAGGAGGTTGAGGATTTAAACTGCAGAGAAATATTTGAAGCCTTGAAAAACAAGACTCGCATCGGAGAACCATTCAAGCCTAAAAAGGAAAAGCGAAAGATAGAGGTTTCGAAAGAATTTGTCCAAAAAACAAAAGAATTAGAGGGCACTTTAGAGGCTGTTCTCTTAAACGAGAAGATGGAACAAATAGAACGGTTACCAGTAAGTCAACTAGCAGAGAAGCTTCAACAAATAAGGGACGTGAACACAGTTATCTTTGATGGGATTATAACACAAAGAATAGTCGATGTGGCAAATGAGAAAAACATAAAGAATATTATTGCTTCGCGTATATCAGAAGCTGTTAAAACACCTTTGAACGTTCAACTGATGACGTTCTCAGAGGTTATAGGACCAGCATAGCGGCTAATGAAAACTTTTACAACAAAATACGACAGAAAACATTAGCTTCCAAAAAAATCTGCGAGTCTTCTAGTTTCCTTTTCCTTCACTCCAGATTTTAACAACTGCTCCTCGGTTATGCCGAAGCTTTCAAGAACTCTAGCGGCAGCTGGCACAACCTGCTTAGACACGTAATATTCAATGTCTACCTCATCGTAAGAAGCAAAAACGTAAGGTTTAACCCTTTCATATAGGCGTCCTGACCCAACCACCACCACATAGCCCACTTTATCGCCCACTGTGAGCCTCCAGCCTTTCTCCTTCAACATTTTCGCAGCTTCAACATGAGACGCTCTTATAGCATACTCTTCTACAGGCTTAGTCAACGTTTTCCAAATAACAAGGTCACGATAGGGAACACGTTTTTGCCAAAGATCATAAATAAATTGTTGCACATACTTTGCAGCTTTTTTGGGAGATTGCTCCTTCAAGATGATTTCTAGAACTTTTTCCTGCACTTTTCTTGCTATGGCTGCCCAATCTCCACGCACAACCTCTAAGCCTACAATGTCCAGCCGACCGTCAGGTAAAAGTCCAGCGTAACGTTTTTTGGCTTCTGTGAAAAATATCCGCACATAAATCTTGTCCGGTTTAATCTCTAACCCCAGTTTTTCCTCGATTTTCTTTGACAATTTTTCGATTTTTTCCGGGTCATGTTTTATGAATAGGCTGTCTGTGTCACTGTAAACGACGTTTATCCCTGTTTTTTCAGCAATTTTTATCGCTGTAAGAATTGCGTGCCTTCCCCAAGCTGTTGCCGCTTCGGCTACCGGCTTTATGTACCATCTTGCACCTATCCATCCGGCATAGCCGTAAGATGCGTTAGTGATCACTTTCACAGCCTTCTGACGTGCGTCTAAAACTCGGTATTCAGCACTTTCTGGAGGAACTGTCTTCATTTTTGAACGTATTTCATTCCGCACCTTAATAAGATAGGACAAAACTTCCCTGTAGAATCCTGATGGTTCTTTTCTGAATCTATGCTTAACTTCAGGGGCTTCATAAACTCCGCAGGATGGAATAGGCTCTTTTGGCGATACATAAGTATCTGGAGATAAGTTGTATGTCATCATTATGTTTGGATACATTGACTTGAAGTCCAGCACAGCGATGTTTTCATGCAATCCATGTTCAGGCCTAAGCACTATTGCACCAGCGTATGGTCTGTAATGTTTCTTAACCCTTTTAGGAACAAGTTCGCCGATTTTTTGGGCGTATTTCATGAGGAACCATTCAACTCTGAAGCCTACGGCTGCTGTTCCAACATGATCCAGAGGTAGACTGACAAGGTTTGACAGTTGCAGAGCAAAGTCTAAGATCTTGTCAGTTATTCCCATGATGCAGCGCGTGTTATCCATAGAAAACCTTTTCAGAGTTTCACGTTTCTCCTCGTCTTCCCAATGCTCTGCAAAGTCAACATCATCAATCAAAACACGATTTTCAATTTTCATGATGCCTAAATAATTTGCTAGGTTCTCCAAAGTCCTAACCTTAACTTCTGGGAATTCATCCGCAAAATCGAAGAGGTCTATGTTGGCTCTGCCAATTATTGAAACGTG
>Ga0066637_10002918_pt1 | contig 11465 bp, 12 predicted proteins | sample CryGeyCG2014_020_FD_62737 | JGI IMG/M metagenome (GOLD analysis project Ga0066637, IMG submission 62737) | Groundwater microbial communities from aquifer - Crystal Geyser CG08_land_8/20/14_0.20 | ecosystem: Environmental > Aquatic > Deep subsurface > Groundwater | place: USA: Utah: Grand County...
CCGAGAATTACGAATCAGCAACCTATTTTCGAGAAGAAGAGATTAAGCTAACCGATCAAATATTGGCGCTTGAAAAAACTAATGCCGGACAAAAAAAGAAGCTCATCGACGCGGAAGATATTGCCAAGATCGTCGCCCGATGGACAGGAGTTAATGTCGAAAATTTGTCAATCGACGAAAGAAAACATTACCTGAACTTGGAAAAAAGATTGAAAAAAAGCGTTATCGGCCAAGACGAAGCAATCTCCGAGTTGGCGAAATCAATTCGCCGCAACAAAGCCGGAATTTCTGATCCAGATAGACCAATCGGTTCATATCTATTTCTTGGCCCAACCGGCGTCGGCAAAACATTTCTCTCTAAAACTTTGGCAAGTTTACTTTTTGGCTCTGAAGATAATCTGATAAAGATTGATATGTCTGAATTTATGGAGAAACATAATGTTTCAAGATTAGTCGGTGCTCCTGCCGGTTATGTTGGATATGACGACGGGGGAAAGTTAACCGAGGCAGTTAGAAAAAAACCATACTCGATTATTCTTTTTGACGAAATTGAAAAAGCCCATCCAGAAGTATTTAATATCTTGTTGCAAATTTTGGAAGATGGATATCTAACCGATGCCAAAGGTCGTCGAGTCAATTTTAGAAATACAATTATAATTCTAACTTCCAATTTAGGAACATCCGACTTAAAAAAAGCCAAAGAGATTGGCTTCAAGTCAAATGAAAATTCACAAACTAGATACGAGGTAATGAAGAATATGGTCATGGAAACCGTTTCCCGCGAAGTTCGCCCAGAACTCATAAATCGGCTGGATTCAATTATTGTATTTCATCCATTAGACCAAGCGGCGATTTCTAAAATTGTCGAACTAAATATTAAAGAACTGACCAAGCGCTTAAAAAAGCAGGAAATCTCGTTAATAGTTGACAACGAAGTTAAAAAATACATCGCTGACAAAGGATATTCGGATCAATTTGGCGCTCGACCAATTCGACGAACAATTACTGACAAACTTGAAGACCCAATTTCTGAATCTATTATTGCCGGCAAGTTTGATTCTGGAAACACAATATCTGTTCATCTTGTGGATCACAAAATTATTTTTAAAAAGTAACACCGATGACCTCGAAAATGAAAAAAATCGATCAATCGGTCGGAAGTTTTAATGATAGTCTAATTCCGTTTCTCTCCGACTTCGAAGTAAATGAAATTCAATTTATTGAATCGGTTTTTGATTTTGCTAAGGAAAAACATTTCGGTCAAAAAAGATTTAGTGGAGAAGATTATTTTATTCATCCGTTAAATATTGCTAAGGAATTAATAAAACATCAACCAGATAAAGAAATAGTTGCGGCTGCACTTTTGCACGACGTGGTCGAAGATTGCGAAGTTTCGGTTTCTGAAATTGAGAAAAAATTCGGTCATGAGGTGGCAAAGTTGGTCGACGGAGTAACAAAAATTTCTTTAATCGAAATGAAGGAAAAAGCTCTCGGGCTTGAATTTGACAAAAACCATATCTCTTCGCAGATAGATTCGTATAGAAAACTATTGACCGCCATGGCTGGCGACCCACGAGTTTTAATCATTAAACTCTACGATCGCCTTCACAATTCACAAACTCTCGAATGGCTACCAAAATCAAAACAAAAATTTTATGCTCTGGAAACTATTCAAGTTTTTGCACCGCTGGCAGAACGAATTGGAATGTCAACTATAAAATCCGAATTAGAAGATAACAGTTTTCCGTATGCTTTTCCGGAAGAATATAGTGCTTTTATAAAAAATATCACTGTTGCGAAAGAAGATCGAGAAAAATATATTATAAAAATTATCAAAATTTTGAAAAATCATTTTCCAGGTTCAGAGATCTACGGTCGTGCTAAACATAATTTTTCACTTTATAATAAACTTCTGGAAAAAGAGTCGTTAGAAAATATTTTCGATTTAGTTGCGATTCGAATTATTGTTCCAACCGTTGAAAAATGCTACCACGCGCTCGGTCAAATTCACGAAATATTCGCTCCACTGCCGGAAGGGGTGACCGACTATATCGCCAAGCCGCGAGAAAATGTTTATCAATCTTTGCACTCAATTGTCATCGGTCCTGATAATGTTAAATTTGAAATTCAAATTCGAACTCCACGAATGCACAAAATCGCCGAATTCGGAATTACAGCCCATTGGTATTACAAAGAAAAAAAAATTAGATCGACCGGAGAAAAAGATGCTAAAAGATGGATCGAAGAGCTCGGATCTGGTGATATATTTGGCTCAAAGAAGAATTTTTTTTCCGACAAAATTTTTGTTTTTACTCCACAAGGAAAAATTATTGAGTTGCCAAAAAATGCAACTCCACTTGATTTTGCTTTTCATATCCACAGTCAGCTCGGTCTCTCCTGCTACGGATCCAAAATTAACAATAAAATCGGGCATATTTCCGCCAAACTAAAAACTGGTGATATTGTCGAAATTATTAAAAACGAACGAACTAAACCATCACTTGATTGGCTTGGTTTTGTAAAGACCAATTTTGCCAAAAATAAAATTCGAGATTACTTTAACAATCTGGAAAGGCCAAAACACCTTTCGATTGGACAAGAAATTGTAAATACTCAGTTGATGAAATTTGAACTGTTGCCGATTACTGAAAAAAATTTTAAGCAACTTTCAGATAAAATTAGCCGTTCAAAATTGCCGTTTAATGATTTGGAAACCGCTCTGGTTCTAGTCGGTAAAAAAGAAATTTCCAAAAATGATGTAATTAAGGTTTTGTACGAAAATGCGAACTTCTCTGAAAATAAAGAAGCAAAAAAAATCACCGGTGTTGGAAATGTTAATTTTGAAATTGGTAACGGAATCACATACCGTTTAGCAAACTGTTGTAAACCGAAAAATATAGACAAAATTATTGGCTACATTACATTGCAAAAAATAATCACTGTTCACAAGGCAAATTGCCCAGAAACTAAAAAGTTCGACAAAAGTAGAATCATCAATGGAAATTGGTGCTAATTTTTTAGAAATTATTTCCGCTAATTGCAATATTTATTAAATTTTGATAGATTGCAATTAAGAGAAAAAAATGATTGATAAACAATTTCAAAAACCGCGGGGAACAAAAGATATCTTGCCAAACGAACAAAATCGCTGGCGTTATTTTCGAGATCTTTCAGAAAAAGTTCTCGACGGACTCGGCTTTAATAAAATTGATACGCCGCTTTTTGAAGACAAACGAATTTACGATCGCGGAGTTGGCAAGGGAACGGATATTATTGAAAAAGAGATATATTTAATTGAATCGTTCTCAGATGACGATGAATATCAGCTGGCGCTTCGGCCAGAGGGAACGGCCGGTGTTGCCAGAGCATATATTGAAAACGGTATGAGCTCTTGGCCACAACCTGTTCGATTATATTATTCTGGCCCTATGTATCGGCATGAACGGCCACAAAAAGGACGATTTCGCGAACATCGCCAAGTTGGTGCAGAAATCTTTGGCGACCAGAGTGCAAAATCAGATTATTTAGCTATTTTGTCGGCAATTGAAATTTTTAAAAAACTCGGATTTTCCAGTTTGAATGTGGCTATAAATTCAATCGGTTGTTCGGAATGCCGACCAAAATATTTGATAAAACTTAAAGAGTTTTATGCTGATAAATTAACCGAAGTTTGCTCCGATTGCAGAAGACGCTTTGATACAAATCCGTTGCGAATGCTTGATTGCAAAAATGAAAGTTGTCAAAAGTTAAAATCTAAGACACCACAGATGGTTGATTCACTTTGCTCCGAATGTCGCGACCACTTTCAAGACGTTTTGCAATATCTCGACGATTTTGGAATTAAATTTAATTTGGATAATACCTTAGTTCGTGGACTCGATTACTACACAAAAACCGTTTTTGAAATATCAGCCAGTAGCGACAAAGAGCGAAAAAGCACACTTTGCGGCGGCGGCCGATATGACAATTTGGTCGCAACTCTCGGCGGTGTCAAAACTCCGGCGGTCGGCTGGGGGATGGGAGCCGATCGAGTTGTTGAACTTTTAGTTGATAATAAAATCAAAATTCCCAAAGTCCATGGCATTGATGTGGTGATTCTTGAGGTTGGCGACACCGCTAAAAAAGTTTGCCGAAAATTATTTGATGCTTTTGAAAAAGACGATATTAATGTTTTTTATATTCCGTCAAAAGATTCTCTTCGGGCACAGCTGAAAATGGCAGCAAAACTTAGTGCTGATTTTGCGCTAATAGTCGGTCAGCAGGAGGCACTTAACGGATCGGTTTTAGTTCGAGATCTAAAAACAAGTACCCAAGAAGATCTTTCAACAGTTAGCGCCATTGAATTGATCAAAGAGAAATATGTCAAAAAGAACGACTGCCCAACTGGTAGCTGAAAAAAATTTAGCTCAAATTAAAAACGGAGAGCGAAATCCGGTTTTTTTAATTTTGGACAATATTCGTTCAATGTATAATGTCGGAGCCATTTTCCGAACTGCTGACGCCGCTAGAGTTAAAAAAATTTTTCTCTGCGGAATTACCGCCACTCCTGTACGAAAAGAGATTGGAAAAACGGCCCTAAAAACGGTTGATTTTGTTCCATGGGAGTATCGAGAAAATGCCAAAGATTTAATTTTAGAATTAAATAAAAAGGGCGTTCAAACGGTTGCCCTAGAACAAACAACTGAAAGTAAAAATTATAAAAATTTTGAATTTCAAAAGCCGCTGGCAATAATTGTCGGCCACGAAGTCGAAGGAGTTAGCGATGATCTTCTAGATATTTGCGATGTCTCCATAGAAATTCCGATGTATGGAATTGCTAATTCTCTAAATGTTGCCACCGCCGTCGGAATAATTTTGTTTCACTTGCTTTAATGGCATTAAAAAATTGGTAACTAGACCACATAACGACAAAAAATAACAAAACTATGGAAATTAAAATTGAAAAAATGGCGTTCGCCGGGGCCGGAATCGGCAATCTCCCAAATGGAAAAAAGATTTTTATTAAAAAAGTTGTGCCAGGTGATATTGTTGAAATAGAAATTACCGACGAAAAAAGCGATTTTGCTTTTGGATTGGCAGAAAAAGTAATAGAATCTTCGCCAGATCGAATTAAACCGAAATGTGAATATTTTTACCAATGTGGCGGATGCGATCACCAAAATATTTCTTACAAAAATCAATTGAAAATTAAGCAAAAATTAGTTGAAGAATCGTTACAACGACAAAGAATTGAAAACCAAGTCTTGCCGATAATTCCGGCTTCCAACAAAGAATTTTACTACCGAAATTCAATACGTTTTATGTTTTTTCTCGACAAAAAAAATCAACTTCATACTGCCCACAATCAAAATTCAAACAACCTGAAATTAGTTGTCGTTGATAAATGCTTGCTTCAATCAGAAAAATCCAATTTAATACTGTCAAAATTGTTAAATTGTATAAACAAAAATGTAGCCAATAAAGAAACTTTTTGGCAATTAAAAATTCGAGAGGGAAAACAAACAGGCGACGTAATGGTTGAAATAATTACTCCAAATAATGATTTGCCGGGTGAGGAAGAAATTGTTAAAACATTAAAAACCATTAATGGAATAAAATCAATTTATCACACAATCACTCCCGGAAAATCACTATTAAATTTAAGACGGCGGTTAATTTTCGGCTTTCCTGTGATTTACGAAAAGATTGGCTCTTTCACTTTTCAAATTTCACCGGAGAGTTTCTTTCAAACTAATTCTTTCGGTGTAAAAAATCTTTACGACACAATTAAACAAATCGCCAATATTAAAATGGGGGAAAATTTGTTAGATTTATATTGCGGAACCGGATCGATTGGGATTTATCTTTCAACCTTAGCCAAAAAAGTTGTTGGGGTTGATGTCGTCCCTGAGGCGATACGTGACGCCAAAGATAATGCAAAAATCAACAAAATCCAAAACGCTGAATTTATCTGTCTGGATGCAAATAAATTGGATATCTTCAAATATAAAAATTTTGTAATAATAGTTGACCCTCCGCGAGCCGGTTTAAAAAAAGAATTAATCCCAGAAATCGCCAAACTTGATTTTAAACGGTTAATCTATATTTCCTGCAATCAGGCAACGTTCGCCCGCGATTTAAAAGAGTTTGAAAAAAGGGGAGTGATAGCAAAAAAAATTCAACCTATTGATATGTTTCCTCAAACTCATCACATCGAATGTGTTTGTCTTTTGGAAAAAGCCAACAATTGATTTTAATAATTATGGACAAAACTGCAATAATCGGCGCCGGTCCTGCCGGCACCAGTGCCGCAATTTATCTTTCTCGTTTCGCTCATAACGTGCTTTTATTTGATAAAAAAATTTCTGATGGCCGAACTTCAATGGCGCCTGATTTGCAAAATTATCTCGGACATTCAGATAAATTAACCGGCAAGGAATTTATCAACAACATCCGCCAGCAAATCAAACGCTTTCCAATTGAATTTATTAAAGAAAAAGTCGTTGAAATTAACCAAAGCAAAAATGGAATTTTTAATATTATAATTGAAAATAATCACAAATTTCAGGTAAAATATCTAATTGTCGCGGTTGGTTTATTTGATGGTTATATTAAACTGCCAAATATTGATAAATATTATGATAAATCAATTTTTCACTGTTTGGCCTGCGACTGGTGGCAAAATCGAAATAAGAAAATTGTTGTTGCCGGCAATAATGAAGAAGCAATTTTTACTGCCGCCACAATTGCAAAAATGGAAATGCCTCCAAAACTCTCTGTTGTTCCGACTGATGAAAATTTTAGCTTTGACAAAGAGTTAATTAAAATATCAAAAAAGCTGAAAATTCAAATTTATCAAAGCCCCATCAGAGAGATTATCGGTAAAAATGACGTCGTCCAAAAAATTGTCTTAGAAAACGGCCAGAACGTTGAGTGCCAAATTATATTTGAAACTCTTGGTTTTATCAGACGCGATAAATTTTTGGATAAGGGAAATATTTCACCAGAAAGAAATGAAAAAGGTTTTATTGTTGTTAATTTTGATAATTATGAAAGCTCTACCACAAATTTGTTTGCCGTCGGTCCATGCAATGACGGTCCGGATCAAGCAATTATCGCCGCCGGAGAGGGCGCAGTTGCCACTTTGGAAATTCATTCTCGGATTATGACTGAAAAGTTTGAGGGATTGAATTCTTAAGAAGCCAATCTTACAATTTTTCTCGATAAAAAAACATAAATTGTTCTTTCTGTATTGCTTTTTCGTCCACTTGATGTAAAAAAGATTGACAACGTTCGGTGTTTGTTTGGTACAATAAAATTGTTATGACCGAACATAGACCAAACATATTAGAATTTAAATTTGAGCCGTTTAACGGCGGATTTTTGGAGTAAAAAATGGAAAGTTTGACTAAAAGACAAAAAGAAATTCTCGATTTTATCAGTCATTTTATCGCTGAAAACGGCTACGCGCCGAGTTTCCGAGAGATTGCTTACTATTTTGAACTATCGTCAGTTTCCACTATTGCCGAATACATTTCAATTTTGGAGGAAAAAGGATATTTAACCAAAGAGGCAATGGAAGCCAGATCAATCCAGCTGACTCCGGCTTTCGCCTCTGGAATTGACACCTTCGAAATCCCACTCTCCGGCGTCATCGATGCCGGAAAACCAATTGAGGCCATTCGGACCAATGAAACAATTGATATCCCCAAGGACATGATGGGGCGACGAACATTTGCTCTTCGAGTTCGCGGCGAATCAATGATTGACGACGGCATTTTAGACGGCGACTATGTAATAATTGAGCAATCTCAAAATCCTCGTAATGGTGAAATTGTTGTTGCATTAATCGACAACGAAAATGCAACTCTGAAACGTTATTACAACGAAGCCGGCGGCATCCGCTTACAGCCTGCCAATAAAACAATGAAACCAATGCATTTTGCCAAACGTCGTGTAACAATTCAAGGAAAAGTTAAGGGTGTAATTAGAAAATTCCATTGACAATTTAAATTTGTTGAAATTAATTGGCGCAAGATATATACTAAGGTCAGTTATTTTCGAATTTATACTACCAAGGAGCTTCTATGAAGATGGAGAAAAGAAAACTTATTAAGTTCTCAAACTACAGTTTGTGTGTTACTCTGCCAAAATGGGTAATCAAAGAACTGAAGTGGCAAAAAGGTGAAGTTGTTAATTTGCAAGTCGATGAGAATAAAGGTGAGATTGTGATTAAGAAAGGCAGCAGCACAACCAAAGAAAAATTAGCTGACAAACTTCCAGACGACAAGCAAGCTAAAAGTTCTTCCAAAAACAAAAAAACTCGCTGGTAATATTATTCTAACAATTGTTTGAACTACTCATATTTGCTACAATATTTTTGACAGTAGTTATTTTCAGATGTTGACACAAGGAGGGATCTTGGGAATTTCTGATGACATTCGCCCGAAAAAATTTCGGCCGATTTCCAAAAAAACGGAAAAAAGAATAATAAAAAGTGCCCAAAAACAGCTTAAACAGCGCGACGACGGCCAGCTTTTTCAACAAGCTGACGATGGCGATTTTTTTGCTGACACGCCAATAAAAAATAGCAATCAGCCAAAATTTAACAACGATCATAATTTCGAACATCGCCACAGTTATCGATGGATACATACTACAATAATTGTTTTGGTTATTTGTGTTTTAATCGGATTGATTGTTTGGCAAAATTATTCAACAATCAAGGGCTACATTGACGGAAGTTACAAAAATCAAAACGATCAAAAGTTAAGTGATATTATTGATTCTACCTCTAAATCAAGCGAAAATTATAATAATGGCAAACAAACAGCCACACAGTCATCTACTGCAGAGCAACAACCGACGACTCCGGAGATTGACAGATCGGCACTAACTATCTCGGTTCTAAACGGTTCGGGAGTAAAAAACTCGGCGGCTACTATTGCTGACACTTTAAAATCTGCCGGCTTTCAAATTAAAACCATCTCCAACGCCAGATCATTTAACTACGCCAAAACTTATATTTATTATAAAACAGACGACTCAACCGTTGCCGATTTGATAAAAGCATCATTGAGTGGCAGAGATTGCGAAGCCGTCAAAAACGCTTCAATTGTCGGATCAGCCTATGACATCGTAGTCGTCGTCGGAAAAACTTAAATGTTAGACTCAATTTTTTCATTTTACGACAAAACAATAATGGGATTATCACCCGGATATTCGGGGCTAATTTCACTGGCAATACTTTTAGTTCTTTTATGGTCGTTTTGGCACTTCATCCGAGGCAATTTTATTTGGATAATTTTAATTTTGATTTTCATTCCAGCAGCTTGGCCGGCCGTTAAAAGCATTGGTCGAATTTTATTAATTTTAGGAACATTTTTAATTTTACATATTTAATTATGAAAACATCGGTTATTCGCCTGAAAAAAGGTGATGAAGCAATATCTAAAATAATCGAATTCTGCGAAAAAAAAGGAATCAATAGCGCTTGGTTTTTTGGGATTGGAGCCGCGTCAAAAGCTAAATTGGCAATTTATGACTTGGACAAAAAAGAGTATATTCGGAAAGAAATATCCGGAATATATGAAATTTTGAATTTTAATGGAAATATCAGTAGCCTAGACAAAAAAATAATTGTCCACAGCCACGTAACACTCTCCGGTAATAATTTTTCCGCTGTTGGCGGACACGCCGACGAGTTGATAATTGCCGCCACTTGTGAAATAGTTCTGCAACAACTAGATATTGAGTTGACTCGAAAGCATAATGGAGAGATCGGTTTGAATTTATTGGATTTATAATCCTTCTTTCTGCTTTCACAACCGACAAATTATTAGTAATTAGTAGAATTAGTAGGAGTTATATGAATAGCAAGGCGAAGTCCGCTTCGGGTGAAGAATATGATGTTATAATTGTTGGTGGCGGTCCGGCCGGAATTTCGGCAGCAATTTATACCGCCAGGAGAATGTTAAAAACTTTGGTCATCACCAAAGAGATTGGCGGACAAGTGGTAAGAACACCGGATATCGAAAATTATCCGGGTTTTGACCTAATTTTCGGCCCCGAATTGGCTCAAAAATTTATCACTCAAGCAAAAAAATTCGGCGCCGAAATTGCATATGATGAAGTTACTCACTTGGATGATAAAAAAGCTGAATTTATTGTTACGGGCAGAAATGGGAAATATCTTGCCAAAAGTCTAATCTTGGCTTTCGGTAAAGTCCCCAGAAAACTAAATATTCCGGGCGAAAGAGAGCTCAAAGGCAAAGGTGTTTCGTACTGCTCAACTTGTGATGCGCCTTTCTTTAAAAACAAGATAGTTGTTGTAAATGGCGGTAGAAACTCAGCTTTTAACGCTGCGCTTCTTTTAGCCAAAGTCGCCAAAAAAATTTACTTGATTCATCGAAGAGATGAATTCCGCGCCGAGGAAATTTTAATTGAAAAGGTTAAAAAATTAAAAAATGTTGAAATTATCACCGAGGCCATTATTATTGAAATTAAAGGCAAAGATCAAGTTCAGTCAATAGTTTATCACAAAGATGGAAAAGAAATGGAAATTGCAGTTGACGGAATTTTTATCGAAATCGGCTACATTGTAGTTGATGGGCTAATAAAAGATTTTGTTGAAATGGATGAAAGAAATCAAATTAAGGTCAAGAAGGATCACTCGACTTCACGCGAAGGCGTATTTGCCGCTGGCGACCTAACAAATTCATATTATAAACAGATCGTAATTTCCGCTGGTGAAGGCGCAATTGCCGCCCTCTCCGCCGCAAAATATATCGACGAAAAAAAATAAATTATCATTTTGTGATACACATTTTCAATGTACACATCGGTCTTGTTTATTGTCAAAAATCCCAACCTTTTTATTGATAATTTTTTAACACTCAAATTATAATCATTCAGTAACAATAATAGACAACCAAACTATTAGAATTTTTAGAATAAATTGGTATCAATTATCACATATATTTATCCGGCCGGATAAATATATGTGATAATGTTATTTATAATCGTAATTTTTAATAAAAACTAATATGAAACGAAGCAAAAAAGCCAAAATTAAAGACAGAGTGATAAATCTCACAATTGAAATTTTAGAACATTTTTATAATATTGGAGGAGCTTCTTTAGAAGCGGCATTTAGCAAAAAATCTGTTTACAAGATTTTTAATCAAAATATTTACCGAGAATATTCCGAAGTACCTTTTGCAAAATGGCTATATCGGTTACGCGATCAGGAGTATTTATGTTATTCGGCTAATTCCGATTCAGTTCAATTTACTACAAAATCGAAATTAAAACTAATTTGGCATAATTGCAAAAAATTGTTGTTTCATTGCAAGGTTTTTCCAGTTTCATAGTAGATAACTGATGGTTTATTTACGGAAACTTGCAAATAAACACCAATAAATAATTTCTGGAACTTATTAAACAACCACTTTTAGCAACAAGAATTTGATATTAATCCAGAAATT
>Ga0066637_10002921_pt1 | contig 11460 bp, 10 predicted proteins | sample CryGeyCG2014_020_FD_62737 | JGI IMG/M metagenome (GOLD analysis project Ga0066637, IMG submission 62737) | Groundwater microbial communities from aquifer - Crystal Geyser CG08_land_8/20/14_0.20 | ecosystem: Environmental > Aquatic > Deep subsurface > Groundwater | place: USA: Utah: Grand County...
TGGTTGGAGCTGTGATTATTGGCGGGGCGATTTATTTTTTGGGCAAAAAAGAAAATTCTTCAAAGCCGGCGGGCGAGGGGACTAACAGTAATGTTTCTCAAAACTGTGGGAATATCCCCGAACTTCCGGACGGGGCAATAAAATTGGCGACCAAGATTATTGACGGCGATACCTTTCTGATTGAAGGAGGTTATTCGGTCAGGATTTTAGGGATTGATGCTGATGAGAGAAGTTATCCTTGTTATGATGTGGCGAAAAACAGCTTAGAAGAGTTGATTTTGAACAAAGAGGTGAAACTTGAAAAAGGAAAAGAGGATTTAGACCAGTACTGTCGGTATTTAAGGTATATATTGTTAGATAATAAAAACATTAGTTTAGAATTGGTTAAAGAAGGGTTAGCAGTAGCTCGTTTTTCGCCAGAAGACATAAAATACCGGGAAGAAATTTCTAATGCGGAAAAAATAGCCAAAGAAGATAAAATTGGCTGTAAGTGGACGGAATCAAAAGCAGTGGGAGAGGAAGATAAAGTTTCTTTTCAATGGGAAAAATTGACACCAGAGGCAACGGGCCTGAAAGTTATTGGCGCCTGCCAGGCGGGAAATTATTATGGGAAAGAAATGATTATTGAAGGCAAGATTACCGATGCTTACCGTTCAAAAACCAATACCGTCTTTTTTAATTTCGAAAAGCCGTATCCTAACCAGTGTTTTACGGCTGTGATTTTTAGTTCTGACCAATATAGATTTGTTCAAAGCCCGGAAAATTATTATTCAAACAAAAGTGTTAGAATTAGAGGGGAAATTAAAGAATATCAAGGCAAGCCGGAAATTATCTTAAAAGACCCCTCGCAGATTGAAATTGGAAAATAATCAACCCCGCGCCATACGGTCTGGAGGGGGGCGAGGAGCCAGTTCGGCAGAGGTTTCGACTGGAGCGGTTCAGCCTTGAGTTCTTCAACCCTGAGTTCAGGACCGAAGGGTTCACTGCAGGGCTCAGCCGAATGTCCTCAGGGTAAAGAAAATTTATGAAAAAAGTAGCTATTTTCGATATTGACGGCACAGTTTTTCGATCCAGTTTGCTCATAGAATTAACCGATGCGCTTATTCAAGAGGGTATTTTTAATTCAAAAGTGAGCAAATTATATGCCGAGGCCGCTGAAAATTGGCTGAATAGAAAAGGACCATATGAAGAATATATTGAGGCGGTCATCAAGGCATTCGGGCAAAATATCAGAGGTGTTCGATACAACGAATTTTCAAAAATTGCTAAAAAGGTTGTTGCTTTTCATAGAAATCGAATTTATCGATACTCTCGGGACATTATAAAAACTTTGAAAAAGAAAAAATATTATCTTTTAGCAATTTCTCACTCCCCCCAAAAAGTCGTTAAAGAATTTTGCAAAAAAATGGGGTTTGACAAGGTATATGGCCACATCTATGAAATTGACAGACAAAAAAGATTTACGGGTCAGGTACTTTATGCAGAGCTTATTAGCGACAAAGCCGAAATTTTAAAACGCGCCATCGAAAAAGAAAAATTGACACTAAGGGGATCAGTTGGGGTTGGGGACACAGAAAGCGATATCGCTTTTTTGAAAATGGTGGAGAACCCCATTTGCTTTAATCCTAATCAAAAACTTTATCAATATGCGAAACGCGCTGGCTGGAAAATTATTGTCGAAAGAAAAGATGTCATTTATCATCTTTAAACAATGTAGGGTTTTAATTTAATAAAAATGGGGAGGATTTATAAGATTTATTTAGAACTTTTGAAAAAATATAAAAAACCCGAGGGGTTGTCGATGAAGCTGCAGCTGTATCTTCACCCACCAAAACCCCGCTTGCGGGGGCCTTCGTTATCGCTCGGGTTTTGGAAGAAGTGGTGTAAAAGGAAAAAAACTAAAAAAGACAGGGAGGAGATTGTTTTGGGAGCGATTTTGACCCAAAGGACTAATTGGAAAAATGTTGAGCTGGCTTTAAAAAACCTTAGAGAAGCAGGGGTTTTATCAATTGAAAAGATTTATCAAGTCGGAAGCCCCGAAGGAATCCCGCTTTTAGCGGGATCCTATGGGGCAACGGAAAATAGGGGATTATTGGAAAAATTAATTCGGCCTTCGGGTTTCTATAAACACAAAGCCGAGAACATTTCTCGGCTTTGTCAGTTTATTGTAGAGAATCATAAATCTTTAGAAAATTTTTTTGAGCAAGATTTACAAATTTGCCGGAAACAGCTTCTCCAACTGCCGGGCGTTGGGCCGGAGACGGCTGACTCCATTTTGCTTTATGCGGGCAATAAACCAATTTTTGTTATTGATGAATATACCCGGCGTTTCGTGAGAAAACATAACCTTAGCCGGAAATTTTCTTACGATTATCTTCAGGAATTATTTCAAAAAAATCTACCCCAAGACGAGAAAATTTATCAAGATTTCCACGCTATGATTGTTTTAGACAGCAAGGGAACTAATTTGGTAGAATAAAACAATGAACAATAAACCCATACAGCTCTCTCCCAATTCCTTGAATTTATATTATGAGTGTCCGTTTTGTTTTTGGCTGGACAAATCGCAGGGGATTAGAAGGCCGCAGCCCTATCCTTACGCTCTTAATGCGGCAGTGGACTTGCTTTTAAAGCAGGAATTTGACAAATACAGAAAAAAAAGAGAATTGCATCCTTTACTAATAGCCCACAACATTCCGGCAAAGCTTTTTTCAAATCAAAAATTATTAAATGAATGGCGGAATAATTTTAAAGGAATCCGCTATTATGATTTAGAATTAGACGCCACTCTTTTTGGCGCGGTTGATGATGTTTTGGAGTTTTCAGACGGCAAACTGGCGCCGCTTGACTACAAATCAACCGGCAGCAAGGTTCCCACCGTGTACGACCGCTTCCAGCTGCAAATGGATATTTATACTTTTCTTTTGGAGAAGCAGGGATATAAAACCGTGAGAAAAGGGTGCCTGGCTTTTTATGTTGTTGATAAGGAAAACGGTTTCGTTGACAGGTTGCCATTTAAAAAAGAAATTCAAATGATAGACACCGATCCTTCTTACGTGCAGGGGGTTTTTGAAGAAGCGGTGAATCTTTTGCGGGGCCCGGTGCCGCCATCTCACAGCCAAGATTGCCAATACGGCCGCTGGTTAAAAAATGTGTCAGATTTTAACTGAAATTAAAAAAATCGCCAAAAAGGTGATTTTTCGGTAGAAAAACCGTTGGGGGATAAACGTTAACGGTTTTTTTGATTTAACTTTCGTAATGGTATTTATCCACCAAAAGACCATTTTCATCGTATAAATAAATGGTGTCGCTGCATCTGCAGAAAATATTGTATCCGGGATAGATATACCAGGTTTTTTGTAAAAAATCCTTATCTTTGTAATAATTCTCCACGCACCCGTTATAGTTAAGATTTTCAGCAATATAATTATTGATAAAATCCACACAGTTTGGATCAAATGAAATGGGTTCATTGGAATAATCTAAAACATTGCAGTTTTGGAGTCTTGTGACATAATTTCGGCAAGCTTCGCTGAGATAAGTAATTTGTTGGCAATTTATCTGTGGGCAAATTTTCCCAAAAGAAAAAGGGAAATCAGAGCCATAATACTTTGCCAAGAAACCGAAGCATTTATTGGGCCGGAAACTTCTGTTTATTAGCCCGAAAGGGCTTTGGCCGTCCAAGAGACGCACTGTGTCAGATTTCCCAATAAAGATATCGTTTTTAGAAAGAGGGCTGCCTATAATATATAATTCCACGGCTTGAGGAATGGTAATTGTTCCTTTCTGACCACTAATTTGCCAATTTGTTATATTAATTTTTTCTTCGTTAGCCAAGTTAGAAGTCAAAGTGAGCGAAGATGGGGAAATGTTAGAAATTTTCACCTTATTAAAATAAGGCGACATTTTAAACTTAAAAGTTCTTTTGGCCGGAGTTTCATCAATAAAATCCTTGCTTCTCGCCCGAACCAAAAAAGTGTGTTCCTTGGTATCTGCCGGAAAATCTATTGTTCTTTGGTTTGAATAGGTAATTTGCCAATCACTATCTAAACCCTCAACTTTTGTTTCAAAATACATTCCTCCCGGAATATTTACTTGAGAAACCGTCCACTTAAATCCAAAAGTAACCTGATTTTTTTCGTTTACAATTTCTCCATTTTGCGGGCCGGAAATAATCTCGGTATCAATCAAAACAGCCGGCTCTTTTGTCGGTTCTTTTGTTTTTGGCCCTGGTACAATTTTACTTGACCCCACCGGGGCAACATTAACCTGAGAAATAGTTTCTTTTGGCTTTGATATTTCTCCCGATTTTTCAAGCTGTCCAGAATAAGATAAAAAGGCAACTAAAATAATAATAGATAGCAGAATAACAAAGGGTTGCATAGCCGAGCGATAGCGAAAGCTGAAGATGAGGCGACAGCTTCATCGACTACCTCTATTATACAGACTCATTAAAATTTTGTCAACTTCCGTGAGTGAATGGCTAGATATTTGACAAAATTAGGCTAATATCATATAAAGTTAATAGGACTGTCAAAACAAAATATGGAAAAGGGGGTAGTAAGGAATGAAATACAGGACTTTAGATGGAGAGGTATTTAGCTTGCTTGGTCTACCCGCCTTGCACAAGGCGGTTTATGACGAAGTCAAGTGGGTTTTCCAACAAAAAAAACTGCCTTGGCCTTCTTTCACTAATTTCTGGATAGGAAAACTTAGAGCTCTTGGTGGCATAACCCCAGAAGAGCCGATTTGGAAAATTTGTCAAGATATGGACTCAAGAATAGGAATTCAGCAAGAACTTACCAGAGAGCCGACCTGGAGAGATTTATTGGAAAAAGTAATTGATGATCTTTTTACTTCCAGATATGCCTTTTGTAAGGCAACTGGGGTAGACCAAGGTTTTCTATCAGGAGTTCTTCACGGGAAGAGAAATTTGTCTTTGCCTAAGCTTATAGAAATCTTAGCGAAGATTAACCTTAGAATCGCCTTCATAAAAAAAGCTGATCCGTTTACGACGGGCGAAGAATAGGGGACATTCCAATATATTAAGCACTCAATTAAAAAGGGTGCTTCTTTTTTATCCCACTTATTCTTTTAATTTTTTGCCGCTACGGTAAGGGAGAGAGGGAAGAAAAGGAAGGGGGATTAAACCCCAGGACGGGAGCAAAAACGGCCCAGAGGGGCTATTATAGGCCTTAAAAGACGTTTAATAGGGGTGGGTTTCCTATTAAAGACGGCCGGGAATAAGGGAAGGGGAGTAGGCATTTATTCTTTTAAGCTGTGGAATTTGCGATGAGTGTCTCTAAGTTTTTTTGAGGTAACATGGGCGTAAATTTGAGTTGTGCTAATATTTTTATGACCCAAAAATTCTTGAATTGTTTTTAAATCAACTCCTTTCATTAAGAGATCGGTAGCGAAAGAATGTCTAATCGTGTGCGGGCTAGTGAAGGCCGGCACGCCGGCCAAAATCGCGTATTTTTTGACAATATCTTCAACTGAACGAGGCGAAAGACGCCTGGGGGCTGATTTTGGGCCCTTGTAATTAATGAATAATGCTTTTTCTTTATCTTTACGAGTCTCTAAATATTTTCCTATCCATTTTACAGCCCTTTCCGAAAAATAGACCGGCCGAGGCCGGCTACCCTTGCCGATAATAACAATTTCCAAATCTTTAGTTAGCGAAGGAGCAATTTTAAGTTGCTCTTTATTAAGGTTGGCTAATTCAGCTACCCGCAGGCCAGTTGAAAACAAAGTTTCTAAAATAGCCCGGTCTCTTAATCCGGTCAAAGTAGAAGTTTTTGGGGCATCTAGTAGTTTTTTAATCTGGTCAATCGGCAAAAATTTAATCACCCTTTCATCAGATTTTGATTTAGCCAGTTTTATTTTCTCCGACGGCAGAGAGATGATGTCCCGGTCAGTAAAGTAATTTAAAAGGTTGCGCAGGATAATGAGGTAATAGTTCTGGGTTGACCTTCTAATGGGTTCTTTGGTATTTTTATTGAAGCTCTGGGATAAAAACATCCTATATTTTCTGATATGGTCTTCGGAGAGCTCGTGGGGAGATAGAGTTTCCAGGTTATTGATTTTTAGCCAGTTAACGAACTTCTTTAGAAATCTTTGATAAGTTTCCTGACTTTTATTGCTCAATCCTTTTTCAATATCTAAATATTCCAAAAAGTCATTAGTATGTTCTATAATGCTTTTATCTGATTTTTTCATATTATCGGTAGAGAAGTGGCTATATTTATATTCTATATTATAGTTCGGTAAAGGGTTATTATGCGAAGTTTCCTTTATTCATAATAATAGGGGCATAAACCCCTGTCAATGTGGAAAAACCTCTCTCCCCTGCGTATGTCAATGAATGAAGCTGCAGCTTCATCTTCACCCACCGAAACCCCGCTTGCGGGGTGAAGGTAAAAGATGAGAATGAAGTTCTCATCGCCTTCGCTATCGCTCGGGTAGTCAATGAAGTTAGGCTTCATCTCCACCCTTCGCTATCGCTCGGGTAAGTGAGATAAAGCTTAGGAATTACTTAATTAATTCCTTAAATTTATCCCAAAAGGATTTAATTAACTGAGGCGCTTCTATTTTTATCCCCTCTTTCATTTCTTTTTTCTCTTTTTGGAATTCTGTTCCAATAATCGGTTTTCTGGACTCTATCTCTTTTTTAAAAAAAGGATTGATATAAGGGTCAAAGATGTTTTCTTTAAGCCAATTCCACATTTTCTGCCAGATAGGCAAAACTTCTTCTTGCCAAATCTTAACAAATACGCCCGGTAAATCTTTTACTATTACATCAAACAATCTCTGCCCTATCGCTTTAATATCTTCCCAGTTTTCAGGAAGTTTTACGCCTTCGCCTTGAGCAAAAGAAAAATTCGGCAAAATCATTCCCAATAAAATTAAAATTATCACTCCCCTTTTTGTGTTCATATTTTTATAATAATTCTTTAGCTTTTTTAATTCTTTTTAAGGTTTTTTGTTTGCCTAAAGTTTCTGCTATTTCAAAAGGGCCGGCCGAGGCCTCTTTACCAGTTAAAGCCGCTCTTAAGGGCCACAAGAGCGCTCCCCTATTTTTTAGTTTTTCCGCTTCTAATAATAAAATCTTTTCTAAATTTTCTTTTGTCCAATTTTTTTCATCTATTTCAGATAATATTTTCTCTAATTTATCAAGCACATTTTTCACTTCCCTATCCTCCATATCCTTCCACTTCAGAAGGTTTTTGTCATAATCTATTTTCTCTCTGAAAAAGAAATCAGTCAATTCAACGATTTCAGAAAGTTTTTTTAATCTTTCTTGATAAATTGAAACAATTTTTTTGAGATATTCAAAATCAATTTTTTCTCCCGTTTCTTTTATAATATATCCCTGGATAATTTCTTTTCCGAAATAACCAATTAAATCAGGCACTCTTTCTTTTGTTTCAAAAATCGGTTCTACCAAATTAGCTGCAATTAAATAAGGAAGGCAAATTTCGGTTAATTTCTCTGCTGATTTTTGGCGGATATAAAAGCCATTTAAAAAGTCCAGCCGCTTAACATTAAAAACCGCTCCCCCTTTTTGACATCTTTCCAAAGAAAATTCTTTGACCAAAGACGCTAAAGAATAAATTTCTCTTTCATCTCCGGGATTCCAACCCAAAAAAGCCATAAAATTAATCAGGGTTTCCGGAAGATACCCTTCCTGCTTAAATTCAGAAACGGCAACAGCGCCATGCCTTTTGCTTAATTTTGCTCGGTCGGGTCCTAAAATCAGGGGTAAATGAGCATATTCTGGCTGATTAAATCCCAGGGCTTCTTGTATTAAAATCTGCTTTGGAGTATTGGAAATATGGTCCTCTCCCCTGATTATATGACTTATTTTCATTTCAAAATCATCAATTACCGCTGCAAAATTGTACAAAGGAGTGGATAGGTCTTTAGCGATGACCATATCCCCCATTAAGGCAGTGTCAAATTCTAAATTGCCCCTGATTAAATCGTCAAAACTTACTTTTTTTGAAGCCATTCTGAATCTGATTACTGATGGTTTTTCCTCAGTTAGATATTTTTTCACTGTTTCTTTTGGCAAATCTGCGCATTTCCCGGAGTATTTTGGCGCTTCTCCCAGCGACATCTGATATTGTCTTTGGGCTTCCAGTTCCTCTTCCGAACAAAAGCAATAATAAGCTTTATCTTCATTCAAAAGCTTCTTTAAATATTTTGCGTAGATATTCAATCTTTCCCTTTGTCGATAAGGTCCGTATGGTCCTTCAATATCCGGACCTTCGTCCCATTTAATTCCAAGCCATCTTAAAGAGTCCATAATATCTTTCTCGTATTCGGGCTTTGACCTTTTTTTATCAGTATCCTCTATTCTTAAAACAAAAACCCCCTTATATTTTTTTGCAAAGAGATAATTAAAAAGAGCAGTTCTGGTGCTGCCTAAATGAGTTAATCCAGTTGGTGATGGTGCAAACCTTGTCCTTACTTCCCCAGGTTGAATAAATTTAAATTCTTCAGGAGAAAACATATTGTTGTCTTCTATTTATTCTTTTACTTAAACAGATAATCCACAAGGTAGTTAGCAATAATTTTTCCGGCATCCGGTTTAGAAAATTCTTCTGCTTTTTGGGACATTATTGCCAATTCTTCAGGCAGGGAAAAAAGGTATTTTAATCTTTCCAGAAAGAAATGAGCGGTAAAATTGGCTTCTTCCAAAACCTGGCAGGCGCCGTTTTCAGCATAAGCATAGGCATTTTTGACTTGGTGATTCTGAGCAGATTCAGGGAGCGGAATTAAAATACTTGGCTTGCCAACGGCTGCGATTTCGAAAATAATGCCGGAACCCGCCCGACTGACAATTAAGTCGGCAACGACAAAAGCATGACGGAGTTCCGGCTCTCTCAAAAAAGGAAAAAGATGGTAGAATTTTCCCAGCTCCCCGCTAACCATTACTTTGGCTTCGGCTTTAACTTGTCTGTAATTTCTTTCGCCGCACTGGTGAATTATTTCAAAATTTTTCAAAAGTTGCGGCAAAACCTCAAGAATCTTATCGTTAATTCTCTGAGCTCCTTGTGAGCCGCCTAAAACCAAAATCACCGGTTTTTGAGCGGTTAATTTAAAAAATATTCTTCCCTCTTCCATAGAACTTTCCAAAAACTCTCTTCTTACCGGATTTCCGAGCAAAATTATTTTCTTTGGCGGAAAATACTCGGTTTTGGGAAAAGAAACAAAAATTTCTAAAGCGAATTTACTTAAAAATTTATTAGCCACGCCCGGAACGATATCAGACTCGTGGAGAAAAATCGGCGTCAAAAGCAGCCTGCCGGTAATGACTGCCGGAATAGAACCATATCCCCCCTTGCTGAAAATTAAATCCGGCGCCAAAAAGAAAATATAAAAGAAAGATTGTAAAGTACCCAAAGGAATTTTGAATAAAACATCGATGATATTTTGAAATATTGTTTTCCAGCCGGAATATCTCCTGATTTTGCCGGCTAAAATATGCTTAACTTTTATGCCTTCCTGTGAAAGCAAAATTGAGCCAAACTCATCTTTGGGACCGATAAAATAAAACTGAAGGTCCGACTTTTGGTGAATCTTCATGATTTCTCTGGCAATGGCGATGATGGGCGTGATGTGGCCGCCGGTACCGCCGCCGGTAAAAAGTATTTTCATGATTGTTTAGAAATGTTTAAAAGTATTCCTGCCCCGATTAATTCCATTATTAAAGCAGAACCGCCATAGCTGACAAAAGGCAGAGGAATGCCGGTTAAAGGCAAAATTCCTATCATTGCTCCGATATTAACAAAAGCTTGGATAACTATCCAGGAGGTGATGCCGATTACTGCAAGTTGAGAAAATTTATCCGGGGCATCTTTGGCTATTTTGAACCCCCTTAATAAAAATATTAGAAAAAGAGCAATTAAGAAAATAGCTCCTATAAACCCAAATTCTTCAGAAAAAACAGCGAAGATTGAATCGGCAATTGATTGCGGCAAAAAACCGAGTTTCTGGCTGCTCATACCAAAACCCACGCCCTTTATTCCGCCCGAGCCCACCGCGATCAGTGATTGTTTTGCCTGATAACCTATTCCCATTGGGTCAATTCCCGGGTTTAAAAAAACCAAGAAACGATTAAACCGATAAGGAGCGATTTTAATCAAGAATAATAAGCCGGCAGCGGCCGTTAAAAGGAATAAACCAATATGCCAGACAGGGGTTTTGGCTGCAAAATATATTAAAAATGCCGTGAAGACAATGACTCCCAAAGTGCTTATATTCGGCTGCCAGATTAAAAGCATGCTTATTATACCGATAATTGCCAGGAAAACAAAGAATATTTGATTTGATTCTTTTTTTTCAGTTCTGGCGCTAAGCAGGCTGGCCAAATAAAGAATAGAGGTTAATTTTAACAATTCAGCGGGCTGAAAAGAAAACGAACCAAAACCAATCCATCTTGACGCTCCGCCATGAGGTGAACCAATTAAGGGCAGGAAAACCATAACCATTATTACTAAATTTATTAGAAATAAAAGCGGAGCGATTTTTTTTAAAAAAGATAAATTGATAAAAAACGCAAAAATGGCTAAAACAATCCCGGGCAAAAACCCAAACAGTAGTTGATGCGCTAAAAAATAATAACTATTGCCGAATTTCTCCAGAGCATAAGGAGCCGAAACGCTGGCTAAAATCACTACCCCCGCAACAATGATAATGGCCAATACAGAAAGTAAAATATAATCAGGTTGTTTCTTCATTTATCGAGTCCCGCTTTGCGGGACGAAGATGGAAATGAATCTTTAGATTCATTGACCTCCAAAGATTCATTGACCTCCAAAAAATTTAACATACTTTTTGAATAAATTACCTTTTTCTTTATAATCTTTGAAAATGCTAAAACTGGGAGAAGCGGTAGAAAGAAGACAAATTTTCCCCTTTTTGGTGTGTTGATAAGCCAATTTTACCGCATCTCGCATATACTGAGCCCCGCCGTAGCGGGGCGAGGTGGAAGAAGAGAACTTCGTTCTCTTCGCCCTGTCAACAAAAAATGGTCGGGGCACTCCCCTACCTTGGGTCTGCTTGATTATCGCCTTCCAAATTTTTTCTCCAGTAGTCGGAAACAAAATAACATTTTTTATTTTACTTTTCAAAACTTTTTTGGCTAAATTTTGAAAATCTATATTTCTTTCAAATCCGCCGAGCATTATCGTTTCCACTTTGTCTCCCAAAGCCTCCATCGCCGCCATGGCGGCTTCCGGGATGGTTGCCAGAGCATCATTGTAAAAAGTAATTCCTTTGAATGTTCCCACCAATTCCAATCTATGAGGCAAGGGCTTGAATTCTTTAATTGCTTTTTCAATAATTTTTGAAGGAATTTTAAAAATTCTACCAACTGCTCTTGCTGCGTTTTCATCTAATTCGTAATATTTTCCTTTAATTGGGATTTTTTTGGCTGGCGAAGAGAACTTCGTT
>Ga0066637_10002922_pt1 | contig 11459 bp, 9 predicted proteins | sample CryGeyCG2014_020_FD_62737 | JGI IMG/M metagenome (GOLD analysis project Ga0066637, IMG submission 62737) | Groundwater microbial communities from aquifer - Crystal Geyser CG08_land_8/20/14_0.20 | ecosystem: Environmental > Aquatic > Deep subsurface > Groundwater | place: USA: Utah: Grand County...
GCACGGGTTTCGCCGCTGCGGAAAGGCACGCGCCGTCCGCACAACCGTTCGGGCAGACGTGCGTCTCCTTCATGCAGGACGACTGCGAGCAATAGAACTCGTTGAGCGTATTGAGCGCATTGTCGGCGCAGTAGTCCTCGCCGGTTACGGAACCCGTTGCCGTGTCGCCCGAAGTGCAGACGCCCTTGACGGGATAGTTGATTCCGCCGTCGGTGTCGGTGCACGCCGCCTCCGTGCCGCCGACTGTGAAGGACGCATCCGCGCTCGCGCTCCACGTGGTTATAAGCCCCGCCATCTTCTTCTCGCAGTAAACGGAAAGGGTATGCTGCCCGATTGAAAGCGCGGGCGAGGAAATCGTGCGCGTGTACGGGTTCGAGGGGGATGCGCCCGATGGGACGTCGAACGCGGCGAGGTTGCGTCCGTCGAGTTTCGGAATGCAATTTACAGTGCCCAGCGAATCCGTGGGCGCGTTGAAGGCGAAGAACTGCGCCTGAACCGGCGTCCCGTACGTCGTCGGCGACACGGACAGGACAAGGGCAGGAGCTTCCACGGCGGAGGCGGACAAAGCGAAAACAGCCACGAAAAGCAAAACGCTGGACAGACGCATAGACATCAAATCAGGCCTCCATTTCCCCTCGTAAATAGCGCACGCTACTATAACGCCCAGCGCGCCTTAAAAACGTTCCTTTTATTAAACGGAATCGGCATAAAATAATCATGGCGCAGTTGAAGGCGATGGATTGGAAGGCCCCGAAAAAAGAGGAGGGAATGGGGGCCAAGCTTTTCGAGAAAGCCAAGGGAGCTGCAGAAGACTTTCCATGGAATGTATGGGTGGGCAGCATCCCAGGGTTGGGCACGCTCAGCGCGCCTTTTCAGATAAAGGAACTCGTCGATGCTTCCGGAAAAATCAAGAGACAGAGGAGTATAATAACGGCATACATGTTGCGCGACATCTCGGAAGCCAATAGGGGAATGGGCCCGACCGCAAATGTCGCCCGCATCAGTCCGGCGCAGGCGGAGCAGGCGGTGCGGCACTTCACAACCAGACAGGCGAACGCGCGCGCTGCGGTGCAAATCGCCAACATGAAAAGGCGTCCACCGATCCCGCAGTCGCGCGGCGCACTCTTTATAAGGCGATGGCGCTAATCGCTCCATGGACGTAATCCGCAACCTCGAGAAGTCGCTTTCGTACGCGTGGAATCTCGGGCACGTGAAGCCGTTTCTTTACCTGTATCTTCTCGCGGCGGTCGGACTCGGCGCACTCGCCGCAATCGGGTTCGGCGCACTCGCTGCGGCGCTCGCGGCGCCTGCGGGGCTGGCGTCGCTTATCCCGACAGCCGCGTGGCTCGTGCTCCTGCTGATTCTGCTGGCAATCGTGGTCGCAATAGGAAGCCTGCTCGCAATTGCGACGGTGGCGCTGCAGTCGCAGGGAAAGAAAAAAGCCTTCGGGGAAGCGAAGAAGCGGCTGTTGGGGCTCATAAGCGTCATGTTCGCGGTCATCCTTGTTTCCTTCGCGGCCAACTGGGCTGTCGAAACGTTACTAGGGCGGCGGGTTGCCGGGGCGTCCTATAGCGGCGGAGGGGCGCTGGCTGCGGTTGCAGGAACAATCGTGAGCATCGCGGTTTCCTGCGCGTTTGTTTTCACACCGTATTTCGTGATACTGCGCGGCAGGAAGGCGCTCGACGCGCTCTCGGCATCCGCGAAACTGTTCGTGAAAAAGCCCGCAGCGGTGTTCCTCGTCTTCCTGACGGAGGTGGTCGTAGGCATCGCGCTGGTAATCGCCTCGCTCGTCCCGCTTGTCCTCGCGATAGCCTACGCCGCATCGGCGGGCGCGACGAGCCTGCTCGTTTCCGGGCTGCTCGTGTTCCTGTCGCTGTTCGTGCTGCTGCTCGGCATCTCATTCACGCAGACATTCGGCGCGGCGTTCCTCGCGAACGCGCTCGTGGAACTCGACAGAAAACGTTAGTGCGCGTGGGTGAAAGGAAGCCCCTTCAGCAGCGCGTTTATCGTCTCGCGGTTCTTAAGGTAAAAAGTCTTGGTTATCAGCATTCGCGTGCCCTCCACCCTAATAACATTGTCTGGGGTTTCGGAAGGATGTCGGGCTATCATGTGGGTGCCGTCGGGGAACTCCCGCCGGTCGGGGTCTTGTACGAAATGTCTCTCGGGCGCGTGGTGGGTAATGGACATTTTCGGCTCGATGACCTTGACAGGTTTTAGACGTATGTCGGGAAACGCCTCCCGCAGGCGGCTCGCCAGTTCGTTCAGTTCGGGCGGGCGCTTGAATCTTATTACGCGGTGGGCTCCCCGGAAGCAGGAAATGGGCATTGCTAACCCTTATTCAGCTCCTTCTTCATCTCTTCGAGGAGTTCCTTCACCTGGTCGATTGTCGCGAAGGAAAGCGGGTTCACGGTGTCGAGGACGTACTTGAGCTCCTGAACCTCCTGCTTCGTGGCGAACCTCTTGGAAAGCGCGTCCTCGAGCTCATCCTTCAATGCGGAGGAATCGCCGCCTCCGCCGCCCTTCTCCTCGATGCGCTTGAGCTTCTCGTTGTGCGCAACGATGGTGCGGCCGATGACCTCCTCGTTCTTCTCAACGGTGTTAATCTTCTGGACAATCAGGTCAATCTTCGTCTCTGCCGAACGCAAATCCGCCTGCAGCGCAACCAAGTCCTTCCCTTTTTGGGGTTCAACCATCGCAATCGCCTCACGTATTTAAGGGACGTATTATTAATATTACCGTGAAAGCGTTCCTTCTCGACATCGACTACATTCTGCGCAAGAACAGGAGCGGCGTGCGGCTGCTTCTCAGGACGCTCTCGGGAAAGACAACCCGCGCGTACGACTACTCTTTCGAGCCCTACTTCCTGCTGGATGCCGATGAAAAGAAGGCGGACGCGCTGAAGAGGATTGCCGGCGTGAAACGGGTTGAAACTACGATTCGCTCCGGCAAAACCTTCCTCAAAATCACCTGCAACCGCCCCTCCGACGTGCCCATGGCTGCGGCTGCCGCGTCCATGCACGGAAAGACGTACGAGCAGGCCATCCAATACGTACGCCGCTACCTCATCGACAAAAAAATCGTGCCGTGCGCCCCTCTTGAAATCGAGGCGGACGAGGAAAACGAGGTTACGCTGCTCAGGCAACTCGATGGGCACGACGAGATGCCTTCCCTGCGCATGGCGTCCTTCGACATCGAAACGTACAACCCGACCGGCATGCCAGACGCGAAGCGGGACCCGTGCATCATGATAGGATGCTCCGCGTCCAAGGACGTGCTGTTCACAACTAAAAAATACCCGTTCGAGTTCGTGAGAACCGTTCCGACGGAAAAGGACATGCTCGAATCGTTCTCCGCGTTCCTGCGCGAAGAGCGCGCCGACGTGCTCTGCACGTACAACGGCGACGAATTCGACTTGCCGTATCTCGCGGAGCGCGCGAGGCAGACGAAGGCGCAGCTGCGGCTGGGCAGGACGAAGGCGCTGCCCGTGTTCAAGCGGCTCGGACTGCGGAACACGGCGCGCGTCAACGGACGCGTCCATTTCGACGTCTTCAACGTCGTCTCGTTCATGAGCAAAATCGGCGCGCTGCGCATGCCGCGGCTGTCGCTGGACAAGGTTTACGAGGAGGTGCTCGGCAAGAAGAAGGAAGACATAGCGAAGCTCGAAATCTGGAAGGCGTGGGACAGGGGCGACGCGCATCTCGCGAAGTACTGCCGCAGCGACGCGGTTGCCTGCCTCGAGCTTGCGAGGCATTATCTCCCGCTGGAAATAGAACTCGCGCGCGTTTCGGGAACCACGCTGCACGATGCGTCGCGCGCCACAACCGGGCAGCTCGTCGAGGCACTGCTGATGCGGCGCGCCGCGGAGCGAGGCGAACTGATTCCGAACAAGCCCGAACAGGCGGAAGCGGAGGCGCGGCAGGCTGCGCCGATTCAGGGCGCGTTCGTGAAGATTCCGGAGCCGGGAATATACGAGAACATAGCAGTTTTCGATTTCCGCTCGCTGTATCCGTCCATCATCATATCGCACAACGTGGACCCCGCGACAATCGGCTGCAAAGAGGAGGATGCCTACGTCTCGCCGCTCGGACACAGGTTCTGCAAGAAAAAGGAGGGGCTGATTCCGTCCGTGCTCGGCGAGGTGCTTGAGGCGCGTTTTGCGGCAAAAAAAGCGATGAAGAGTGCGGAAGGGAATGCGCGCAGCCAGCTCGACGCGCGCCAGTGGGCGCTGAAAATCATCGCGAACTCGTTCTACGGATACCTGCTGTACGCGCGCTCGCGCTGGTATTCGCGCGAGTGCGGGGAGAGCGTGACGGCATGGGGCAGGCACTTCATACAGGACACGATGCGAAAAGCCGAGGAAGCGGGATTCAAGGTGCTTTACGGCGACAGCATCACCGCAGACAGGTGCGTAATCCTTTTGGACAACCAACACAGGCTACACGTTAAGAATGTAGGGGAGTTTTTCGAGGAAAACGCGGAACGGACTATAAGGTGCGGCGAAAAGGAGGTAATACCCCTGCCCGGCTGGAGCGCCTTGAGCGTCAATCCATCCACCAAGAAAACGGAGTGGAAGAACGTAACCGAACTGATAAGACACAGGACGGACAAAACAATTTACAGGGTCAACCAGAAATTCGGAGAAACGCGGGTGACGGAAGATCACTCGTTGATGGCCGATACGCCCGCCGGCTTAGTCGAAACGCGCCCCATGGATATTGGAAACAAGAAAATCGCACAGGCACCCGTCCCGTCCGTGGAGCCCACTGTTTCGGAATTAGACGTCTATGACGTGCTGAAGGGCTATAACGTAAAAACGGCATACAAGGGACGAACAAAAACTGGCAGGACGAAATGCGACTCGGAAAGCGTCACCTTCGGCTGGACCGAACGCAAACAGCCGGTAAAGGTTAAAAGATTCGTGAAGGTTGGAACCCCCGAATTCGAGTCGCTCTGCAGGCTCCTCGCCGCTTATGCGGCGGAGGGCAGTTCCTCGACGATTGAAACGACGCATACGCGGAACGGAGCAAGCATCGCCGGGAAAAGGGAGTGGCTGGAAGAACTCAGACGTGATTACGAATCGCTTTTCTCGGCTAAAGCGAGCGTCATACGCTCGACTATGAAGACGCGGCATTTGGATTACCGCACGTCGAGGGGCGCTAAAAAAACGATCGTCTACGATGACGTAACCTTCAAGCTGCAAATGATGAACTCGTTGAGCGCGGTATTTTTCAAGATGTTCTGCGGGCAGACGAGCCGGGGCAAAAAACTGCCAGACTTCATTTACAATGTGCCGAAAAAACACCAGCTCGCATTCCTGAAAAAGTTGCTGGAAGGCGACGGAAGCAGGAGCGTGAACAAAAAGCTCGGCTACTCCGAGGAATACAAAAAAAGAAACTTCAGGTATTCCACCGTTTCCACGCGGCTGGCTAGCGGCTTGAGTGTCCTGTTGCGGCAACTGGGCATAAACCACACGGTCAGGCGGCGCGCCTACAACGGTGAGTACGTGCTTTCCACATCCAGCAGGTACAACCAAAGGTTCAAAACCAGGATTGCTGCGGAAGCTTACGACGGCTGGGTTTACGACCTGAGCGTCGAGGATAACCACACGTTTGTCGACGCCTGCGGGCAACTGGTGCTTCATAACACGGATTCCATCATGCTGCAATATATAGACGAAAAGAAGGTGCTCGAATTCCAGAAGAAAATCAACGCGGAACTTCCTGAAAAGATGGAGCTGGAACTCGAGGACATATACCCGCGCGGAATATTCGTCGCGAAGAAGCAGGGCGAGAGGGGCGCGAAGAAGAAGTACGCGATGATAAACCGCGAGGGCAAGATTAAGATACGCGGATTCGAACTCGTGCGCCGCGACTGGAGCCGCGTCGCGAGGCGGACGCAGCGCGCGGTGCTCGAGATTCTGCTGAAGGAGGGCGACGTGAAGAAGGCGGTGGCGCTTGTCCGAAAAGTCGTCGAGGAGTTGCGGGCGGGAAAAACGCCAATCGAGGACTTGACGATTCACACGCAGCTGCGCAAGAAGAACTACGAGGTGAAGAGCCCCGAGCTCGGCGCGGTTGAGAAGGCGCGCGCCGCGGGAATAAAAGTCCCCGACAATTCGCTCGTCTCATACGTCATCACCAAAAGCGGGAAAACCATCTCGGAAAAGGCGGAGTTCGCGGAAACAGCCAAGGACTACGACGCGGAATACTACGTAAACAATCAGGTGCTCCCCGCGGTTCTCAAGATACTCGGCGCGTTCGGCTACGACGAGGACGGCATAAAGCTGGGCGGCACGCAGAAAGGACTCGGAAGCTGGTAGGCGGTTGGACCGAAGCCAACAATACGCAACCTTTTTATCCCGCGCGGAAGTAATGCGCTCATGAACCGCGTTCCTTCAGGAATTCCGGGTTTGGACGAACTAATCGAGGGCGGGTTCCCCGAATCGTCGAGCATCCTCATCTCAGGCGGCGCCGGCACGGGCAAGAGCATCCTGTGCATGCAGTATCTCTACCACGGGGCGAAGAACCTGCAGCAGCCGGGCGTCTACGTCACGCTCGAGGAGGGGCCGCACAACCTGTGGTGGAACACTCAGCGCTTCAAATGGGACTTGCTTCCGCTGGAGCAGCAGAACCTGCTGCGCATATACAAGTTCGAGCCAACAGCGGCGATGAAGGACAATCTCGAGGAGCAGACGCGGAAAATCGTTGAGAAGGCGAAGGCGGTCAACGCCAAGCGCATGGTGATAGACTCCGTAACCGCGTTCTCGTTCTGGATAGAGGAGCCCGCGAAACTTCGCTACGCGATGTACCTGCTCATCGAGGAGCTGCGCAAGATAAACTGCACGACGCTCCTTACGTGCGAGACTGCAGGCGGCAAGAACGACCTGAGCAGGTTCGGGGTTGAGGAGTTCCTGGTTGACGGCATCCTGCAGGTGCACTTCACCCCTCACAACCGCGCGCTCTGGGTGCGCAAGATGCGCGGGACGAAGCACGATACGCGCGTCCACCCGCTGAGCATCACGGACACGGGCTTGTCAATTGACCCGAAGCAGGAAATCATGTGGGAAGCGATTACCTGAATTTCCACAATCGTGGAAACCGCCATCGTCAATCGTGGAAAAATCGCAAGTGATTTATTAGGGCACGCAATGAGTGACGGAAAATGGTCGACTATCTGGCGGACATCGCACTGCTGCTCGGCGCGGCCGCTGTCGCCTACCTGCTGTCCAAAACGCTGTTCGCGATAATCATCAAGCTGATGGAGCGCGCGACCAGCAGGACGAAGACCACGCTTGACGACCGCCTGCTGCGCGTGCTCGAGCGGCCGGCGCACTTCGCTGTCATACTGGTTTTCCTCTACTTCGCCTATCTGCATACGGACTTCCCGACGCTGTTCGACGGCGGCGGAATCGCGCTCTTCACTCCCGCGGCGATAATGATATGCGTCTACGCCGTGATGCGCGTCGCGGAGGCTTTCCTGGATTGGTACGCCGAGGAGGGCGCGCCGCACAGGGGCGCGTCGGTTACGAGCATATCGGACACGCTCAAGCGCGTCGCGAACATCGCGATAATCGTGATAGGCGGCGCGATGGTGCTCGGCGTGTTCGGCGTGGAGATAACGCCGATAATCGCCAGCCTCGGAATCGCCGGGCTCGCTGTTGCGCTCGCGTTCCAGGACACTCTCGCGAACTTCTTCGCGGGGGTTTACATCACGGCGGACCGTCCGATAAAAATTGGCGACTACGTCAAGCTCGACAACGGCGACGAGGGCTACGTCGTGAAGGTAGGGTGGCGCACGACGCAAATACGCACGCTTCCGAACAACCTAGTCATCGTGCCGAACACGAAGCTCGCGCAGTCGGTGATAACGAACTACTACTCGCCGGCAAAGGAGATGAGCGTCGTCATTCCGTGCTTCGTGTCCTACGACTCGGATTTGAAGAAGGTGGAGCGCGTCACGGCGGACGTGGCGACGAAGATACAGAAAACCGCGAAGGGCGCGGTTCCCGACTTCGTGCCGTTCATAAGGTTCAACGAATTCGGGGAATCCGGCATAAAGTTCTCGGTCATCCTCCGCGTTCAGGAATACACCGACAAGTACCTCGTCACGCACGAGTTCATGAAGGCGCTGCACAGCCGCTTCAAGAAGGAAAAAATCGAAATCCCGTATCCCAAGCGCGACATCTACATAAGGAAGGGCTAGCGCAGGAGCCGCCGCAACCTCGCTGCGCCTTCTAGAAATGTATAAATTCTACATCGAACAAAGTATTATGCGTTCTTTTTTTTCAGGTGACGCCTGTTAGGGATTATCGGGTGCTTGCAGTGAGAATAGCGATGTTGGGCTGGGAGTTTCCGCCGTTCATGAGCGGAGGTTTGGGCGTGCACTGCGAAAAACTGAGCCACGCCCTAGCCGAGCAGGGGCTGGAAATAGACTTTTACCTGCCAAAGAACGGCTGCAGGATACCTTCCAACGGCGTGAACATTGTGCCGGTGTACTACTCGCAGCAGCACGAGCGCATGGACGAGCGGAACGCCGACCCCTATTACAGGTTGAAGAACGAGATGTCGCTCGTCTCTCGACCGAAAGAGCTTCTTACAAAGCCAAGCGGAAGCCTCAAGAAAATAGACAGGTACAACATCAGGGTGGCCAGGGAAATCAGGCAGCGCAACGCGCGAAAGCGGTACGACCTGATTCACGTGCACGGACGTTTCAACGTGGCGGGCGCGCTGCTCGCAAAGCATTTTACTGGCGTGCCGGTGGTGTGGACCGTGCACAGCACCGCTTTTGACGAGGCGGCGGAATTCGAACCCGATCCGCTGCAGCTCGCCACCGAGAAGCTGGGCGCGAGGCATTCCGACCGCGTGATTGCGGTGTCGAGGCTTACGCGTTCGAAGATAATCGGCGGCTTGAATGCCCCGCCGCGCAAGGTGTCCGTGGTGTACAACGGCATCAACTCCGCAGACTTTTCAGCGACAAGGAGGAAACACAAAAACAAGAAGGTCCTGTTCCACGGCAGGCTCACTGGCCAAAAAGGTCCGAAATATTTTTTGCTGGCAGCCAAGAAGGTCATGGAAAAAACGGACGGCGTGGAGTTCGTGATGAGCGGCAAGGGCAATCTCGGCGACAACCTCAAGGCGTTCGCGAAATCGCTTCGCATCAAGTCCAACGTCTCTTTTCCGGGCTTCGTCTCTAAAAGGGCGTTGCCTTCGCTTTACGCGAGCAGCGACGTGTTCGTTCTGCCGAGCGTTTCCGAGCCTTTCGGCATAACCGTCCTTGAGGCGATGGCAGCCGGCACACCCGTAGTAATCTCGAAAACGTGCGGCGTGGGCGAGGTAATCAGGAACTGCCTGAAGGCGGACTACTGGGACGCCGACGCGATTGCGGAAAACGTCTGCAGGGTGCTGGACAACGAGCGCCTGGCGCAAAAGATGAGCGAGAAAGGCAGGCGGGAGATAGGGCGCCTGAGCTGGGATCGCGTGTCAAGCGATACAATTAAGGTGTACGGGAAAGTAGCCTAATCGAGGCCTCGGCATGAAAAAGGTCCTGTTTATTACGAGCGAACTCCAGAAGCCCGTCGGCGGACTGCACCGTTACGCCGTAGAACTACTGCCGGGATGGCGCGATGCATACAACAAAAAGAAAACGGATTTCGAGCCGCTTGTGCTCGGCATGAAGGACCCGTTGTCCCCTGCGGGGGAACTCGTGCCTTCGAAGGAATTTGACGGCGCCTGGGAGGCTGAAAGGGGGGGCGAGAAATGCCTGTTCCTTGAGCCCGACCTGGACGCCGGGCAGAGGGAAAAGTTCGAGGAAAGGCTGTGGAAGGAATTCGGGGTGAACTCCCTGAAGGCCGATCATTGGGGATTGTACCAGCAGCTCGCCGGGTTCTGGAAGAAGGCGGGCGAGTTCGCCGGGCGCCTGGAGTTCGACGTTGTTGACTGTCAGGACTGGCTTTCCTTCCCAGCCGGCTTCCTGATAAAAAAATCGCTTGGCAAGCCGCTCGTGTGCAGGTTCCATTCGGGCGAGTTCGGGCGCGCCCTGGGCAAGCCCGATATGGAAAGCGCGCAGGCGGGCATAGAGGCGCGCGCCCTGCGCGAGGCGGACTTCGTGCAAAGCGTTTCCGTGAACGAGCTGCGCTTCGAGCTGGCGAACCTCATGCCAATGGCAGGCGAACTCGAGCCGGAAAAGAAGAGGTCGTTCGAGGAAGCCGTCGGGGGCGAGCTGCCGGCATTGGAGTGGGTAGGACAGTGGTGCGGCGCGCTTCCAAACGGCGTGGACTTGCGGGAATGGCGCGGCATGGCCGCTCCGGAAATCAAGCTCGGCCGCCAGGTTTTCGAGAGCGCTTTCCCGGAACAGAAAAGATTCCTGTTGTTCATCGGCAGGCCCGCCCACCTGAAGGGAATCTTCGTGCTGCTCGACGCCATGAAAGAGGTCGATGCGGGCCTGCTCGTGTGCAGCCAGTTCGACGAGGAAAAACGCAACGAATTCATAGAAAGGATTAGCTCCCTCGGCCTGAAGGGGAAGGTCGTGGTCCGCGACGGCTGGATAAAAGAGACGCTCAAGAAGGCGCTGTTCTGCAGCGCGGACGCCATCGTCTTGCCGTCCCTGTACGAGCCCTTCGGGATAGTCGCCCTCGAGGGAATGGCTGCCTCGCTGGCATGCCAAGAAAACGGAATGAGGGGACCGGTTGTGGTCGTCGGCGGCTCCGGCGGGATGCAGGAGATAGTGAAGGACGGCGAGAGCGGCGTCGTGATTCCGGTAAAGGACTTCAAGATGGAGGCAGGCGACCTGGCGGGAGGCATCAACAAGGCGCTTGACAGGAACAACCGCAAGAGAATCAGCGCAACTGCCGCAGACCGCGTCAGGGAAAGGACGTTCGAGTGGCGGCACGTGGCGGAGAGGATGGCGGAGGTATACGGAAAGGCGATTGAAAACCGCTCGGCTTCCTGAGCCCGGGAATTCGCCAAAGCGCGACGTGCGCAGGCGCTAGCGCCGCAGGAGCCGCCGCAGTTTCGCCGCATTCCTTTTCTGGAATTTCAGCAGCAGCGGAAGCGCCTCGTCCGGAAGCGGGATGCGCGACAGGCTGCTCTTTCGCAGCAGCGGCTCGCCGACCGCCATCGTCTTCTTGAACAGCGAAAGGTAGTCGCCGAGCAGCCTAGGCACGAGGAAGTTCCTGCGCACGTGCTCTTTTCCGAAGGCGCCCATCAGCTTCGCCTCCTTCGGGTGCTTTAGGAGCCATTCGGTTTTTTTCGCGCATTCCTCCACGGAATTCACCAGGAAGCCGTCCTTGCCGTCGATAACCTGCAGCGGAATTCCTCCGACGTTTCCCGCGACAACCGGCTTAGCCTTCCACAGCGCCTCCGTCACGACGAGGCCGAACCCCTCGCGCAGCGACTTCTGGATTATCACGTCGGCGGTGCTCTGGACCGCATTGACGAGTTCCTCGTTTTGCGTGGAAATCGCGT
>Ga0066637_10002927_pt1 | contig 11439 bp, 8 predicted proteins | sample CryGeyCG2014_020_FD_62737 | JGI IMG/M metagenome (GOLD analysis project Ga0066637, IMG submission 62737) | Groundwater microbial communities from aquifer - Crystal Geyser CG08_land_8/20/14_0.20 | ecosystem: Environmental > Aquatic > Deep subsurface > Groundwater | place: USA: Utah: Grand County...
CCCAGACCAATGCTTTTTTGAGCTTCATCTCCGTCATCTCCTTTCCTCGCTATTTCGTTATCAAAGACCGATGGCAAATTACAGCAATCTTATTTTTAACCAAAAAAACGTTTGATGTCAAATTTTGTTTGCCAAAAGACAGCATAAAAGTTAAAATAAAGAATCAGCGATTAAGAATTAATAAAAATATGAAAAAGAACATTACGCTTGAGGATGTCAGGTCTGACCCGCAGGTTGATGAGTACATAAAAAGAAGCACGGAGTTCTTGCGCCTTTACCATTATACTGACCACGGCATTGACCATTCCAATCTTGTGTCAGAAAGGGCGAGGTATTTAGCCAAGGAAATCGGCTTATCAGAAAAGGAGCAGGAATTGGTGTCCATCGCCTCTTATGTGCATGATATGGGTAATTTTTTAGACAGAAAGAATCACGAATATTGGGGCGCTTTGATGTTCCATAGTATCTTTCAAGAGAGGCTGCCGGCCGAAGATATGGCCACTATAATGCAAGCCATTGCCACCCACGACAATTACCGAGCCCAGATTGTGAATGCCGTGGCAGCGGTCGGAATGATAGCAGACAAGTCCGATGTAAGGCGGAGCAGGGTGATAGAGAAAGACAAGGCCCAAATTGCCAGAGATATCCACAACAGAGTTAATTTTGCCGCTACAAATAATAGATTTGAGGCCAACAAAGAAACCAAGAAAATTACTCTGACACTAAAGATAGATACTTCTTTTGTGCCGGTGATGGAATATTTTGAGATTTTTACTTATAGAATGGTGCAGTGCCGAAAGGCGGCCCAGTTTTTAGGGTATAAATTTGAGTTGGTGATAAATGATTTTAAGCTTCTTTAAGCGGCTTTAAAATATTGAACACAAAAGCCCGTCCCTCGTTTTCACTCGGGACGGGCTTTTGTCTTTTCCGCCATAATTCAAAGCAGGGTTTGCGGTTCAACATCCGCTGACCAGTCGGGCCCCATTATTTCTCGGATAATTTTTTTCTCCTTTAAGCCGTCGCTTTTTATTTTCGCTATGATATGCCAAAAATATTTATTTCTGATTTTCGGTACTAAGGCCGGAGCCGGTCCGAGCATATTCAGGGCCGGCGCTGATTTCTGGATTTTCCTTTTCATCTCAAGCGCCTCTTTCCTTGCCCTTTCATTATTTTTGTGAGAGAAAGTCAGTTTTATAACCTCGGAGAACGGGGGGTAAGACAGGGCTTTGCGGTGTTTTAATTCTTGCTCAAGGAATCCCTCAAAATCGTTTCGCTTTAGGAAATCAAAAAGATAAAAATCCGGATTATATGTTTGGATAATCGTTCCTTTTGCGAGCGCGGATATTTTGAAAAGTATTTTCATCAAACGCTCGGGCGACCGGAATTCCGGGATATTAAATAAAGGGTCGGCCAAAATAACGACAACCAAATCCGCTTTTTGTTGAAGCCCCGAAGAAAAAAGCAAATGGGTTCCCACCAGAACATTGTATTTCCCTGCCTGGAAGTCCTGCGATATTTGCTCCTGTTTTTTTCTATCAGGCGTAATATCGCTGTCCATAATAGCGGCGCTTATCTTTACGCCTTCTATTTTTCCAAGTTCTTCCATAATTTTCTGGGTGCCGGCGCCCAAATACTTGATTCTCCAACTTTTGCATTTCGGGCAGAGAGAAGGCGGAGCCATCGTTTTTCCGCAGTAATGGCAGATTAAAAGGCCTTTTTCCGGTCCGTTGGTTTTATGATATACCATCGGGGTTTCGCATTCCCGGCATTTGATAATATGGCCGCAATCCCGGCACAGAACCGCGGCGGCCAGCCCTTTGCGGCTGACAAAAATTATCACCTTTTTGTTTTTGGGAATTACGTTAGCTAATTGTTCCCGGAGTTCCTCGCTGAAAATTGAATAATTTGTTTTCCTGGCTTCTTCCCTCATATCCACGAGGCTTATGTCCAGACCAGATTGCGATTTTATTTTCGGCTGCAGCAATTGGTATTCTCCGATTTTGGCGCGATAAAAGGATTCAGGAGAGGGGAGCTGGCTTCCGAGAATTATTTTTGCCTTAAAGATTTTTGCCAATTTCAGAGCCACGGTCCGGGTGTGGTATTTCGGATGCTGGTCCCAGGACTTATAGCTTTCATTTTCCTCTTCATCAACGACAATCAGGCCAAGATTTGGAAAAGGCAGGAATAAAGAATTTCTGGTGCCGATTATAATATCAATTTCATTATCCCGGACTTCCTGCCAGCATTTCATTTCTTCGGATGTTTTGAGTTCGCTGTGAAAGACCCTGATGTTTTTTGAAATTTTTTCCAAACGCGGCAAGTATTGGGAAATTTTATTTATTTCCGGGACTAAAAACAGAACCGATTTTTTATCCTGAAGAGCCCCTTTTACTGCCGAGACATATTCTTGGCTCCTTTCAGGCGAATTGAGTAAAACAGGGCGGAGGGGTTGGTTTTGGTTTTCGGGGGCCGGGCTTGGAAACGATTTTTTCAAGGCAGAAAGTTTTTTTCTTCGGAGGACTGATTTGGGGAGAAACAGCTTCAGGACAATGCCTATGGGGGAGAGGTAATAATCGGAAAGCCATTGGCACAATCCCATTTGGGCTTCGGTGACAATCGGCTCTTCGGAGATAATTTTTGAAATGGGTTTGAGCTTGAAATATTTTTTTTTAACCTCCATTTTTATGTTCTCCAGCGGCTCAACGCTTTTCACAATCGCTTTTATTTCCGTCCTGCCCAATGGCGCTAAAACCAAAGAGCCGATTCCCGGCTTTTGGCTGGAAAAATAGGTGAGGGTCTGCGAGCCGCAGGAGGCGATTTTTATCAAGGGGATGATTTCAATAATATACATAGAGCAAGATTACATCAGTGATTTTAGTATAATTCCGAGTGGCGCGAGGGTCAATTTGAAAAAGAAAAAGAAAAAGAAAAAGACCCTGAAGGGTTTCGTAAAAAGGGGCGAACGGGCCTGTATCCTCCATGACGGTCTCGCAGAGACGTTGGTGGTTGTTGCGCAGGCCCGTTCTCGCCGAGAGATCTCTTTCGGGGAGCGGGGTGGCAGTGAATGTATCCATCGGGATCGGACGTGGTTACCCGCGGAACTCCCTGATGAGAAGAGATATGAACTATCTTTTATCATAAGCCATTTTGTTTTTTTGTCAAGATGTTGATATTTGTTTTTTTGACAAATTCTGACAATCAAGTAAAAAGAAGTCAGAAGGAAGAAAGAGCCCTTTAGGGATAGCCCCTTGACAATCGAAAGGAGAGGGAATGGATCAATCTGTAGTCGGGAACAGGCAATTGGAGGTTATCGCCGGATGTATGTTCAGCGGCAAAACCGAGGAATTGATCCGCCGCTTGAAGCGGGTCGGAATCGCGAGATGGCCGGTGCTTCTTTTCAAGCCGACGATTGACGACCGTTACAGCACTAACACAACACAGACCCACGATGGACTTAAGTTCCCCGCGATTCTACTTGAGCCGGGGAAAGAGATGCTGGAGGAAGTGGGGCGGTTAGCAGGTCATTCTGCGGCAAGGGGAGCGATGGTGGTTGCGTTTGACGAAGCCCAGTTTTTCTCGGACAAGCTGCCTGCGCTCTGCGAAGCATTGGTTGGGCGAGGCAAGAAGGTGATGGTGGCTGGCTTGAATCTGGATTTTGCCGGAAAGCCGTTTGGCCCAATGCCGCTCATCATGGCTTTGGCAGATGAGGTGACCTCGCTGACAGCGATTTGCGTAAAGTGTGGGGGAGCCGCTACCCGAACCCAGCGATTGGTTGAGGGCAAGCCGGCGCCTGTTGACGGCCCAACAATCCAGATTGGCGGTCAGGAGTCGTACGAAGCCCGTTGCCGCGACTGCTGGGAAAGAGGATAACTTCAGCATTACGAGACCCGGACTCGTAATTTCCATGAAACGCGGAAACCCACGCTGGATAAGGAGAATCTCACAACGATGCCGGGTGGCGTAATTCTTGGGGGAAAGTTATCCACAGGCGGAAGACAATGCGGAAGGCAATGCGAACCCTGCTGAACCGAATACGTTGATTCAGCAGGGCTTCTTTTTTTGGTTTTTATGTGATAATTTAAAGGAATATGCTGCACCGAGTTTTCATTGCCATTAATTTTCCGGAGGATATTAAGGATAGATTATTGAGATTTGAGAAGGAATACAAAATTCCCGCCAAATGGGTTGGCCGGGAAAATTTGCACATTACTTTGAATTTTTTGGGCAACTTGGATGATAATCAACTGGTGGAGACAATTGAAACAGCAAAGCGCGTTTGCGCTTCGCGCAATCCGTTCAGGGTCGGATTGAAAAGAATTTGTTACGGCCCGCCTAAGAAAATTCCGCCCAGAATGGTTTGGGTAGAAATGGAGGAAAGTCAGGAATTGTCAAAACTTCAGGCGGACTTGGAGAATAATCTTTTTAATCTTCCAAGTTATCAATACAAAGAGAGAGAGAATCGTTCATTCCGTCCCCATGTCACGCTTGCCAGAATCAGGGCCTTTGAATTTCGGGCATTAACGGAACAGCCGGAAATAGACGAAGAAATTAATCTAAGTTTTGAGGCAGATTCTGTTGAAGTGATGGAGAGCGAACTGAAAAGAAGGGGCGCGGAATATGCCATATTAGAGAGCGTAGAATTTTCTTCTTGATTTTTTCATTTTACATTATCATTTTTAATTTTTATTTTTTCTATGAGGGTTCACTTTATCGGCATTGGCGGAATCGGGGTCTCGGCCCTTGCCCAATACTATCTTGCCAAAGGAGCGGTTGTTTCCGGCTCTGATTTGACTGCTTCGGAAATCACCGAGATGCTGGGGAAAAAGGGGGCAAAGGTTTCTATCGGCCGGCACAAGGCGCAGAATTTGCCGGAAGATTTGGATTTGCTGGTTTATACTCCGGCTGTGCGCGAGGATAACCCCGAGTGGGCAGAGGTAAAAAAGAGAAAAACAGAAGCGCTTAGCTATCCGCAGGCCTTAGGCAAGCTGACCAAAAATTATTTTACCATTGCGGTTTCCGGAAGCCACGGCAAAAGCACCACCTCGGCAATGATTGCCGATATTCTAATCCGGGCCGGGCTGGACCCAACCGTGATATTGGGGACCAAATTGAGAGAGTTCGGGGACAGCAATTTTCGGTTAGGCGCTTCCGAGTATCTGGTTATTGAGGCGGACGAATATCAGGCGTCATTTCTTAACTATTGGCCGAGCATTATCGTTCTGACCAACATTGAGGAAGAGCATCTTGATTATTTCGGCAATCTTGAGAACATTCTCGGGGCTTTCCGGGATTTTGTAAATCATTTGCCGGAGGATGGAACTCTGGTTCTGAATTACGATGATGAAAATTCCAGAAAGATGGAGGAATCAGTAAGCGCCAAAGCCCTAAACATCATTCCTTATTATTCGGATATGGAAGAGTCCTCAGCGCTTAAAGAAATTTTGAGAATCCCGGGCAAGCATAATATCTCCAATGCCTTAGGGGCGTTGATGGCGGCAAGGTCTTTGGGGATAGCTGATAATGTTTCTTTCAGGGCGTTGGCCGACTATCATGGGTCTTGGCGCAGGTTTGAAATTTATGAAGCAAATTTCGGGGACAGCGGATTCACCATAGTTTCCGATTATGCCCATCATCCGACTGAAATCAGCGCGACTCTTTCAGCGGCCAGGGAAAAATGGCCGGATAAGGAAATTTGGGCGATATTCCAGCCGCATCAATATCAGCGCACTTATTATCTTTTTGACAAGCTGGTTGAGGCCCTTTCCTTTGCTCTGGCAAAAAGAATTATTATGCTTCCCATTTATGATGTCGCCGGCAGAGAAGACGCGGAGATAAAGCGAAAAATAAGCTCTTTGAAATTGGCTGAAGCCGTGAAAGAGCGGGCTGAAGATAAAGAAATTTTTTGTCTTAATACTTTTCTTGAAACAAAAAAATTTCTGGAAAACAATCTTAAAGGAGGAGAGGTCGTAGTGATAATGGGGGCCGGGGATGTATATGATTTGGTCAAAATGTTTTCCACTTGACGCTCTGATAAGCAGGAGGTATTATGTTATAATATTTGTTTTTGACAGGAGTGCAAAGGTCGCGATATTAACTATTTTTTAAAAATATGGATGTAATATATTGGGTCATTATCGGCTTAGTGGCAGTCGGCTTGGCAGCTCTGCTTGTTACCAAGGGATACGGCAAAGGTTCCAGAAAGAAAGGCAATCCTCCTGCGCAACAGGGGTCAGGGAATGCCGGAGCCGGCGAATAGGCAAGAGCAGAGAGCAATTCTCCAGCGAGCAGTTTTGAGCAATTTTGAAAATTATTTTTTTTCTTAACCCAAAAAGCGCTTTCAGCGCTTTTTGGCTCCCGCCGCTTGATTTATTTCCGCTTTTATGATAGTATCTGTTTTACAATTTTAAGTTAGGCAAAATTATAACAAAATTATGATTGGGAAAACAATTGACATCTTAACTGTAATCGCGATGATTGTCGTAGTCATCGTTTTTCTGGTGGAGTGGACTCCTATCTACCGGACAGTGGTGAGTATTTTCAGCGCCAGCGCTTATGGTTTCTAAAAACGCTATTCCATTATCCGCAGAAGTGCGGGAAACGAAAGGAAGCAAGGCAGAAGACCTGCGTAAACAGGGGTTTTTGCCGGCAGTGGCTTACGGCCCCAAGATAGAAGGGACTCCTTTGATTTTGAATTCTAAAGAATTTGACAAGGTCTTTGCCGAAGCCGGGGAGCATGCCTTAATTGATTTAAAAATCAAAGGCAGGAAAGAAAGCGCTCCTGTTTTGGTTCACGATATCCAGAAAGACGGGGTCTCCGGCAGAATAATCCATGTGGATTTTTACGCGCCCGACCTGGAGAAGAAAGTGGAAATGGCGGTTGAGCTTGTGCTTGAAGGAGAGTCGCCGGCGGTCAAGAAGCTCGGCGGGACTATTATCAAAACACTTTCAGAACTGGAGATTAAGGCATTGCCGACCAATATCCCGGACGAAATTAAAGTTAATATCGAATCACTGGACGCCATAGGCAAAGAAATATTTGTAAGGGATTTGGTTGTCCCTGAAGGGGTGGAAATTCTGAAAGACCCGGATGAGGTTTTGGTTTTGGTGGCCGCGCCCACTAAGGTAGAAGAGGAATTGGAAAAACCGATTGAAGAGAAGATTGAGGAGATTGAGGGAATGGTTAAGAAGGGCGAGGAAGGCGCTGAAGAAGCGGGCGAGGCGGAAGAAGGCAAGGGGGGAGCGGAGAAAAAAGAGGGGCCGGAGAAAAAAGAGGAGAAGAAGGAAAAAGAAAAAGATTAATTCCGGCTCAAAACAGACAAGAGAGGGATTTTGTGATAAAATATCAGATTATGGGCATTTATCACAAAAGCGGATTTTTTAGAATTGTAGGCACGGCACTGTTAGGGTCTTTTTTATTTTCCGCCTCCCTCGCTGTTAATCCCTTGCTCGGCTATAAGATTACGGTGTTCGGGGCAGAGGATTTGGCAAAAACCTGCCAGACCTTGCTGGATGATGAAAACGGGGGATGCGGGGCGTTGTCCCGGGAAAAATGCCAGGAGACCCTTAATAAATGCTTGGAGTTTTATCAATCGCAAAGCTCGTACTATGGAGGGAAGGTGACAGAAACGCAGGCGGAAGCCAAGACCTTGCAGAATAAAATATCTATTTTGAAGAACAAAATCAGCGGGCTGAATAACGAGATTTACAGGAGCAATTTAATGATTAAAGACCTCAATATGCAGATTGGCGACACCCAGGCGTCAATCGGAGTGAGCTCGGTTCAGATTGAGGATTCAAAATCAAAATTGGCGGAATTATTAAGAACCATTTACGAGCAGGACCAGCGCTCTTTGCTGGAGATTATGCTGGCCGAAAACGAATTGTCTGATTTTTTTGATGAACTGGCGGCGCTTGAGGCGTTGAATATAAAGAATCAGGAATTGCTGGGGCACATCAAGTCGCTGAAAGTTCAGCTGGAAGACGAAGAGACGGCGCTTACCAAAGAAAAAGGGGAGTTGGAGCAATTAATCGTGGTCCGCACTCTGCAGAAGCAGGAAAGCCAGAGTTTGCAAAAAGAGCAGGGATCCCTTTTGAAAACAACAAAAGGCAGAGAGGATTTATATCAGGCATACCTCAAAGAGACGCAGACAAAAGCGTCCGAGGTGAGAAAAAAAATATTTCAATTAGCCCAGGTTTCTGAAGAGGAGGCGCCAAGCTATGAGGAGGCGTATGCTTTAGCCGAATATGTGGAAACAGTCACCGGGGTCAGGCCCGCTCTTTTGTTGGGATTGCTGCAAACCGAGTCAGCCATAGGCAAAAATGTCGGGCAATGCAATTGCCCCACGCACTTTTATTGCAGATATCCTGACATTGGCTATAAAGAAGTTATGCATTCAGGCCAGTGGGGGGCGTTTTTGGAAATCACGGATGAACTGGGGATGAACCCGGATACCACGCCCATTTCCTGCTCTATAAGCGGCGGGAAGGTTCAGTGGGGAGGAGCGATGGGGCCTGCCCAGTTTATGCCCAATACCTGGTTAAATCCATCCAATCCTGATAAAGGATACAAAAAAAGAGTGGAGAACATCATTGGAGGAATAGCCAATCCGTGGCGGGTAAAGGACGCCTTTTTGGCAGCCGGGCTTTACTTGAGCGATTGGGGAGCCGGCAGTCAAAAACTCCAAAAAGAAGTCGGGGCGGTTACTGCTTATCTTTGCGGGACAAACGTTATGACCACCCGCTGCAAAACAGCCGGCGGTTATTCTTACAGGAATCAGGTGATGGAGAATGCTTCTGAATGGGAAAAGTGGATAGAAGGGGGAGTTTTCTGAAAATTTAAAACCCAAAAGCCAAAACAAAAAACCACAGCAGAGCAGAAAATCAAAAAATTAATTTTAGGTTTTAAGTTGTGGTTTCGGCTTTTTTGTTTTAATTTTTGGCTTATTTAGGCGCATTATCTATAATGGGGTATTTTTCTATCCCCTCAATTATCTCATCAAGACCTCCTCCCATTATTTCCTGGAGGTTGTGCCAGGTTTTTTTAATTCTGTGGTCGGTGATTCTGCTCTGGGGGAAATTATATGTCCTTATTTTCTCCGCCCGTTTGGCTTGGCCGATTTGCCCCTTCCGGGCCGAGCCCCGCTTTTGGAACTGCGCTTCCGCTTGTTTCTCTAAAAGCCGAGCTTGAAGAATGGAAAGGGCGTTTTCTTTATTCTGCAATTGGTTCCTTTCTGTTTGAGAAGTAACCACCAAGCCGGTGGGCAGATGAGTGATTCTTATGGCGGTTTCTCTTTTATTGACATTTTGGCCTCCTGCTCCCGAAGATTTATAAGTGTCTATTTGGATTTCGTCTGGCTTGATTTGGATTTGAGATTTGCTTGGCTTGGGCAATATCGCCACCGAGGCGGTGGAAGTATGAATTCGCCCGGCTTTTTCCGTACTCGGAATTCTCTGGACCCGATGCACCCCGGCTTCATTTTTCATTTTGGAAAACGCTTCGCCTCCGGAAATCTGGAAAATGGCTTCTTTAACCCCTCCGAGTTCTGTCTTATGCTGGTCAAGCAGCCTCACTTCCCATCCTTGGGATTCGGCGTATTTGGAATACATAAAGAATAAATCAGAGGCAAACAAAGAGGCCTCTTCTCCTCCGGCGCCGGCTCGTATCTCCACAATAATGGCGCTTGGCCCTTCTCCTTCCTCGCCAATTTGCTTGAGCCCTTTTTCAATTTCTTTTTCCAGTTTTTGTTTTTGTTTCAGGAGTTTTTCTTTTTCCTCCTGGGCCAAAGCGATAAGCAGAATATCTTTTTCAGTGGTCAGGATTTTTTCCGCGTCAGCCATCTGTTTTTCCGCGGTCTCCGATTCTTCGTATTTTCGGATAAGCGAACAATACGCCTCTTTTTGCTTGTTGAGGCGGCCGGACTCTTCCCAATCCAAGGTCTGCTCGGCCTGCTTGAGCTGTCCCAGTATGGCGTTGTATTCTTCCTTGATTTTTTCCAAGTTTTTCATATTTTTATTTTAACACAAAAACCCGCTTCAAGCGGGTTTTTGGGGTCGCAGGGTTATTTTTTCTTCATTTGTTCCTTTTTCGCCATTCGCTTTTTGAATTTTTGGATTTGCCCCATTGCGTCAACCATTTTTTCCTTGCCGGTGTAGAAAGAATGGCAGGCGGAGCAAACCTCCACTTCAATGTTTTCTACCGTTGAGCCGACTTCAAAAGTATTGCCGCAGGAACAGCGGACTTTTGCTTTGGGATAATATTGTGGATGGATGTTTTTCTTTGCCATACAACAACATATTAGCAAAAGTCGGGTTTTTGTCAACGCGCAGGTTGACTTTTCTTTGACAATTTGATATAATGATGATGTTATAAGAATCTGGCTTCGCCAGAATCTTGATTCGTTCAGGGTATAATATATAATCTTGAATTAAAGTTCTTTGAAAAATGAGATTTAATCTTATGAGGCGAGTCCTTTGGGCGTCCCCAGAAACGGGATTTCTAAAGGGCTCGTCTCATAGGAGGGACAAGCCGTTAGCCAGAGCGATTCTGGTAAATAAAAAGAAAGAAAGGGAGGTGTGACGATGACAACACAATCGATCACGTCAGGACAGACAAAGCAGTACAAGAGGTTTGTCGAGGATGCCGCCGACAAGGCACTCGCCGAAGTCGGTCTCGACAAGGATAGGCTTCAGAAGCTCATCGAGAATGGTGACGAGTTTCAAGCTCGCATCATTGCTGGCATCAGGGAGCTCTCTGTGAGCAACCAGTTTGCGGACGAGGAAGTGGAATCCAGCTACGGATACCTGTCGGGTTACAAGCCCAAAGGCATCACCGAGCAGACCAACATCCTGCGTCAGCTCTTCCCTGGCATCGGTTTTGCCAATGAGAAACTCGCCGAACAGCCGCTTCCGCCAAATGCCAAAGGATGGTTCGCTATCCCGAAGTGGCAGTCGGTCGCCAAGACCTACAACGAAGCAGTGCAGAAGGTACTCGACCTGATCAAGAAACAGCGCAAGGGCAAGTTCTACAACTGGCGCGAAGGCAAACTCGGAGAGACGCATTTCCGACAGCACGAACGCACGGCAAAGAAGCTCGAAACGCTGGCTGAACAGCAGAAGGACTACGACATCCTGGTCGTGGCAGCCCAGTTCGGTCTCAGGCATCGGGGTCGCAGTGTCCGTCGGGCTCGTGAGGTCTTTACGGCTAACGAGTTCGGACTCGGCGCATTCGAAATCGGGTGCATGTTGCTTACGCATCCAGAACGTCTTCAGTATTATGACGATCTCTGGATTGACTGCGCGGACAATGAATACGCTCCTGATGCTGATGGCGATTTCTCGTGCGCGCCCTTCTTCTTCTTCAGCGTTGGCGAGGTCCTGTTCGGCTCGCGCTGGTTCGGCAGTGCGCACTCGCTCTGTGGCTCGGCGTCTGGGTTTCTCCCG
>Ga0066637_10002928_pt1 | contig 11438 bp, 13 predicted proteins | sample CryGeyCG2014_020_FD_62737 | JGI IMG/M metagenome (GOLD analysis project Ga0066637, IMG submission 62737) | Groundwater microbial communities from aquifer - Crystal Geyser CG08_land_8/20/14_0.20 | ecosystem: Environmental > Aquatic > Deep subsurface > Groundwater | place: USA: Utah: Grand County...
GTTCACCTGCTTTCCCCGGAGATCTTCGACCATTTCCCGGCTAAAGAGGTTTTTTCCATGACCGAATTTTACCTCGAACTGGCGGCCAAAGGCCTCAAAATCTCCGGTTTTTCCATAGACGGGGCTCTTTGGCACGACATAGGCGACCCGGAAAAACTTAAAAAAGCCCGGGAAAGCATGGAATAAGGGGAGGGTAGACGCTCCGGCCTCTAGCCTCTTCTGTTCAATTGAACAGCCGCAGGGAAATATGCTATCATTAATGTGTCATGAAAAACTATGAATTGATAGTCATTTATAACCCTCAGCTTTCGGATAATCAGATAAAAGAAGCTTTGGAAAAGACGAAAAAGATAATCTCCTCCCATCAGGGCGAAATCCTGACGGAGGATACGCTCGGAAGAAAGAAATTCACCCACGCGATAAAGAAGAACAGGGACGGCTTTTATTACTACATGAAAGTGAAAGGCAACCCCGAAGAAGTCAAAGAGATGAACTATAACCTCAGGCTTCAGGAAAATGTTTTAAGAGTTTCCCTTATTTCGGCCGCTCTCGAAACCGCGAAGAAATAGCCCTATGAACATAAAAATACCGGAGCAGAACCAGGTGATAATCACCGGCCGCCTGACCAGAGATCCGCAGACCGCCTATACCCAGAAAGGTAGCGCGGTTTGTTATTTCGATATAGCGGTGAACAGGAGATACAAGGACAACTCTACCCAGGAATGGAAAGACGACGTCACTTACGTCCCCGTGACGGCCTGGGGCCCTATGGCCGACAGGTGCAGGGAAAAGTTGAAAAAAGGCAGTCCCGTGCACGTGGAAGGCCGGCTCGCCAGCTCCAAATACACCGATAAGAAGGGAGAAAAGAGAAAATCCCTTAAAATAGTCGCAAAAAGAGTGCAGTTCCTCGCCATAGCTCCCAGGGAAGAAACGGCGCCGGACGCGCAGGAAGGAAGCGAAGGAGTGGAGGAAGCGGGCGAAAAAGCGTCCGAATCCGGAATAGACGAAGTTCCCTTTTAACTCTAAGCGGTTAACCCCGTTAGAAATCTATAGATTTAACGGAAGACGAGTCGAAGATTCAGTAATACGGCCCCGGGAGCGGAATTTCCAACGGGGCGGATAAAACCAGGAGAAGTTATGGAAAACAACGAAACCCCGAAACCGGCCGAAAAGGCGCACGAGAACAGAGAAGTCAAAAGACATGTCTATAAAAAACATTTTATGAACAAGAGGAAGGTTTGCAGATTATGCGCCGACCACATAGACTATGTCGATTATAAGCAGATACAGATAGTCAAGATGTACTGCACGGACACCGGAAGGATCCTTCCCAGGAAAGTGACCGGCGCCTGCTCCAAGCACCAGCGGCAGATAGCCAAGGCGATCAAGATAAACAGGAACCTCGCCATACTGCCTTACAGCGGTTGATTTTACCTGTCTGGAGGATCTATGAAAGTCATACTCAAGAAAAGTCTGAGAAATTTGGGGAAAATGGGCGACGTCAAGCAGGTTAAAGACGGTTACGCCAGGAATTATCTCTTGCCGAGGGGAATAGCCGAGCCGGCCACCGAAGGCGCCGTAAGCGCCTGGAAATCCGCCCAAGAAAAAAGAAAGAAAAAGTTCGAACAGGAAAACAAGGCCCTCCAGCTTGTGGCGGACAAGATTTCGCAGGTCACTCTTTCCTTCTCTCGCGCCGTCAGCCCGGAAGGCGTCATGTTCGGCTCCGTCGCCAAAAGCGACATCCTTAAGGCCCTCAAGGCCGCCGATGTGCAGATAGACAAGGAAATGATAGTCCTGCCCGCTTCCATCAAAGCGGTAGGCGCTTTCGAGATAGAGATAATCCTTAACGTCGACATCACCGCCAAGGTCAAGGTCAACGTTACGGCGCAGAATAGCTGAAACCTTTTTTCTGAAAACGGGGTGCTATGTCGATAAACAAGGTTTATCCCCATTCCGCGGAAGCGGAAATGGCGGTCCTGGGGTCTATGCTCATAAGCAAGGAAAGCATAGACACGGTGAGCGAGATACTCCGCGCCGAATATTTTTACCTCGATAATCACAAAAAACTCTTCGATACCATTTTCAGGCTCAACGAAAAAAGAAAATCCGTAGATATTATAACCGTAAGCGAAGAGCTCAGGAAGGACGGGAAGCTGGAAGAGATAGGCGGTCAGGCTTATCTCTCCGACCTCATAGAAAAGGTTTCAACCCCGGCCCATACGCAGAATTACGCCAAGATAGTCAAAGAAAAATACGTGCTCAGGGAGCTTATAACTTCCTCCACGAAAGTCATAGAGAACGCCTATGAAGGCGTGAACGAAATAGATTTCATACTGGACAGGGCGCAGAAGGAGATTTTCGAGATCTCGCAGAAGAACACGGACCACGGTTTTTACTCTCCCTCCGATCTTTCCAAGGAGTTCCTGGACAGGATGGACGTTCTCGCGAAACTGAAGTCCCATATTACCGGCGTGTCCACGGGTTTCAGGGAACTTAACGACGTAACGGGTGGTTTCCAGAAATCCGAGCTGATAATCCTCGCGGCGCGGCCCTCGCAGGGGAAAACCGCCATGGCCCTCAATATGGCCTACCATATAGGCATAGAGAAGAACATCCCCGTAGCCTTTTTTTCGCTCGAAATGGACAGAATCTCGCTTATCAACAGAATGATAGGCGCTTCCGTGGGGATAAACGTTTTCGACGTCCGCAGAGGCAAGTTCCCGCGCGAAAAATGGACGGAAATGACCAACGAAGTCGATAAGTTTTCCAGGGCCAATATCTGGATAGACGACAGCCCGGGCCTTAATATCATGGAAATAAGGGCCAGGACCAGAAAGCTGATGCTGGAGCTGAAGGCCAAGAACAAGGAACTGGACAAGATGATAGTTTTCATAGACTACCTGCAGCTTATAAGGGGAGTCGGCAGGCGCGAGAACAGGCAGCAGGAAGTTTCAGAGATTTCAAAGCTCCTGAAAGACATGGCCAGGACCCTCAATGTCCCCGTGGTGGCGCTCTCCCAGCTTAACAGGAGAAGCGAGGACAAGGGGAGAGTGGACAACAGGCCCCGGCTTTCAGACCTCCGCGAATCCGGTTCGCTAGAGCAGGATTCGGACGTGGTGGCGCTTATACACAGGGATTTTTATTATACCAAGGACCCGAGCCATGAAAATCTGGCCAACCTGATAATAGCGAAAAACAGGAACGGCGCGGTCAAGACCCTGGAACTCAATTTCTTCCCCAACTGGACCAAATTCGCCGATCCGCCGCTTCCCGGCACCGAGCCCCTGCAGGAAGAAGAAGTCCCTCTTTAAGGGCTATGCTCCGACCCACCTGGATAGATATAAATCTGAAAAACCTCGAATTTAATTTCCATAAAATCTCTAAAAAACCGGGACGCGGAACGAAGCTTCTTTTCGTGGTGAAAGCGGACGCTTACGGGCACGGGATGAAAGAACTCTCTCAGTTCGCGGAACGGAAAAGATTGTGCTGGGGTTTTGGGGTCTCATCCATAGAGGAGGGGCTGATACTCAGGAAAGCGGGAATAAAATCCCCCGTTCTGGTTCTGGGCAGCATTTACCCGTTGGAAAATTTCAAGGTCGTAATAGAGAACGGGCTGATTCCCACGGTCTCCAGCGTCATGGCGGCGAAAGAGTTCGTGAAATGGACGGATAAGCTTGGAGTGAAGGCGTCCTGCCACATAAAGGTGGAAACCGGGATGAACCGGATAGGAGCGAGCGAAAGCTCCGCCCTGAAAATAGCCCAGATAATAAAAGAGGGTAAAAATTCTTTTCCGGGCGGCGTTTACAGCCATCTTTCCAGCGCGGACTGCGACCGCGAATATACCCTCGGCCAGCTTAAAATTTTCCGGAACGTTTCGAAAAATTTCGGCCGCGGAGTTTTGCGGCATATAGCCAACTCTCCCGGCCTCATAAATTATCGCCAGGCGCGCCTGGACATGGTCAGGGCCGGCTACGCCCTTTACGGGGGCATAAAAGGTTTCAGGCAGATACTCGAATGGAAAACCAGGATAGTTTTTATAAAGAGCGTCAAGAAAGGCGCTTCCATAAGTTATAACAGGAGTTTCCGGGCGCCCGGGAATATGCGGATAGCAACTTTGCCGGTGGGCTACGGGGACGGTTACCTGAGGGCTTTTTCCAAAAGCGGCTGCGTGCTGGTCGCCGGGAAAAGATGCAGGATCGCCGGCAACGTCACCATGGACATGACCATGATAGACGTGACGGACCTTAAGAACATAAGGGTCGGGGACGAAGCGGTGCTTACGGGGAGAAGCGGAAGGGAAGAGCTGAAGATAGCGGAACTGGCCGGCTGGGCCGGGACCATCGGCTACGAGATAACCACGCTTATAACCAAAAGGGTGCCGAGAATATATAAGGAAAAGTAATTAAGAGAATAGAAATTGAGAGATTAAGCCGCCGCAAAAAATGAAGAATTAAACCGCCGGCGTAAAATAAGCGGTTCCTCAATATCTTAATTTCTGAATCGCTTAATATCTGGTTTTGCTATGAAATGTCTCATACTGCCTTCGATAGGCGAACATCTTATAAACCTGGCCCGGAAGCTGGGGCAGACCTGGTATATGGTCGGCTCGGTCATTTTCTGGCTTTTCAGGTCAAAACTCGAATTCAGACAGATAGTAAAACAGACCACCAGGATAGGGGTGGATTCGGTCAGCGTCACGACGCTTACCAGCCTTTTCACGGGGATGGTGCTGGCGCTGCAGAGCGGATACAGCTCAAAAAGCCTCTTCAATGAGCCGCTTTACGTGGGAAGCGTGGTGGGTTTTTCGCTCGTAAAAGAGCTCGGCCCCGTGCTTACCGCCATAGTCGTGGCCGGCCGCGCCGGAGCGGCCGTGACGGCCGAGATAGGCACCATGAAAGTAACCGAGCAGATAGACGCTCTTTACACTCTGGGGACCAACCCGTCCAGGTACCTCCTGATACCGAGATATTTCGCTTTTATGATAGCTCTTCCGCTTCTTACGGTTTTCAGCGATTTTATCGGCATAACCGGAGGCTTCATAGTAAGCGTGGTAAAGCTCCGCGTAGCTTCCAGCGTTTACTGGGACGATATTTTTATGTACATGGAGATAAAAAACTTCATGCACGGATTTATTAAAAGCTTTTTCTTTGCCTTTATAATAGCCACCGTGTCATGTTATAAAGGGCTTCATACGGAAGGCGGAGCGCAGGGCGTGGGCATGGCGACTACGGAATCAGTGGTTTCTTCCATGGTGCTGATTATGGCCGTGGATTATTTCGTGAGCGCGCTGCTGGTTTCGATAGGGATAACATAAAAGCGGAGGATTGGAAGATTAGAGGTTTGGAGGATTGGCTTGAGGATAGCCCTGAAAAAGATGAAAATTTTGGCGGCAAAAAATGATTGAAATACGGAACCTGGTTAAAAAATATTCCGGCAAGACGATACTCGGCGGAATAAATCTCGACATAAAGGACGGGGAGATATTTTCTTTGTTGGGCCCTTCCGGCACGGGAAAAAGCACTTTTTTGAAATCCATAATAGGGCTTGTGAAGCCGGACGGCGGTTCGATAAAGATAGACGGCGCGGATATAACAAAAACTTTCGGAGAATTCGAGATACAGAAAATAAGGAAAAATTTCGGCTATCTGTTCCAGGAAGGGGCTCTTTTCGATTCTCTTAACGTCTGGGAAAACGTGGCTTTCGGCCTGAGATATCTTACGGACATCAAGGAAAGCGAATATCTGAAGACCGCCGGGGAAAAACTGGAGCTGGTGGGTTTGAAAAACTCCGAAAACCTGAAAATCAGCGAGCTTTCCGGGGGCATGAAAAAGAGGGTGGCCCTGGCCAGGGCCATCGCGGCCAATCCTAAATACCTGCTTTACGACGAACCGACTACGGGTCTCGACCCGGTGACCGCGGAGACGGTTTCGGAGCTTATAAAAGAAATGTCGAAAAAACTTAAAGTGACTTCCATCTCCGTGACGCACGACGTAAAGCTGGCGCTTGAAATTTCGGACCGCATAGCTCTTCTTAACGAGGGCGGGTTCGCGTGTCTCGGGACGCCGGAGGAAATAAAAAACAGCAAAAACGGGATTGTAAAGGAATTTATAGAGAATTCAATTTGCCGGAAATAAATAATATAATGATATAGCGCCGGTATCGGAGTTAAAATGAGAGATGAAACAAAAGTCGGGCTTTTCGTGCTGGTGGGGCTGATAACGTTCGCCACGGCCATTTTTTTACTGGGAGATTTTTCCTTCCAGCAGCATTACGTCATAAACGCGGAATTTCACGACGTGTCCGGGCTCGCGGATAAGTCGAACATAAAACTCAGCGGGGTGGAAGTCGGCAAGGTCAAAGAGATAGCCATAGACGGGGATAAGGTCGTGGTAAGGCTTTCGGTGGCGCGCGGCGTCAAAATTTACAAGAATTCCAAATTTCTCATCGGTTCCACCAGCCTGATAGGCTCCAAATTCCTCCAGATAGACCAGGGCACGCCGGAAAGCGGCGTCGTCGCCGACGGCGAGACCGTTTACGGGGAGAACGCCCTTTCTATGGACAGGGCCATAACCAGCGCCATCGCCAACCTGGAAAATTTCATGAACGGCCTGAACAATAAAGGCGAATTCACCAGGAACCTCAACGACGTGGTGGAAAACCTCAGGGATATAAGCGCCAATCTGAACGAACTGATAGCGGTTTCCCAGCCGAGCATGGAAAAAGGCTTTTCCAGGATGGACGACGTCATGACCAAACTGGACGAGCTTTTGGCCAAAACCAATTCCATAGTTTCCAAGATAGACAGCGGAGAGGGGGCGATAGGGACGCTCGTTTCCGACAAGGAAACGAAGGAAGACGTAAAAGCCACCATAGCCAACATAAAAGACACGAGCGAAGAGCTCAAGACGATGATGGGCAAGGTTTCCAAGATAAAAACCTACTGGCTCTGGGACACGAGGTACGACCCGGCGGCCGGTTACAATATGAATTCCGTGGGCGTAAAGCTTTACATGAAAGAGAATAAGTATTATTACGCCGGGATCTCCAATTTTTTCAACATGAAGAACGCCGACAGGGGAGTAAGCTACGAGATAAAAAATACGGTGGACGCCTGGATGGGCTGGGACTGGAAAGCGGCCGATTTTTACGTAGGCGCCATCAGGGGCAACGCCGGTTTCGGATTAAGATACCGCCCCTTTTACGGGGACGCGCTCTGGGGGAGGCTTTCCCTTTTGGCTGAAGGCAACGAGTTCGCGCGGAACAGGGCTATCCAGGGCCGGGATTTCAACAGACCCAGATATGACGCGGGCATGGATTTCAGGATCAACAGGAACATAGAAACAGGGGTCAGGTTGACGGATATGCTCGAGGTGAAGAGGATAAACTACACCGCCAAGATACTCTTTGAGGATAAGGACCTGGCTTACCTTTTCGGTTTTATCGGCGGCGGTTCCGCGGCGAGTTTCGCGACCAAATAGAATATGAAATTTAAGACCGTTTTCATCTGTTCGGAATGCGGGCAGCTGCATCCCAAGTGGCAGGGGCAGTGCTCCGGCTGCGGCAAGTGGAATACTCTTGCCGAAGACGTTTATTCGGAGCCTTCCAAAGCCGATAAAAAATCCAAAACCATAACGGAATTCAGCTCTCCGGTAATAACCCTGGAGTCCGCTTCCGAAAGCAAGATAAGGAAAATCCCGACCGGGATAAAGGAGTTGGACCGCGTCCTGGGCGAGGGCGTGGCGCCCGGGCAGGTTTTCCTGCTGGCCGGCCCTCCCGGCATAGGCAAAAGCACGCTCATGCTGGAAGCCGCCGACGGGCTGGCCCGCGGCGGGGAAAACCGCGTCCTTTATGTTTCCGGGGAAGAGTCCACCGGTCAGGTTTCCTCCCGCGCCGTGAGGCTGGGGATAAAGAACAAAAAAATAAGCCTGATGTCCGAAACCAGTCTCCTGCGGATAACCGAAGAAATAAAAAAACTCAAGCCGGCGCTGGTCGTGGTGGATTCTATCCAGACCGTGTACCACCCCGAATGGCCTTCGGCTTCCGGAAGCGTCACCCAGATAAGGGAATGCGCCGGGGAACTGCTGAAAATAGCCAAACAGAATTCGATAACGCTTTTTATACTGGGCCACGTGACCAAGGAAGGCGACCTGGCCGGCCCGAAGATACTGGAACATATGGTGGATACGGTCCTTTATTTCGATTCGGAAAAGACCGGCGTTTACAGGATGCTCAGGGCCCATAAGAACAGGTTCGGCGCCGTGGACGAGCTGGGGGTCTTTGAAATGACACAGAAGGGGCTGGTCTCGGCCGACGACTATTTCGTCTCTTCCCTGGAGGAAAAAAACAGCCTGGCAGGCCGGGCCTACACCGTGCTTTTTGAAGGCACAAGGCCCGTGCTCTCGCAGGTGGAGGCGCTGGTCAACAAAAGCTTTTACCCCTATCCGAGAAGGGTTTTTACCGGCATAGATTCCAACAGGGGACAGATACTGCTGGCCGCCTCTGAAAAGAACGCCGACATAAGGTTCGACTCTTTCGACGTTTTCGCCAGCATTCACGGGGGGCTGAAGACCAAAGACGTCTCAGCCGACCTCGCTTTCTGCGCCGCGGTGATAAGTTCTCTTAAGAATATTCCGCTGCCGCATGACGCGGCTTTCATAGGAGAAGTCGGAATACTGGCCGGCATAGCTCCCGCGCCGCATATGACCAAGAGGATAAACGAACTTGAAAGGCTGGGGTTTAAAAAAGTTTATGTTTCCGCCTCATACAGGGAAAAAAACGCGGCCAAAGCCTGCCCGCCGGACGGGCGGAGCGCGGCCAGGGTGGAAACGGTAAAAATACGCGATATAAAAGAGCTTTGCGCCATACTCCTGGAAAACGGCAAACCCCGTTAGAAATCTCCGGGCGGCGGGGGCAGGCGCTTCCCTCTCGGGAACACGGCTTAGTGCGATTGAATCTCTAAACGGGGCAAATAATCCGTACCCCCTTAAACAAGGGCTTAATTATTGTAAAATATAATATCACTACGCTTCAGGTCTTTTATTTCTGAAATTTTAACGAGGTAACTTATGATAATATGGATATTCAGGGTTTTGGCCCTTATCGGCACCCCCGTTCTGACTTATTTCCAGATCTCCAGCGACATGAAGGGCGTGGCGCTGGGAGTCCTTATAGGTTTTCTGATAATAGCGGTGGAATATATAATAGAGAACGTGAAGCTTTTCACGCTGATAGTGGGGATAATGGGCGCCGTGGTCGGCATAATAATAGCCAAGCTCTTCGACTATACGGTTTATCAGGTGGACAACGACTCCCTGAACGCCGTCTGGCTGAGATATAATTCCATTCTGAAATACACCCTCGCCCTGCTGGGCATGGTAATAAGCATAAAAAAGATACCGGAATTCGACGAGCTCGACACGGACATAATGTCCATCGGCAGGAGAAAGGGCCGGACCATGAAGCTTCTGGACCTGAGCGCGATCATAGACGGCCGGATACTGGATATTTGCGAGACCAGGTTCGTTTCCGGAACCCTCATGGCGCCGCGCTTCATCGTGAACCAGTTGCATAAGCTCAGCGAGTCGAACGACCCCATGGAAAGGGCCAAGGGCAGAAGGGGGCTGGATATCCTGGCCAGGCTTCAGGAGCTGAAGGCGCTGCCCTTTAAGATAATAGACCGGGATTTCAGGGAGATAGAGGACGTTTCCATAAAAACCGTAAACATAGCCAGGGAATTGAAGGCTTCGGTGATAACCGTGGATTTCAACGTGAACAAGCTCGGGTCGCTCGAAAATGTTTCAGTGCTGAATATAAACGACCTCTCCCTGGCGCTTAAGCCCGTCGTTCTGCCGGGCGAAGACATGCAGATCTTCGTGATGAAGGAAGGCAAGGAAAAAGAGCAGGGGATAGGTTACCTGGACGACGGCACCATGGTGGTAGTCGAGGACGGGCGGGGCTTTATAGGCAAAAAAATGGACGTCGTGGTGCAGTCCATACTTCAAACTTCGCAGGGCAGGATAATCTTTACCAGAACCAAAAAGAATTTAAATGGCAGGAACTAAAGGCAATTTCAACGCTTCGGCCGTAATACTCGCCGCCGGCTCCTCCAGGAGAATGGGGCGGGACAAGCAATTCATAAAAATCCGCGGCCGGAGCGTTATCGAAAGAACGGTGGAAAAATTCCTGACGCTTGAAGAGATCTCCGAAATAATACTCGTGCTTTCCGAAGAGAACATAGCCAGGAACGGAGCGGCTTTCGGCTATGAGAAAATAAAACTGGCGCCCGGCGGAAAAACCAGGCTGGAATCTCTCCGGAACGGGTTCGCCCTGCTGGACCCCGCCTGCGAAGTTGTGGCCGTGCACGACGGGGCCAGGCCTTTCGTCAGCCAGGAAGTGATACTTAAATGCCTGTATTCGGCCCTGGAGAACGGCGCAGCCGTGCCGGTGGTCCCTCTGAAAGACACGGTCAAGGAAGTGGACAACGAGTCCATGAGAATTTTAAGGACGGTGGAAAGAAGCAGTCATTACGCGGCGCAGACCCCGCAGAGTTACAGGCGCGAGGTGCTGGGGAAGCTTCTGGCAAGCGAATGCGCGGGTTCCGACCCGACGGACGAGTCCCAGGTTCTCGAGAAAATGGGGGTTCCGGTGGCGGCGGTCCTGGGCGATTACAGGAATATAAAGCTGACCACCGAAGAGGACGTTCTTTTTGCGGAGGCGGTTTATGAAAAAAAGTTCGGTTAAGAGCGGAAAACAGACTGAAACCCGGATAGGTTTCGGCTACGATATACACAGGATGGTCGAGGGACGGGAGCTTATCCTGGGCGGACTCAAGATAAACCATCCCAAGGGACTTTTGGGCCATTCCGACGGGGACGTGGTCATACATACCATCTGCGACAGCCTCCTCGGCTCGGTGGGAGCCGGGGAAATAGGAGTTTATTTTCCTCCGACGGACCTCGCCATAATGGGCATTTCCAGCAGGGCTATCGCCGAAAAGGTTCTGGAGATACTAGAGAAAAAAGAAGCCAAAATAAACCAGATAGACGTCACGATAGTGGCGGAAGAGCCGAAGATAAAACCCCATTACGAAAACATCAAGAAATCCCTTTCGGAAATTTTTAAGACGAAGCCGGAAGACGTGAGTTTTAAGGCCAAAAGCATGGAAGGTCTGGGGGAAGTCGGGAAAGGGGAAGCCATAATCTGTTACGCCGTAAGCGCCGTTAAGATCAAAAAATGAAAAAGGTCCTTCCGTTCATGGCAGCGTTATTGTGCGCTTGCGCCGTCCAGAGGCCTGGGCATATGACGGTAAAAAAAAATTCCAACGAAAATAAGAAAATAGTCGTTCATGACGCAAGGGAATACCGGCTTTCCCGGGACCCCGATTACGCCGTGGAGCGGGATTTCCAGGCGCTGGTTTCCGAGGCTTTTTCCCGCGCGTT
>Ga0066637_10002931_pt1 | contig 11434 bp, 14 predicted proteins | sample CryGeyCG2014_020_FD_62737 | JGI IMG/M metagenome (GOLD analysis project Ga0066637, IMG submission 62737) | Groundwater microbial communities from aquifer - Crystal Geyser CG08_land_8/20/14_0.20 | ecosystem: Environmental > Aquatic > Deep subsurface > Groundwater | place: USA: Utah: Grand County...
TTAAAAAATAAATGCCAATAAAAACATTGTCGTAGCAGATGCAAAGAGAATAAGAGAATATTGGATCCAGCCAGTTTCAGGAAGCTTTTCAGTTTTTGTTGGAATAATTGAACTGGTAGGACTAATACTGCTGTAAATAGTTATGGTTATATTATTATTTCGTGCTAATAATTCAGCTGTTGGATCTACGGTTGGTGTACCTTGTCCGTTAGTTATATAAATATCACCTGAAATGGTAGGTGTTAACAGATTGTTTTGAAGTTGACCACCTGTTAATGCGGGATTATTATTTGCAAGTAAAATTTCCGTTGGGCTAACCTCAATTATTGGTGTATTAGTCGGAACAATAGTTGGTAATGGATTATTTAAAGCTAGCAGACGACTATAGGTTTTAGCCGCTGCTTTTGTTTTTTTTATTGTTGTCACAGCCTGTCCAGGTTTCTCTTGAAGCATGTTATTGAGAGAAAAAACTAAACCGACTAAAATTATAATTATAAAAAATATTACTATAATTTTAAGTGTTGATTGTTTTTTTTTCATGATTAATCACCCAACCATCCATCTTTAAGTGAATGCAGTTGGGCTTCAATTTTTAATTGAGCCGGAATGGTTGCTATTTGGTAAGTAATATAATAAAGATTATGTTTGTTATCATAATTTTTTGTTTCATGGCTAGGCAACCATACCACATCATTAATGCGAATACGCGCTTTATCAATATCAGCCTCTTTGATTGATTCCAAACCAATTTTTATATTTGTTCCGATTGGATATTGATCAATCTGGCTTTGTATAATTTCCTCTCCTTTATCATTATATATTCTTATACCTTGCGAAACTAATGTTTTAACCTTTGTTAAGTCATTGTCAATTGGGTTGTTTATTAAGGGTGATTTATTTTTTTTAATAATACTAATAATCGTAAATATCGCAAAAAATATTAACATTATAATTAGTAAGATAATCATAAATTTATTTACAGATGAATTATTTGTTTTATTTGGATGTGTATTAATTTGTGTAGCTGTATTTTGAAACTGATCTGGTTTTATATTAGCAGAATTAAAATTCGGAATTTGCGGCTTGCTAATACTTCTCTTTTCTTTATTTAAAAGCTTGAACTCATATACTAAAAATCCAAGAGTAATGATAAAAGCTAATAAACTAATTTTATTCACTGAAAGCAAAAGTTCTCCCATAGTTAAATATTAATGTGAATGTTGCTTAAAAAGCAAGCATAAGACCTGCTCCAATAATTAATACAACTACACTTATTAAGAAAAGATAAATTGTTTGCATTTGGCCTGTCACAGGTGGTGTAGCCGTTGGTATTTGGGCTATTTCAATTGTTGGTTCTATACTCACTAATGTTGGAATAACTGGCACAATGTCCAATGTTGGACTTGCCTCTGGAGTTGCAGTTCCCAAAACTTGTTCACCACTTTTTGCTATTGAAAAATTCCTTATAAGTATTATAGGCTCACCTTTTTCATTTTCTGTTTTCATTGTCATCACATATCTACCTGCTTTTATAGTCGGGGACACGATATTCTTCCACTCTCCTTTATCGCTTGCTTGAATACGAAAGTTATATTGTGGTTGTGAGTTAATGGTAATATATACTTCTTTAAATGGAATGGCAAATCCTTTAAGTAATGGCGATTGGGCGGGAATTATTGAATTTTCCTTTGGATAAAGAATATCAATGCTATTTTTTGGTAGAATTTTCTCCGTTTGTGCTCCTTTAACACTACTTTGTCCGACCAGATTATAATTATTTCCAATCATAAAATTATTCTGACTCTTATTTAACGCTGAAAAAGAACCTGTGACGATTGATGTTATACCGCTATCGTTAATAATCTTTATTGTAACTAACGAATTGTCATTCCATGACTCTAATATGATTCCTTCAGTTTTTTTAGCGATGAATTGTTCGACTGATAATAACCATTCACCTGATGCTTTAGAAAATGTTAATAGAGGTAAAAAACCTTCAATTTCAAATAATATGGCAGTACTTTGAGTGGGTTGATTGTTTGGTTGTAAAACTCTACCAAAAATTGGTTTGGAGTTTATGTTTTTTTTAACAATGGTTGGCGTCTTAATCTTATCTAATTGACTCTGCGTCCCTTTGTAAAAAGCCTGATAATAATAATTAACATTAGGCTCAAGATTCTTTAACAACATGTAGTGGAAGTGAAATTTACCTGGCAGCTTGTTTTCCAAATCACGTTCGTCTATAGCTATTTGATTCAAGCTCTTTAAGTCTTTACCATACTTAACAAAACCGCTTACACTTTCGTTTGTCTGCCAAAATAATCCTATTTGAGTAGATTCAACGTTAACGGGTTGCAGTGTTAGGAATGATGAATTGGTTGCTCGCGATGGGATTGATGGTTTTACTAATATTATTAGGACAAATAAAAAAACACTCACTGTGGCCGATATAATCAATGATTTCGAAATTTTTTTCCTTTGTTTAAAAAACAAATGGCTATAATACATATGTATTAATCATTGACGTTCTATTAAATTATTAATAATCGCTGACTTATTCTTGTATTTTGGCATCTGTACAGTGTTTAAAGTATTATCAACAAATGGTGTTTTATTAGCCTGATATATGTCAATAATCATCCAAGCAAATACTGTTAAGAAAAATCCAATCGCTATTATGAATACTTCTTTTCTGTTCATAAGTAAAATATCTCACCTGCTAATTTGATATTTAAATCAACGCTATCAGTTGCAACGCTTAATGGTTTATCAATAATTATTTGACTTATCCCTTTTAATCGTCGTTGTTTAAACAAAAAATTAACATAATCTGAGGCATTTTTAAAATTACTAATAAAGTCAACATTAAATTGAATTTTCTTTAATTTTTTATCACTGTTCTTGTTAATTAAACTAAAACTACCGAAATTTACTTTTTTTATCGAAACACTAGATGCGGAAGCAGATTTTTGTAAATCATCAACAACTTTATCAATTCCAACTTGACTTGGTAAGGCTTGATCAATAATTCCTAAATTAGGTCTAATTTTTTCCATCTCCGATTGTAGGTTTACAATTTCAATGATGGTATTTTCGTAATTTTTGTCCAATTGATCAAGAAAACTTTTTTCTTTATTTAACTGAAAAACCAAGTTAATATTAGGTTTGATAATAAAAATTATAAAAAAAGAAAAAATAATTAAAAAAACTACAACAAAGCTATAATCTCGTATTTTCTTATCAAAAAGGTGTTTTAATAGATTATTTTTATCCATTGTCGATTATTATTTAAATTCCGTTAAACTAAAACTAATTAAAAAACCATTTTCTATTTTTTTTATTTGCTTCAAATTTATTTTTTTGAATTTACCTTCTTCTTGCATTCGCTTTTGATATTGATGCACAATTTTAATATCGTTTGTTACACCATCGAAGTCAATCCCGTTTTGATTGACCAATAACTTATTTAAAGTTATTTGCCTTGGAAAACTTTTTGAAAAATATGAAAATAAACTTTGAAAATGAATTTGGTCATCTATAATAATTTGTGAATTGTCTAATACACGTATCAAATTTGCGGCTTCTCCGATTAACGGTTTTGAAACAGTTATAATCTCTTGTTTTTGTTTTACAGCGTCTTTTAAGTCAACGATTTCTTGATCAACTTTAAATCTATAAAAAAATACTAAAATAATAACTGTTTGTGTTATTACTAAAATATATCGAAGATAATTTAACCCAAAATAAATAATCTTGTCCAACCAATTTTCTTCTTTTGGTAACAATAGATTAATTTTATATTTCATGATTTTTTCTTAAGTTTCAAAAAACGAGAAACACGAGATTTTAATCTTGCTGCTTTATTTTTATGAATAATTTTTCTTTTACTCGCTTTATCAATTATTGAGTTTAATTTTTCTTGTGTAGCTTTTGCAACTTTTCCCTTTTTCATATTTTTAAACATTGATTTAATCGACTGACGATATTTGTTGTTTTGTTTTGTTCTATTTACGTCTTTTCTCTGTTTTTTTTTGGCTGATTTGATATTTGGCATCTTGAAAACACCTCCTTTTGATTAATTTTCGAGATTATAATCTTTATTAAATAAGCTTTCTCCATATTTTCCTGCTAATTTCAACTCGACCATAATATTACCATCAACTGTGTGATATATGCACGTTCCAGATGAACATGTCCCCAAATCCTTTTCTAAAGTGTATTCTGACTCTTTTTTCTTAAGCTCAATCGTCCCAATTATTCCTTGCAATCCTTGTTGTTTAGTTTGATATGACAAAGAATATTCAATTGTTTCTGTATTTTTTGGTATGCCATACATAGTTAATTTAATCTTTTTATTATTATTAATTCCTGATAAATCTACCTTAAAAGAACTATTCAATGTTGGAAAAGGTTGTCCACTTATGACTGATGGTGTTGGTTTAACAATCTTGGTTGATTTATTTATATTTAATCGGAATAAAATCAAAGCTAAAACAATTAAAATAACAATTATTACAATAATTAGTACGATTTTTTTAATTTTCATAATTTTATTATTAATTAAATTTTGATAAAGTCGAAGATTTTTACAATTGGAATTCTCTCTTGTTTCATACTATCACGCTCTCGTATAGTAATCGCTTTGTCTTTAAGTGATTCATAATCAACTGTAATACAATATGGTGTTCCAATCTCATCTTGGCGACGATACATTTTTCCAATATTTCCGCTATCGTCAAATTCACAATGATATTTATGTTTACATTCTAAATATACTTGACGAGCTAAGTTATATAACCTTTTATCTTTTTGAAGCGGAAAAACAGCAATCTTTACGGGAGCTATACTTGGGTTAATTTTTAAAAACACTCTTATTTTTCCATTAACAATATCTTCCCGATATGCATCGGACAAAATTACTCCAGTCAAGCGAGATAAGCCAAAAGTTGGTTCTATCACGTGAGGAACTATTTTTTCACGGGTTATAGGGTCAACATAGCTTAAATCTTTTCCAGAATGTTTCATGTGATTCTTTAAATCATAATCGGTGCGATAAGCCAAACCAAATATCTCCATCCAACCGTGAGTATACTTGTATTCGACATCCATTGTTTTGGTGGAATAAAAAGAACGTTCAAATTCTTCGTGTTCCCGCCATCTTAATCTATCTTTTGAAATTCCAAGATTGAGTGCGAAACTCCATATTGTATCTTGCCAATACTTATATACTTTTTTCCATTCTTCTTTTCTGATAAAATACTCAAATTCCATTAAATCAAATTCCAATGTACGATGAACTGCATTACCCATTGTTATTTCGTTGCGAAATGCTTTTCCTTGTTGAGCAATTCCAAAAGGAAGACGAACACGCATCGTGTCGGTAACATTTTTAAAATTAATAAAAATACCTTGAGCAATTTCACCACGTAGATAAATTTCTGACTTTTCACCTTCAATTATTCCAATATTTGTTGTAAATAAGAGATTAAATGTCCGGACATCTGTCAATTCCATTGCTCCGCATTTTGGACACTTAAGCTTATTTTCAACAATTATTTGAGTCAATTCTTCGGTTTTTAAACCTTCAACCTTTTTTCCTTTAATTTGATCCTCAATTAGATAATCAGCTCGTGTACGATTATGACATTTTTTACAATCAACCATTGCGTCATTAAATCCAGTGATATGACCGGATGCTTTCCAAACCGATGGACTTTGAAGTATCGCCGCATCAATCGCGACCATATCATCTCTGTCAATAACGAATTTTTTCCACCATAAATCTCTAAGATTATTTTTTAATAACGTTCCGTAATGTCCAAAATCCCAACAGTTTGCCAAACCACCATAAATGTCAGAAGATGGAAAATAAAACCCTCTTCGTTTACAAAGGGCTGTAATTTTATTCATAATTTAAATTATATATTAACTCGAGGTATATTTTCACTGATAATTTGTTCTATTTCTGTTAGTAAACTATTAAAATCATCAACTTCCGTGGAATAACCTAAAATATTAATAGTTTTTTTTAACGTATCAAATAATGCGTTGTTGGAAAAATTCTTCTCTTTTGAGAATTTAATAATAAAAAAGATTGTTTCTTTAAAAACTTCGTTTTCTTTTTGTGCCTCTGGTAATATTCTATCAAGAATAAAAAAAAGCAGATATAGTTGTTCTACCTGTTTTGATTGTTGTTTTATTGATGATAGAGCACTTATTAATTGCACGTTTTGTAAATAAAATCCATTATTATATTGGTTTATCTGAATACTTATTAAGTTTCCTGTTTGTAAATTAGGAAGACGTTTTGAAGTTATTTTTCTTACTCCTTTTGCATAAACATTTATTTTTCCCAAATCTTCTGTAAATATTGTAAATTGAAGATCGCTTCTAAGCAGTTGACGCTTTTTTAATACTATTCCTAATGTTTTTATTACTCTGCTCATAATATAACACTTTCCATCTTTTGTTCTCGATTACTTTCAAGAATAAAAAGATCTTCATTGTAGCTATTAATTCCAATAAACTCTGCTTCTTTTTTAATTATTTTTTCAAACGGTCGACAATAAATACAACCATTTTGATGCGGACATTTAAATATTTTTAATTGCCTTGCTGTTTTTATCTGTTTTGCAATTGCTAATATTTTATCTCGTATTTGATCAAAATTAGGCAACGTTACTGATTTTGGTTCATCTTGCCAATCTATGTACCAATAACTCATTTTTGTAATTGGTCGCGATTGACAATTACTAGCTAATAAACCATATATCCCCAACTGTAATGAATTTTTATTCTCTTCACTTCGACTAGTTTTAAAATCAATAATATGAATTGAGTCTGTTTCTTTTAAATATTCCATCCAATCTATCTTTCCACATAAGATAATGTTGACTTCATCAGATAACCAATAAAATGGTAGATCTGACTTTATTTTTACGGCAGGATTTAAAATCACGCCTGGTTTTTTCATTAAGCGATTAAGCATGTTCTTGCCTCTTTGTAAATAACTTAATTCAATGCTCGAAGTTAGAAAACCTCCTCGTTTTCCTGAATATTTTGACCAAATACTGTCCAAATAAATTACTGGTGATTGACTCATTCGTTTTTCTTTCGGCTGTCCAGACAGCCAATCAATCACTTCATGAATTGCTTGTCCTAGTGCCAAGACAGGTGTAACAAGTTTTACTTTGTGTCCTGTGGTTGGATCGCGATAAACGTTTTTAAGAAAATAGGCACGCGGACAATGAAGAAAATCATTGATTGAGGTATATGATATCCATAAAGCAGAGTATTTATCATTTCCCATAATATATTTTGTGTATTAAATTCTTATTTTTTGACTTCGATATCTTTTTCTAATAACCCATCATAAATACTTTTACCGTCAATTTCAATCTTGAGTTTACCTTTTTGTGATCCTGGTTGTTTTTGGATCAATATACTATATTTACCTGATTTAATCGTCTTTGGTAAACGATATTTAACAATTACTTTTGCAATACCCTCTGGATTAACCTTTAAAAATCCACTAAATACAGTTTTCCCAAGCTCTTCGTAAGTTTTAACTTTCATTTCTGAACCTTGAAAATCAATAAGAGTTGATCCTCGAGGAACATAAATTCGGATCCAGTTACGCAGTTGGGCATTCAAACACAGTCCTCCACTTTCCAAATTGCAATCTGAAGCCGGAAAAGGATTGCGAAATTCAACGGTTAATTCTTTCTCAATAAAATCTTCTTGTGTTTTGGCTTTTGATATAAGTGACTCTGTTACAAACAAATTCGATTTTGCTCCAGCAAAGTTGACATTATTAACATGAAGATAATCATTATTATATTCTTTTATTCTTCCGGCATAGTTAAGTTTTTCAATTGACTTTTGTACTTCACTATCGGTAAAATTCAACAGTATATGTTTTTCTTCTAGGTTGTTAAACATTGTTTGTGCAAGCGTCCCCCAGTATTTTGACGGTGAAAAACCAATAGCTTTATAGAAAAGGGCATACATTAAATCACCCAAAATCCCTTTACGGTCTTCTTTGATATAACCAACCGGTCGATCAATTTCATCAAGCAATTTATATATCACTTGCGGACAGTCACAGCGTTTGTCAATATCAGCAGAAAATCTAATACCGCGTACTTCAGTATCACCAAAAATTGACAACATGTTTACTAATATTTTAGTATCAATTGCAATTACACCATCATATTTAACTTTAATATTGCTTTTCTGATAAAGACTGTCAAATAACTTTACCGATTCGGCAAAATCAGGAGAAAGATTGCTATCGCGGATATAGAATTGACTTACGCCCTTATGATATGTAAGAATATCATTCGGTGCAGTTGGATGATTTGTGATAGAGGCGTCTAAACTGTAGATATCATTTGACCTTTCAATTCTCATCTTCCCGTCTTTAATTCGGAAAATTGCGTACGCAGTTAAAAAACCTCCGGTTGCTCTTTTTTCTTTGTCGTTTTGAAATAATAATAGGTATATTTGTTCCTTATCTTTTCCTAAAATGACCGGTAATTTCTTTAAAAACGGTTTTGCTTTAACAAACATTGATGCAATTCCGGTGAATTGTTCTTTCGCATTAATTAATCTTTCTTTGACAACTATTTTCCCAATCTTCTCTGGATAACGATTAGTATCAATTGTATTGATCCTATCTTCGGCATTTTTAATATCTTCGGAAATTATATCTATCTTTTGAAGCATTTTATCAAGAGTCAATACTGCAGTTTGTAAGCGATCTTCAGCTGATTTTTCCACAAATGAGACTTCACCTTTTTTAAACCCAATTAAATCTGCATATGGAGCAATTGCAACAACAACATTTTTAGCTGCTTTTAATAAATAATCACCGGCAATAATCCCATTCTGGAAATCCTTTACTTGCGGAACAAACCCTAACCAAGCAATCGATTGTGTTTCTTTTTCAAAATCTTTATATTTCAAAGTTACTTCATCAATCTGTTTGTCAATTAAATCAATATTATTTTTTTTAAAAACGGCTTTTAGTTGCTGACCTGAAACCATTAAAACTTGTCCCTTAGCTTTAATTCTAATATAGGGTTGATATATAAAAATATAACTCACACCCAATACTAATAAAATTAATATTAAAAGAAATATTGCTGTTTTTTTCATTTTTTGTGTTAACAAAATTGATAATTAACTTTATTGATTATTGAACATTGGTAATTGATTATTAAACAGCTCCTTTTCCTGTTAACATCACCAAAGGGGTTTTAACGATAATTTTCAAGTCTTTTATTAATGATAATTTATCAACATACGTGGCGTCAATGGCAATCCGTTTGTCAAAATTTATTTCTGACCGTCCGGAAACCTGCCATAAACCCGTGATCCCAGGCTTGACTGATAACACGCGCTGAACTAATTTTTTTGTTCTTGGATATTGTTTCGATTGATGATCCAATTCGTCAGGATAATAAGCACGGGGACCAACCAAACTCATTTCACCACGTAATACGTTAATTAATTGCGGTATTTCATCAATTGAATGTTTTCGGAGTACTCTTCCAATTGATGTAATTCGGGGATCTTTTTTTAACTTATAGCTACCTTTTTTATACTGATTATAGAGATCTTTAAACTTTGGATCCTCGCGTAGCATTTGATGGGCGTTTATAATCATTGAACGAAATTTATACATTTTAAACTTTCCCCCATCCTTTCCAACTCTTTCAGGAACATCTGCAAAAATAGGTCCTTGGCTATTTAGTTTAATCGCTATAGCCGCAATAAGACATATAGGAGAAAATATTAGTAAAAGAATAACTGCGCCTATATAATCAACTAAGCATTTAGTAAAGTATAAATAATTCTTACCAGAAAAAATATTCATATTATTTTAAGTAAGTTTTTCGTTTTCCGTACCTTTGAAGTTTTCAACAATTTTTTTAATTTTTAGAACAGATTCTTTTTTAGCTATTAATAGTACATCATTAGTATTAACGATTATGTGCTCATCAAGATCAATACCAACCACTATTTTTTTATCTTCATAATTATATATTAATGAATCTCTTACATGTTCGAGATGAACCTTGCCCCGTATTACATTTTCATACGGAAAAGTTTCAAGGGCTTCTTTTAATGCTTCCCATGCTCCGATATCACTCCATCCAATATCCTCAACAATTACTTGTGCGTCTTTTTTGTCTAAGTTTTCTAAAATGGCATTATCAAATGAAGTTGATTCCACTTGATCATAATGTTTTTTTAGATTTGTCAAATAATTGGCTTTACCATAATGTTGTAAAATCTTTATCGTGTTGTTAAAAACAATTGGAGCAAAACGTTGATATAGCTTTAATATAAAACTAGGTGTTGTAACAAAATATCCTAAATTCCACGCATAGTCACCAGTTTTAATAAATTTATTTGCTGTTGCTTGATTGGGTCGATATTTAAACCCCTTAAATTCAAAGAAACTGATTCGTTTAGATTTATGTAATCTTTTTCCAAAATGAATATAGCCGAGATTAACACTGGCGAAACGGGGTTTATGACTCACAAAAATAATTTTATTAGGTGATTTTTTGATTTCATCTCCCGCCGTGGTTATTATTTTCTTAAAAAAAGCGATCTGTTTTACTAAATGATCGCTCCAAAGAATGACAATTGGCTCGTGAGGAAATTTTTTGTTAAGGATGCCAACTACAAGTGCAATTGCTGGACCAACATCCTTTTTTTCCGGCTCATATATAAAGTTCTCTATTGGAATATGTGGTAATTGTTTTTTAACTATTTTTTTATATACAATATTAGTTGAAATATAGATGTCTTTAGGAGAAAAGTCAGGCATTAGGCGGTCAACAGCCAATTGTAGGGTTGATTTATCACCAATTAATTTATCAAACTGCTTCGGTGACTTTTTTCTTGACAATGGCCACATTCGTGTTCCGGTTCCACCGGCAAAAATAATTGCTTTCATAATAAATAAGTTATTAGTAAATAGTTATTTGTTATTAGGTATTAATTGAGTAATAAAATCTTTTCTAAATCTTTCCAGACTGTATTTATTAAAACTTACGACATTGCTTACTTTCAGATTTTGTTTTAACACCTGCTTAATTTTATCATATTTTTCCAAAGCTTGCTTTAAATCTACATCTATCTGTTTATGGAAAAAAATTCCAGTTTTACCATCAATTACAGTTTCTAATGCACCACCTTTTGCAAATGCAATGATTGGGCATTCAAAAAACTGGGCTTCCAGAACAACATATCCAAAATCTTCTTCTTGAGGCATAATTAAACCCTCTGCCTGACTATATAAAATAGCCAACTCTTGGTCAGTAATATCTGACATGAATTTGATATTTAACTTTGCCTGCTGTTTTAATTTACCCAGTTGACTCCCTTTTCCTACGATAAATAGACTTTTCCCTGTTTG
>Ga0066637_10002937_pt1 | contig 11428 bp, 17 predicted proteins | sample CryGeyCG2014_020_FD_62737 | JGI IMG/M metagenome (GOLD analysis project Ga0066637, IMG submission 62737) | Groundwater microbial communities from aquifer - Crystal Geyser CG08_land_8/20/14_0.20 | ecosystem: Environmental > Aquatic > Deep subsurface > Groundwater | place: USA: Utah: Grand County...
ATTTTCGAAACTTCCGTTAGAGATAACATCAGCGGAAGCCCCGTAGTCATTCTCATAAATGTTTTCGTGAACCCCGTCGTCGCTTTGAGCACCCGAGATACCTGTCGCCCCTCCCTGCTGGATGTTTTCATCCGCGAGGTAAACATGGCCGGAGATCTTAACTTGACTTTCCTGAATATTTTCGTAAACTCCATCGCTCACGCAGGTGTTATTCAGCGAGCCCCCGACGACCGCCCCACGCCTTGAATTCCCATCGACTAGCGTAACGGGCTCGCTCCCCACGTTATCGATCTCCTGCTTTAAAAGCGTCGGCTTGGATTCAGTCCAGATCAAGTTGTCCCAGTTCACCATCTGCCCGGCGTCAAACACCTGCGAGGTGAAGCGCCCGTTAGTGTTGTGGGCGATAAGCTGAACCGCGTCACTGACATTCTCCGTGTTCTCGTGGGTTCCTTGGTCGAAGGTCACCTGCACATCGAGTTGGTCTCCGGCCCCCTGCCCGCCCAACACTGCCACAAGCGGACTGGCGAGGAGCATCCCCAGCATCAAGAGCGCGGTGAGGGTCGCCCCCGCCCCCTGGTTCACCCAGAATCGTTTGTGCGTGTTTTGCGTAGAGCCCGCGAATGGGGCATAAGGTGGAAAGTTCTGAAACGGTGGACTACCCATGGGCCTCACCTCCGGGCCCCGTCCCCTCGACCACCCCGTACAGCCTGTTGGGTTCGCGTGGACCTTGGGGGAAGCTATTTAGTCGTTCCGGGCCAAATTCATCCTCGGTGGTGGGAATGGCTGAGATAGTCGTGAAGATTCCCGAAGAGCTGTGGAAAGAGATAAGAGAACACCACTTGGACGTATCTAGGGTGGCTATGGAGTCTGTCACGGACGAAGTGTTGAGATTCATAGCGCTCAAGACGATAGCCTCCAGGAGCAAGCTCACCGAAGAGGACGCCATAGAGCTGGGGAGAAAGCTCAAAGAGGGCAGGTTTGAGGAACTGAGGAAAAAGGGCTTGCTGTGAATGTTGTTTGTCGTGGATGCAAATGAATTGTTCGCGGCGGTAATCGGGAGAGGCAAAGCCCTGGAGTTGTTCTTCGACGGGAGGTTGGAATTGATCTCCCCAAAATTTATATTGGACGAATTCAGGGAGCACAGGCCCGAAATCGTGGAAAAATCCGGGTTGAGCGAGGGCGACGTTTCCTCATTTCTACTGTTGCTCTCGCCGAAGATTAGGTTCTTCGAGACGGAGGAGTTCAAAGAGTTCCTGCCGGAGGCCAAGCAAGTTTCTCCCGACCCTGATGATGTCGAGTACTTCGCGTTGGCTTTGAAATTGAGCTGCCCCATTTTCTCCGGCGACAAGACGTTGAAACGGCAATCTTCTGTTAAGGTTTTGTCCCCGAGAGAGTTGCTAGATTTGATCGTATCGTCTGAGTAGTTTTTATACGGTCCCGGTTGGAAGCTATTTAACCACCCGGAGCTAAATTCTTCATCGGTGGTGGGAATGGCCGAGATAGTCGTCAAGATCCCTGAAGAGCTGGAAGTTGGGGCTAGAGAACTGGGAGAAGAGGAATTGAACCGAATTGTCAGTGAAGCGCTGAAGGAGAGGTTGAGCGAGGAACTCATGCTCAAACTCGCGGATGAGCTGCTTAAGAAAAGCAAAATGACGGACGAACTCGCCCTGAAATTCGGGAGAGGGTTAAAGAGAAGAGTAGCTAAAAGACATGGGCTTTGAGCGGACGTGTAACTCTTGTCCGAGCTTCCAAGGCTTTTGGTTGTTGACGCTAACGTCCTATTTTCGTTTTTCAAAGAAGAGGCTACCCGGAGGAAGTTGATGGATAAGCTGCTTGCCCAAGGTTGCAGGTTGGTTTCTCCAGATTTCGCATTGGAAGAGTTGCTCTCGGACAAGGGGAAGGTGATGAAATGCGCGGAGATCGATGAGCTGGGGTTCGTCTTCCTGCTATCATTTTTGGCGAAGAAAATCGGAGTTATTCCCAAGTACGAGTACGAAGCCTCTTTGCAGCGGGCCAGAGGACTGTCCCCCCACCCTGAAGACGATCCGTATTTCGCTTTGGCCCTGTCTCTTAACTCTGCAATCTGGTCGGACGAAAAAGCGTTTAAGGACCAATCTAGGGTCAAGGTGCTGTCGACCAAAGAACTGATCGAGTTCTTGAAGGCTGCTCCGTGAACTTGAACTGACACATCTACCTGTCTCGCCCCCTTGCGCCCGAACTCGTCCCGCCTCAATCTTGACAAACTACAACCCATCTCCCTCACCCACCAGCCCCCGCACGGGCCGTAGAGGGGGCGAGGCTCTCGGCATTGTTCTCATCGCTCGCCCCCACCAGCCCGCGCGCGAAGGAATCGACTCCTTTGATCGAGAGTAAGTCAAACCGAGGCGCCTCAGCTGCTCGAGCGCTTTGATATCGGCTTGGTCGATTTTTTCAATTCGGGCCGCGATCAGCTCGTCCGGCACCCGCTTGCCGATGCGCCTCGTTTTTGGCTCGTTCACGGCGCGCTCGAGACGCTTTAACAAATGAGAAGGATTCCAAGAGGGGAGCCCATGGGCTTGACGTGGCTCTGCTTTAGAAAACTCGCCCGCCAAGGGCGCCCCTATAGAACCAAACGGTCTTTGCATGGTGGCCACCAGAAATTCCGTTTCCACTTAAAACCTCTGCTCGGCGCCCTTTCGGGGGCTTCGGGGAAGGGAATTGTTTCGGTTGCAGGCGAAACAATAATAAGCTAAATTATTATGATGTTTCGCAAATGACCGAAATACAATCCAGACAGGGTTTTGTCGTCTAGAGTACAATCGGTAATTGGCCATCTTCGTTGTGCCCAAAGTTGTCGCTGCTTGGGGCAGTAAAAGATTTTGTGGGAAAATATTTATATTGTGGGAATTAAAAGAGAATGTGGGATAAAGATGGCTGTAATCGCAGTTGACGATAGGGGGAGGATGACCTTTCCCAAAGAAACTGGCGTGCGCGAGAGAGTCGTGCTCATCCCCGCGGGCCCGTTCTACATCGTCGTTCCACTCCCCAGCAAGCCAGAAGAACATGCTGGGCGATGGCTGGAAAGCGCCAAAAGCAGAAAGGAATTAAAAGCCGCTGCTGAGAGACTTGCCTCCAAAGAAGCCGAGCAGCGGGCGAAGAGGAGAAAACAACTTTGATGTTGGAAACGGACGTGCTCTACGCATATATCAAGGAAAAGGACTGGCTCAAGCCAGCAGCTGACAGAATCATCGCGATGATCTCCGAAGGGAAATTGGGGCCAGTTCACGTTTCAAGGGAAGTTTTACACGAGTTATACTATGTTTCTGTTGCCGAGGGCGTCGACATAAACGAGGTTATCTCCAGGTTCGCCGCCCTGACCGCGATTGACAATTTAACTTTTCTCGAAACTACCCACGAGATTGACCTACTCGCGCTGGCCTTGATGACACAGTACAAGATTGAGTCCATCTTCGATGCTTACCACGCTGCGGCGGCCCTGAACCAAGACCCAGACCACACCATAATCTCCACGGATGAGGTCTTTGATAAAATCGCTGGGCTTAACAGGGTGGATCCGCGGGAATTGCTGAAATCAAAAACGTGAGCGTGCGAGAAGCACGATAGAAACTCTGTATCCCTAGTTATCTCACTCCAGCCTCGTGCGCCTCGGCAAACCAAAACACACCTTTCTGTCTTGCCGTTCCTTCATTTTTAGGTTGTACCATAAAAATGGTAAACTTTAAATAACAAGATTTGTAAATATGGAACGGTGGAAACGTGTTGAAAAAGGAACGAGTTTATCGAGAACTCACAAGGCTCGCGGAGCATGAACGCACGACAACCCAGCGGGAGCTCGCCAGCGCGTGCAAGGTATCACTCAACCTAGTCAACTCGGTCATCCGCGAGCTCAGGCGCGTCGGGGCTCTGGCGGTCTATCCTATGGGGTTAAACATCCTTGATCCAGCAAAGATTGTCTACACATGGGGCTCTCAGCGCGATCTCGAGCGTGACATCTCGCTTAGGTACGCGATTGGTTTGCCCGTCCACGAGATCGAGAAGAACATGCCCGGCGACGTTGTTTTTACTGCCTTCAGCGGGTGGCGGCTCAAAGTTGGGCAGGCCCCGTTCGATTATAACAGGGTCTATGTGTATGCCCAGCCCTCATCAGAACACATCGTCAAACGCCTGCTTTCCACCCTTCCCAGGACGAGGGGCGATGCAAATACTTTCGTGATGGTAGTCGACGATCCCCACCTATTCGCTAGCTCGAAACATCAAATCGCGCCCGTTGGCCAACTGTTTGTCGACATCTACGCTATGCCGAGCACCCCCACGACGGATGGCTTCATGCGCGATATCCTCGATAAAAACGAGCACTTGAGGTTGTAGGGATGGTAACGGAAATCTGGCCAGAACATATCACCAACAAGTCTTGGCGGGTGCTCAACGACTTGGTGGCGAAGGTGAATCCGGTGCTGATCGGCGGATGGGCAGTCTACCTCTGGACGGGTGCAATGAAGAGCGCCGATGTTGATTTGTTCGTGACCGACGAGAGCATGTGGAAAATTGGAGCTAGGGTGAAGAAGCATTCCAAGCTCAAGAAGTATCATGCGCTCATCGATGATGTGGACATCGATATTTACACACCGGGCGTTTGCGGTTTGGCAGTTTCAGCAGGCGAGGTGTTTGAAAAAAGGTGGTATGCGTTAGTGAAGGAATTCAACGTGTTACTACCAGAACCGTTGCTGGTGCTGAAGTGCGAGGCTGCGCGCGCGAGATGGGCGGGCCGTAAGGGATTCAAGGACAGGTGCGATGTGCTTAGCCTGCTGAGGTTCGAGAAACTCGACTTTAAAACGCTTAGGGAACTCCTGCCACGTTACAAGGAGCTGAACCTCGTCAAGACGCTTCGCGAAATAGTCCAGAAATCCGTGGAGGAATATCGGGTGCTTGGGCTTGACCCATGGGTTGGTAGGAAAAACGTCCGTGAAGTGTTAGACGAGATAGTTCGGTGAGCACTCGAATGTTTCGCAAATGACCGAAACGTTATTTAAAAGCATGCTATCATCTTGGAGGATGAACCGATGGCTTCGATCGTGCTTGAGCAAACCTTAGGTGAAAATGGCGCGCGCAAATATTTATTATAAAAATTATACGAAAAGTTTAAATATACCTTTTCCGTAAAACAGTTATACGGTAAAATGAAAATCCCGGACCACTTGAAAGCCCACGAGGAGTTCAAAAGCTCACTCGAACGACTTTCAACCAACCTACACGGGCATAGGCGGGCCATCGTTGAAATTTGTGTGATCGCTGCTGCGAACCTGACAAATACGGCTCTGCACCGGGTCGGGCACGTACCCGATGATCGGGATATCAAGCACCAGCACCTCTATGGGCTTCTGAAGCGGGAAAGGCCCTTTGACGAGGCCGAGGAGCTCAGCTCGCATCACAACGAGCTGGAACAGCTGAAATACTCGGTTACCCACGGGGTTGAGAGGGACGCCGAGCTCGCAAAGAGAGCACTTGACCTCCTCTCAAAAGTCGAGGCAGTAGTGATGAGGCGTATGCAGGGGTGAAAGTGATGGTGGAAACTCGCGCGTTGCTGCCGTTCATCCATAGATTCGTTGAGAGGGTGATAGGTGAAACCGGGGGAAAGCTGGTGGTTCTTTTCGGATCTTTCGCGAGGCGTGAGGCCGGCCCGACATCAGACATCGATTTAATGGTCGAGTGCCCTTCCGGCGACCGAGATCGGGTGCTCAAGATAGCCGATGAGGTGAACGAGTCGATCATGGGTGCTGGGTACAGAAACGTGATAAAACCGCTCCTGCTCGAGGAGGCCGACCCCAACATACTCTCCCATGGCACAATCCTTTGGGGCAGGGCAGTCATAACGCCGGAGGGCCTGAGGAGGAAGGCCTTGGTGACCTACGACATGCACCGCCTCCAGAAGCCCGAGAAGGTGAGGCTCTGCATCGCCCTCTATGGCCATCACACGAAGAAGAGGTATGGTAAGAAGGTCTACGTCTCACGTAGGGAGGGGGTCGTGAGCGCATCGGGAGCCGCAAAAGTCGAAGGGATATTAGTGGACGTGGAGAAGCTGGATGAGATAAAAGCCGTGCTTGAGGGATTCAGGGTTCCTTACAAAGTTATCGAGATGTACCAGAAGTAGCCTAACTACCCGCTCCGTTTTCCCCTCGATTACAATTCGTCTCGGTAACATCGCTCCCCCAAAATGTCCAATAGGTTTATAAGTAGCAAAGGGCACTTGTATACTGGTGGAAAAGTGGCAACTACGGTGAAAATCGATGAGGAGCACAAGCAGAAGCTCGAGCGCTTCCTCGCCTCCCACTTGCTCAAGCGGGGCGAGAAAATCCCGATGCAACGCGCGTTGGGCGCGATGGTGGACCACGCCCTGGAGTGCGAGAAGTTCGCCGAGAAGCTCGAGAAATTGCCGCCCCTCGAGGAAGACCCAGCTTGGAAGATGCTCAAGAAGCCGATGAACTGGGGAGTCAGGGACGCGTCCGAAAAAATCGACGAATACGTCTACGGTGGGTAGTTGTCCGTTTTCATCGATACCGGGATATTCGTCGCGGCGAGAAACGCGGCCGACAAGGATCACCGAAGGGGAAAAGAACTGATGAAGCGCGCCTTCGATGGCGAGTTCGGCGCTGTCTACACATCCGACTATGTGATCGATGAAGCTGTGACCACTGCCTTGGCTAGAACGAAGAGGCTCGGGCTGGCGATAGACATTGGTGAGTTCATTCTGCGCTCGCCACGCATAATCAAGCTACGGGTGTCCGAGGATGTATTCGACGCGGCGTGGGAGAAGTTCAAGTCCCTCAGGAAGCCCATGAGCTTCACGGACTGCACTTCGCTCGCGCTCGTGGAGAAGGGCGGGATCGGGAGAATTGCGAGCTTCAACTCAGGCTTCGACGGGCTGGTGGAGAGAATAGGTTAATGAAGCGTGCGGGGCTTCAGGCGTGCGTGGAGGTAAAATGCGCGAACTGAAGTGTCCGTACTGCCGGGTACTTGGGAGTGAAAATTTTGAACCAGCTACGTAATCTAAGTGTTTCGCAAATGACCGAAACATAATTTAAGCATGCCACCAAAATAGTTGCGGTGTCCCCACGAGAAAAATCGACCGAATCCTGCGCGAGACCCTCAACCGTTTTTACACAAAGGGCGAGCGATTTTTCAACCAGAAGGGGCTCTCCAAGAGCTGTGGGCTCTCGCTGGGAACGATAAACCCTGTGATCACACGGCTCGAGCAGTTCGGGGCGATTGAGCGCAGGCCGCTCGGGTTCCGCCTCATAGACCCCAAGCGGGCGTTGCTTTACTGGGCGGTCACCCGTGACCTTGCCCGCGATATCGCCTACAGCACGTTCGTCGCAGCCGCGGTGGATGAGCTAGAGCGCGAGTTGCCCCCAGGCTCGATTCTGACGGCTTACTCGGGTTTCCGAGCGCGGTTCGGCGTGGCGCCGGCCGACTACGGGTGTGTATTCGTCTACGCGAGCCCTGAGGCAGTCAAACGGAGGTTCAAGCCAACTAAAAGAGAGAAGCGCAACCTGTTCGTGCTCACCCCGGACGAGCACCTCAAGCGCTTGAGCGAGGGCGGCATCGCTCCGCTCCCGCAACTTTACGTGGACCTCTGGCAGCTCGGCGCGCTTGCCAGCAGGTTCGCGGAGGAGCTTGACCGGAAGCTCGCCCCCGCGGCGGTGCGGGCGCTGGAGGAGGTCGCGAGAGGCTTGGAAGGGGGGCGGGAGTGACGGGCTTGGAGCCAAAAGCAGGGGACCCAAACAGGCCAAGTGTTTTTCATAACGAAATAAGAGAAAGAAATCTAAGAGCGGCTGGGGTTTGATTTAGAGTCCCCCAAACATCGCAAGCACTAGGGCGACTCCAGCAGCTGAGACAAGTTCCGCCTGACCAGCCCCGATTTGAACCTATCGCCGAAAAGCTCGTCCGCGATGAACTCCAAGATTTCCTCATCCAACATCGCTCCGATCCCCCGCCTAGCTCGCTCAAATTTCCAGCTCTCTTTCTTTAGCGCATCAAAAATTTTCACCCGGGAGTAAAAGAGCAAACCGTAGATGTCGCATGCATCTTTCATTCGCTTCTCCTTTGTTTCCCTCTGCAAAAATGAATCGATCTTGAGCAAGAGGAGGAGGTCCTCTGCGGGCACGAATACCCGTCTGCCCTCCAGCTCGATGACTTTCACCGCCCCCTCCTCGACGATCTTCCCCACTATCTCATTCGGCCAGACTCCGATGACGTCGCTCTCTTGGTTACCCAGCACATCGAGAAAAACGTAAATCAGTTCAAACGTTTGCTTCCTCATCGCTTCGCGCTCGTCCAGTTTTCTCATCGAATCCCGATCTAGGATCAGCGTGTACCTGAACCTATACCCGCCCGGCGCGAAGCCTATCTTTTTCACCGCGCGCGCAAACTCGCGGGGGAAATCGCCCCTGCAGTCGATGAAGACATCTATGTCGCGGGATCTTAGGAACTCCCTCCCAGTGGCCCTGAGAAAATCCTCGTTTACCAGGGAGTGCACCGCCCACCCGCCAACGAGGCCAAAGCTCTTGCTGGGTTCGAGTTCGCCGAGGAGCTCAAGCAAGATCCTTTTTGAAGCCTCGGTCTCCAGAGGATCGTAAATCAAACTCTCAACCCCGCCTTCTCCGCTAGGAATCTCGCCGCCTCGCGCTCCCTGCCGCCGCAGCTGTAGAGATCCGCGAAGAGGAGGAAATTTGAAACCACTTTTGCTCCCCTCACCTCTCGCGCGCCGTAGAATGGGTCTAAGTCAGAAACCACCAAATGAATCGAACCCCTCTCGCTCGGGTAAATCTGATTACTCTCGAAGACCTCGGTCCACTTGGGCACTTGTCCCTCTTGAACGTACGCATAAACCTCGTTCGGCACAACGTAGGGGGCGACGAGTTCAGCCCCCGCGAGATGGGTATAGGCGTAGGCGAGTTCCTCCCCTGCGAGTTCGGCCACCTTTTTGATCAAATATTGGGGTCTCTCAAGACTCTCGAAGTTGACCGACTTCAACGATTTTAGCGGGCGGGCGTAAGCTATGAGGTAAACAAGCTCCTCATTTATCACCTTTATTCGCGGCCTCTTGCGCACGTAGCCCAACCTCTCTAGTTCACTGACGTTGCGAGAGCACATCGACAGGGGGACTTGCGCTTCCCTCGCCAGTTCGCGCAGGGAGAGCGGCCCCTCGCTGTTCAAGACAACGTGCACTACTCTCAGCGCAGAACTCGAAATCATTTTTCTCCAGCCTTTTATATGTTCTATTTACTTTAAATATGTTCCTCTTACTATATTAACTAAGTTCTGAAGTGGGTTTCAGCGCCGCCACTACTAGCTCCGCCAGCTGACCTAGCAACTTAGCCTGCGTGCCTGGCACTACCTCGAATACCTTGATGTCGTTGCGAGATTTGACCTCGCCTATGAATCCCGTCGTCGTGCGCTGGTGGATTATCGCGAGCAGGGGTTTGGGGGAGTCAAGCGCTGCCTGAACCGCGCGCTTGAAACCCTCGCTGTGCATCTCCATCGGTGCAATCTCATCTATGACCACGAAGTCCGCCCCGCGGAGGGCCCTGCTTATCGCAGCTTCACTCATTTCATCCACGTTTTTTACATTCACGCGATACTTGCTCACTTGAGGGCCAGTTGGTTGGTTGACGTGCGCCAAGATGCGCTCTTCCCCTGCCATGAGGTCTATTATCTTGAAACCAAGCCGAACTCCGCCTTCTCGGATCTCTGGGCAATAGAGTCCGCCCGCCTTGAGACCACGCTCACGAAGAATTTTGATAGTGCCTTCGATGACCGATGTTTTACCACTGCCAGGACGCCCCGTGATCAGAAAATTGTTCGGCATTTTCCCGATTTCTCAGAGAATCGATGGTTGAAAAATGTTACTGGGCGTTTGATCATACAACCGGTATCAGGATGATGTCCTTCGTCGTCGTCTGGTGGAACTCGTATTGCGCGATTTCCTCGCCGATGGTGTCCGATACCTCCACCACGTAGATCACCTGCACCGTGTATGACCCAATGTTGGCGGTGAGGGCGCGGTCCATCAGGTCGGACCCGTAGGTAGACCACCCTACGCCCGCCGCCTCCGCATCCCCGGCCGCAGCCGCCTTGAGGGTCTCCCACATATTCACCGAGTAGGTCTGAGAGGTGGTTCCGTCCGTTAGGGTCCAAGCGATGGTGGCGATGTCAGATTGAGAGTAAATCACGTTCTTAACCACGCCGTTGCCGAACATCAGCCTCATGTTTCCGGTCGTGGTGTCGTAGACGTAGATCTTCACAGTCGAGTCGGCCTTGATGGTTGGAGTTCGCTGGAAGGTGTCCAAGACCGGTACTCGAACCGTAGCCTCCTCGAATTTCAGCTCACGGAGGGTCTGCCAATTTTGACCTGAGATATGGGCGAGCGCATTTTCTTTTGCCATGAACTCTCCGTAAGCGGGGCTGTTGCGGGTCAGCGATACTCGATTATCAGCTATTCCGTTCACGACGCCCTCTAAGAGTGTTTGCCATGCAGAAGTCGCTTGGTTGTTAATCTCCGACTCATACGCCTCGAGGTCCGACTTGGTCTGCTTCGCGTTTATCCCTGCTTTAAGGGTCTGTGAACGGTCGGCCAGAGCCTGCACTTGGGTCTTGCCCGAGGCGCCAGTCGCCGAGTAGTAGGTGCCGTTCGCCACGTTGTCGACCTTGACCAGCAGTTCATTGCGCTTTTGCTCGGTCTGGACTGTGATATTCACGTTCACCAAAATCGAATCAACTTCGGTTTTCGAACCCGCAGCCTGCACTTGAGCTGCGTAGTTCGATGCAGCCGCCGAAGCTTGGCTGGTTCCTATGGTGGCTAAGCTGGAGCGTACCTGGCTTATGGCTGCTGTCTTGGCCTGCTCGAGCTCTGCCGCGGCGGGTCTCGCAAATCCAAAGTAATAGACACCGAAAACTGCCGCACCGATAATTGTAAACACGACCACGGCGCCAACTACCGCATGAACATCAACGGCATCTGAAATCTCAACCACTCCCCGATTACCAAAACTAATCTGTGGCTCGATATATAAAACCAGCGCGGGGGTAATGTCTGCGAAGCGATGCGTTTAACTTTTGCGGCGGGAAGTCCCATCCTCTGATTTTGCTTGTTACACGTGTAACAAACACGAATACTTTCGGTGACCTCTCTATCCCCGAAAATCGTATAGTGAACTTCCAGCGTATCTGTCATTGGGGCGCGATGATGCAACTGACCCAGAAAATCCGCATATTTCCGAAGCCCGAACAGGAGGAGGCACTTTGCAAATTATCGGAGCGGTGCAGGCTGCTCTACAACTTCGCCCTTGCCGAGCGGATCGACGCTTGGAAGCAGGGCAAGCGCGTGGGCTACCGAAAGCAGCAGAACGATCTGCCTGAAATCAAGCGGATG
>Ga0066637_10002940_pt1 | contig 11421 bp, 9 predicted proteins | sample CryGeyCG2014_020_FD_62737 | JGI IMG/M metagenome (GOLD analysis project Ga0066637, IMG submission 62737) | Groundwater microbial communities from aquifer - Crystal Geyser CG08_land_8/20/14_0.20 | ecosystem: Environmental > Aquatic > Deep subsurface > Groundwater | place: USA: Utah: Grand County...
ATTTTATTTATTATTTCGGCTCTATGCAATAAACCTATTTTCATGCCCAAAAAATCTGTAGTATTAAAAAATTTATCTGTTTGCATTACCCACCTCAATAACTCTTTCCTATTGTAATTCGCAATAATTATTGGTATTATAAGATTGATTATAACATGCTTGATACAAAAACTAAACCTTTATCATCACTGGTATTTTACCCTTTTCTATTCCTGGCCTTCTCCATGCCTTTCTTTTCAGCACTTGCCTATCCTCTTATGGAAATATACTATGAGACCGCCCTAATAGTACTCGCTGTCTTGGCATTTCTCACTGAGGTGAAACATAAATTCAGGCTATTGCCTGTTAAGTTTGACTATTTTCCTGTTTTAATGCTATTGCTTGCATATGTAATATCGACGATATATTCAATAAACCAGCTCGATTCAGTAAAAGAGACATTCAAGTTCATGAGCTTTGCTGCCGTCTTCTTTATTGCCTCGCAATTTCAAGAAAGCCAAAGAAAACTACTAATAAAAGTCGCTGTATGGGCCGGGGTCATTATAAGCGTTTATTCGATTTATCAGTACTTCTGGGGATACCAGCATACCCTGGATTATCTCAAGAAAATAAACAGTGATTTTCTGGCAACGTCCTCATACGCGAAAGATATACTTATGCAAAAAAGAGTGATAGGGACTTTTCCTTCGCCCAATATATTAGGAGGATATTTAATAATGATATTCTTTTTGGGATTACAATTGCTGCGGGACACAAGGACACAAGCCTGCCCAGAGCGAAGTCAAGGAGGGCACAAGGGCACACGAAAAATATTATCTCTTGTCCTAATTGCTGCGGCTTTACTGCTTACAAAATCTCTCGGGGCATGGCTGGCGTTAATAGCCGCCTCGATTATCTTGTTTTTATTATCCTACAAAACACTTAAACACAAAAAACTCATCTTAACCGTTTCTTTAACAGCTATTTTTCTTATAATGACCTTTATTCTCGTTACAAGATGGGAACGTCTGATAAATCTGAATAACCCCCAGAATTCCATCACACAGCGTCTCAATTACTGGCGCACCGCAATAGCTGCAATACAAGACCATCCATTCTTAGGTGCCGGCCCTGGGAATTTTCAGGAGGTCTTCCTGAAATACAAGATAGGCCTTAGCACAGATACCCGCTACGCCCACAATATATTTCTTCACACCTGGGCAGAAACAGGTATCTTAGGATTTACCGCATTAATCTATATAATAACTGTCTTTTTCTGCCACCTCCGATCCAGGATCGGAGGTGGTCTTTATCTTGCTCGCGGGCATTGCATTCTTATTTCACAACCTTATTGATAATACCTATTTTATCCCTGAGGCAGGATTTCTTTGGTGGGTTCTGTTAGCTGTGCCTTGAATGGAGCTCATTACTGTGGACAAGCGGTGAGAAATCACAATCAAAGTCCTTAATTAAATATTCAACTCTCTGGCAAATCCAGACTTTTTCAAAAAAGGTATCAATCTTGCGCCTTGTTTATAAATCGCAATAGCCTCTTCGCGCATCCCTAAATTAATATACGCCATCCCTATCTTGGAATAATGCTCGCCTCCGTGGACGCCCAATGCATCCGATACGATTGATTTTTTAAACTCCTCTATGGAATAGGCATATAACCCCGAATCCCAATACAGTTCCCCTAACTTAATATGATACGGCGCATAAAATCTTTTCAACCTTATAAGATCCTTGCTTGCTTCTATGGCTTCTTTTCTCTTGTTAAGCTCTATGTAAAGATCTCTAAGAAATTCTGAATATTTAGGATTTATAAAATAAACCAACCTTGCTTTCTCGATGTCTTCCAGGGCCTTTTCTAAATTACCGTCCTGCTTGTCCCTGACGGCTTTCCCGTAATAATACTCTCCTGAAAGCGGAATAAATACTATTAAAATCGCTGATATCAATACAGATAAACCTAATATCTTTATAATCTGCTTGTTGATCTTTATCAAACCCGATTTTGCCTTTCCGTTATCCGCCGCCATAATAATACCCGCCATGACCCAAAATGCTGCAGGCCATACTGTAAAATGAAAAACCATTGCTAAAACCCCGTGTGTTAATACTGAAATGAGGGCTAAAAAACAACCTAACACTATTCTGTTTTGATAATTATCTTCTTTCAAATTAATAATATTCACGGCTCTCTTCATTGCAACAAAAATAATCAAGATAAATCCTATCAATCCGAAAGCGCCCATCCCAAACATAATCCCCAAAAACAAACTGTGAGGGGCGCAATTCAATAATATCCTTGTCTGTTCTAAAGTAAGATTGTAATTCTTAGTATGCAAAAATGGCACATCTCCGTAATTTGCCAGATAATAATTATTATCCAGGCCCACCCCAAAAAAAAGTTTATGTTTTAGCGATTCTATTGTCACTAAACAATTATAAAAATTTGCATTATTTGAATATGTATTAAAGATCCTGGCTGCCAATGTCTTATTGACCGCGGGAATAATAAACACGGATAATGCTGATATTATTAAAACCAGCACAAAACGCCTCTCGTATAAATATTCCCAGCCTCTCCTTAAAGTAATAAATAAGAATAACATTAAGCCAAAAATCAAACTAAATATCCCAAGCCTGGAAAACGTCAGCAGTGAAAACAACAGAGAAACGATAATCAGCAAAAGAAATAATATCTTAAATATTGTCTTTTTAGATTTTAAAAAAATAGGGACGCTTAGTAATATTATAATATTCAAATAACCGCTGATGGTATTGGGGTGGATACCCTGGGCCATTAATCTCATTGCCATGAGGCGGTTAATATTCCTTAACCTGTACCCTGATATCCTTAATATTGCAAAACCTATTAAAACCAGCGCCAGCACAATAAATACATTCACAAGCAACCTGATCTGATGTTCTCTTGAAAAATAATTGGCTACTATAAATGTAATTATTAAAAAATCTAAAAGCACTAAATATTGCTGCAAGGCATTATAAACACATGGGGAAGTAACGGTGGATATCAAGCCCAAACAAGCAAATAATAATAAAGCTATATTAAAAAAGTTCTTTTTGGGCGGCTCTTTTATCTCTTTATATATCTCATATAACACATAAACTAATATAAAGAATGAAAGACCGTGCACAAAAATAAAATCCAAAAAAACAATATTCTTGTCAAATATCTTAAACGAATGGATAAGAAAGAGCGCTATAGCGGTTTCCATCACCCTCTTGTTTCGCGAGTTATACAGTAATATAAAAACAATCGAAGAGAGGCCGAGTAATTTATAAAAAACTGCCCATTCGTTAGAATATATCTTGAGATTGGCTATTGTCTGCGCGATTGAAAAAATGATAAGAATTATATTGGCCATGCTAAATCTTTCTGATAAATATTACAAAATAATGTATTTCTCTAAACAAATCTATCTAAATAAAGCCCAGAGCGCTCCAGCGCTTCTTTATAGCTAATATTATTCAGGTATTCCGCCTCGCACTCCCTGCCGGGATGAACTATAAAAATTGCATTGGGCGCCTTTACGGTTTTTAAGAAAACTTTAAAAATTCTTTCCGGGTCATTGTATCTATTAAAATCATATATTCCCAGTAAATCATTATTGGTACGGATACCGCTTTTTAATAAAAATTTCTTGAAAGACCTCCCTGGAATTGAAACTAATATATTTTTAAGGATAGACGCCTTTCTTAAAATAATATCAGAAAAGGATACGCCTGAATTGCGTATATAAATTTTATCGCCTCCTATAAAATTAGCCAAATCTACCGCTGCAGACCTAAAAACCGGCAGTTGATGTATGTGTTGATGCCCATCTAAAAAATCCGGATGCCTGCCTGTTTTCTCCTGAAAGCATTCTAATTGACACTTAAACTCTCTGAATATTTCGCCCTTGCTTATCATCCTTGAGTATGCCAATCTTAAAATCTGCGCAAAAGATAGATGCGGAAAAGAAAGGTGCAATCCCATATCTATATTATCAAACTTTTTCAATAAAATACTTCCTTCCTCCCATGCACTGCCTGTCACAAGACAGCTCACCGCAGATATCCTCTTATTTTCTAACAATTTTACTATGACTCTATTAATCTCTGAAGACATGCCAAAATCATCCGCGCATACGATTATACCCCGCCTTTTAACATCACATTGAAACACAGGCATTATCCCTTAGAAAGTTTTATTGCAAAAGAAAAAGGCGTAGCCGATGCCGTATCATTGACCATTAAATTACAGCATCTTGCCAATTCAATAACACGCCGAATTCCATACAAAGTTATCCTCTCCCTGCATCCAAAATATCTATGGAAGATTTTATACACAACGCCTGTCAAGGAAGATCTTGGCAAAAGTAAAACAATAAACCCTTTTGGTTTCAACATATTACTTAAATTCATCAAAATTCTTGCCGGATCCCTGCAGAATTCTAACGCGCCTGCGCAAATAATCTTATCATATTTTATATCAATGTAATATTCCGCTTCTAAATTTAATACCTTGGCATTAAAACCGAGTTTTTTTACCTCTTCAACCATCCTGGGAGAAAAATCAATGCCTTCTACCGCGCATCCTCGTTCAGCCAGCGCAGACATATAATACCCTGCTCCGCAGCCAGCATCTAAAATAAAATTCCCACTTGCTGGCTCAAGCATATTTAATACGGCTATCTTTTCTTTATTCTTTATCACGTTCCAAAAAACGCGTTTTTCACTCTCAAGGTATCCATGCGCCTTTAAATCAAAATACTTCTGAACGTTGAAAGTACTGATATCTTTATTAGTATTCAACTATTCTATACCTCATTTTATTATCCTTCATCCACTTTACGGCTAACAAAACAAAAAAAGCCTTAAACACCCTGTTTACTACGCCATATTTCGATTTACCATACCTTCTAGGATATTCCTTAACTTCTATTTCTTTTATAATGCATCTTTCATCTTTTAATAATGCAGGGATGAAATCCTGAAAACCATTGTATAGAACCAAACCATCAAACATTGCTTTTTTGTATCCTGCGAGATAGCACTCCTGATACCCCTCCCCTAGCGCCAGATTCCTTATAAAAACAGCCACCTTTGATGAAATATTTTTCAAAGGGCCTGACGTCCTGTTAACCCGCCTGCCCAAAACTATATCTGCCCCACCCTCCAGTTCTTTCATTATTCTAAGCAAATCTTTTGGGTTATACTGCAAATCTCCGTCTATCGTTAACACAAAACCGCCTTTTGCACTCCTGAACCCTGCATCCAGCGCAGAGGTTTTTCCGTAATTTTTATCAAAGCTTATTATCCTTACCAAACTATCTATTTGAATAATTTTTTTTAAACCAGCTAAACTTCCGTCTCTGCTTCCGTCATTTATAAAAATAAACTCAACGTGTCTATCAATACCATAGAAGGCATCTTTCAACGCCTTGTACATGAGATCAATATTACCTTCTTCATTGTATATAGGAATAATGACTGTTATATCCATGCGTTTAACCCGCGACTATCTTAAAAATTTCTATTGCCGCGCTCCCGTCAGGATAATAAATTCTGCGGATCGGCTCGATGTCTGGATGCAATGCCTTAAAATTCTCGCGCAGCAATGTAAAATAATCTCTCCAGTCTCCTTTTTTGTTATGCGTCTGGCCAGACCATAGGAAATAGTATATAGTTTTATGTTCTCCTGCGCCCTCTTTTTCTATTTTTTCAAGTTCGTCTCTCTTTAAGCAATACAGCCCGGGCATCTCGTAAAAATGCTTATGTATGTCCCCGAATATTTCTTTTTTTGATTTAAATAATTTTATATAATAGCTTAGATAGGCAGATACTGTCATCCTGAAATCCGCGACAACAGTGTAATTACGCGATAGGTTATCTTTAAATAAATACTCCGCTGCTTCCTTAGAACCTGCGCTATTGACCATCCATTCTTCTTTGTCCTTAGGCGCCGTTCTGTGATAATCGAAATATATCCTGATTGCATGGGAAACTACCAAGACCAATATAATGTAAGCTGAGATTTTTAAAAATTTGATCTTGGAACTAATTAACTTTTCTTTTAAGAACGCGGCTATTAATATAAGCGGAGCGGGCAAAATAACAAATAAATACCGTGGCTGAATACCGTCCTTGACAATTAAAGCGGTGAGTAAAATGCCCAAAGTCACCCATGTTAACATTATCAAATCGCTGGCTTTATGTTTACAAAATGCATAGATTGCTGAAACTAAGAATAAGATAAAAAATGCCTTGGATAATAAAAGAGGATAACCCATGCTGGGAGCAAAGAGGCCCATTGGCGGAAAATTACAAAAGAATAATAACTGAAAAATGGTCCTTATATTAAGAATGAAATTATTATAAAAAAGTTGAAAAAAATTCGCTCCGTTAATATCGATGTTATTAAAAAAAGAATGGTATGATTGAGATCCTAAAAAGTTTGCTCTTCCGCTTAATGCAAGCATAGGAAAGATTGGAATCAAAAATAAAAAAATGCCGGTCAGGATAAGCTTAAGGTCTATATGAAATTTTCTATTTTTTAATAAAAATAAAGCTGCCATGAATATGGGTATAAAAATTAATGCGCTTGGGTATGTATAAAAAGCGCCTACCCCTAATGCAAAAAAAGATAATAGAAATAACGCCCTATTATTCAGTTCAACTCCGGAATAAAGAAGATAAAAGATAAACACCCCAAAAAAAGGCACCATTATAATCTTAAGGCCTATCCTGCTCATTATAATGTGCCAAGGAAGAAAAGCTAAAAATAGGCTGGAAAATAAACCAACCCTATCGCCATATAATATCCTGCCTAACAAATAAACCAGAAAGATAGTCAAGGTTCCAAAAAGAACGGACGGAATTCTGGCGATAAGGACAGGGTCTATAAAAAAGCGGGATGTTACTAATGAAAAAAAGTTGAATAGAAGCGGTATCTTCCCCTTATATATACTTATAGGAATATTCAAAAATTTATCCACGTTCCCTCGTTTTATTAACTCTGTGCCCTGAATCGTATCGCAATGTTCATCCAAGTTCAAAGGCATTAGATTCAGATTATAAAAACGCGCTGATGCCCCTATGATCAAAACCAGGAATAATATAAAAATATTTAAACTTCTATCAAGAAGCTGTTTTTTCATTTTTGAAAAATATAAATTTTACAAGGTTTTATAAACCTCCGCATGCTTCTCTGCGATCTTATCCATGCTATTGAAACTCGCGTAGTTCCCACAGTTTGTCTCCAGCGTATTTCTGCGCTCCTTGTCATTCAACAGAAAAAGTATTTTGCCTATAAATTGCTTTCTATTATTCAATCCGGTTAATTCTAAGCAGTCAAATTGCTCTTTTATATCTCTAAAATACGGCAGGTCCGAACAAAGGACAGGCTTTCTATATCCCATGGCCATGTCAAAAACAGCGGATTGATGTACGTCTGTATACGGCATGAGAATAATATCGGAGGCAGAAAACATTAAAGATAGAGCGGTTTCTTCAAGGTAGCCTCGGAAAATAACTCTTTTTTCCAATTTCAGGCATTTGACCTGATTTTCTATTTTATCTCTATATTTGAAATCAGCCAACGTATTCGGGCGCCCTACAACAAATAAAACTACTTCGTCAGGGAGTTCTTTCAAAGCCGAGACTGAAAAGTGTATATTTTTATAGGGGGCAATGAAACCACAGGACAAAAGAATTTTTTTATCAGGCGCACCGCAAATCTTTTTACTTTCATTCATATCATAGAACACGTGCTTCGGCAGCTGACAGCCAAGCGGGATATGAACAATTTTAGCCTCGTTGACCTTACAGAGATTGGTTCTTAACAGGCGCTTTTTGGATTCCAGGCAGGGCACTATTATCCTATCAGACAGTCTGCACATCATGCGCTCTATCTTATCAAATATTATTTTTTTACAAGGGTCTGATACGAAATGCATGGTGATTACCACTTTATGTTTTTTAAACTTTAAATACAATAATAAACTCAGAACATTGCACGAGGATATGAGGCATTTTAAAATATTCACAGAGATAGGGCTGGCGAACAATCCATATTCAAATTGAATGTGAGCGATGCATGTTTTTTCCGCGCTATTCAATAACCTGATATAGTACAATGGGTTTGACGAGGAGGGGTGTTGTATAACAATTTTCTCTAAATGCACGTCCTCGAACCTTTTTAATGATTCTGCGAGGCGCTCAGAATAATCCGCAATGCCGCAGACAGTAGGCGGATATTTGGATATCAAGTTAATATTCATAAAATTTTTCCCAGGACTTTTTATAACCCGGCATAAGACTATTTTTTACACAAAAATCATACATCCCTTCCGCTATCAATCTCTGCCCATATGCATTCGGGTGCCTGTCTTTCGGATAGAAAATTTTATCTGCGCCCCCTTTATACATCGATAAAGGATCGTCCATGAAATAGATATCATTTTTTATGAAAAACTTTCTGATTTCTTCGGGCATGGATCCCACGATCTGAAGCTTTGCATTAACCGAGAGAGACGTCATTTTCATATCTTTAAAAATAGCTTCTATTAACCTTGGTCTGTCATCTTTATTGACAGAAATTTTAATGCCCGAGGCCATCATATCAATCTTATCCTTTACGATACATAAATAATAAAAAATATAACTTTTCTTCATAAAATTATATTTTATCCTATTTATCATAGAGTTAGAAACTGCTGTTCCCCGCCGGAGAGGAACGTTTAAAAGCGCAAGCTTGTTATCGCCGCATAAACCAAACAAAGGTTTAGGGGCGCCGCCGAAAGTGGAATAGAAAACCCTTCTTAAGTCCTCATGTATAAGATAAACAATGACTAAATCCGGATTATATTTAACGCCTTCTCTTTTTAAAAACAGCAGCATCTGATCCACGCCGTATGCGGGGACCCCCATGTTAATCACTTCCACGTTTCTAAATTTGTTCTCCAAAATTTCAGTAAACCGCTCTTCTGCAGAAACCCCCCAGCCGAACGTGACAGAGTCACCGAGACAAACTATCCTAAATTTCCCGCGGGGTTTGTCATAATCATATTCTTTATCCCTCAGGCCCTTGGAATTGGTTTTATAATTAACATTGTATTCTGATGTCACACAATTCACATTGCCATCTGGCAAGAATTTCCAGCCCAGGATGCTGTCATAATACACAAGCGCCCTGTCCCACCCCTGCTCTTCCTTTTTATCTTTAAAATACGGTATATTCCTTAACATGAATTCGGTCATGAACACCGCCGCAACAATAATGGCGGCGCAATAAAAAACCTTATAATATCCGGATGACCTTTTTCTCTTCATTTTCCGCCTTTATCAGGCAAAAGCCTTGAAATAAGGTCTTACTATCTTCGTTTCTATAACATATGAAGATAATATGAATATCAACGAATAGCTGACCGCTGTCGCTATTAAGACCCCGTAATAACCATAAGCCGGGATTAAAATAAAATCTAAAATGATATTAAGTACGCTTCCCAAACAGAAAATAAACGCATTGAAATCGGGCCTGTTCACTGCGTTTAAAAAATACGCGTTGCAGGCATTCTGAAATAAAAAAAATACCGGCACTGACATATATCTTAGAATTTCCGCCGAACCGGCAAATTTATTCCCGAATACCAGTAAAATCAACGACCTGCTGAAAATAAATAACGGCAGCAGCATTATCAGGTTCAACACCAAGATATAAAAAAAACTTTTATTATACATCCTTATCAGCAGCGGTTTGTTTTTCTCGGCCAGGCGAGAAAGCTTGGGATACAGGGCCAGCATAAAAAAACTCGGAAATACTTCCAGATTTACCAAAAAAGAGGTCCCTGCCCTGAATAACCCAACCGCGTCGTTCCCCTTCAACAATTTAAGAATAATGAGGTCCGCCTTGAACAACATGAACGAGAAGATAAATGCCAATGAAAAAGGCGCGTTTTTCTTAATCAGTTCAAGTATTTCCAAAAAATTTTTCTGAAATGCGAATTTTATCTTTAATCTACTTACCAGGATAATCCCGGAAATAAAATATACAATAGACCCTATTAAAGAACAAACCATTACCTGCAGTAAAACGCCTCCGCGCATGAGAAAAATCATGCTCAATCCGACTATAGCGGTATCTTTTAATATAAACATCGCCATTGAATATTTTATTTTTTCGTAGCCTATGGAGATGCAGTAAAATATCTGGTTTGACGAATCTATTAAATTCGAAAATATTAATATTAGAATGAGATATTTTATATCTCTGAACGGGCCCACCTTGTCCGATAAATATAGGAATAACAAAAATACCAAGAGGCCAAGGCATGCCTTTAACATAATCAGGTCTAATAAATAACGCCTGGCCTTATTTTTATCCAGGGAAATCTCCCTGATCAGTAAATTATCAAACCCGGCGTTAACAAAGATAAAAAATATGCCTGCAATCGCAAAACTGGAAGCGTACTGCCCCAAACCCATTACCCCGAGATATCTCGATATAAAAATGGCTAATATAAAATAGAGGGCCTTACTGATTATCTGTGATATGTATAAATATAAAATATTCTTGTTTTTTCTGATAATCCTGTCAAACATCATGGATTCTAACGGTTATTGTATTGTTTTTATACATGGTGATTTTATATCCGTGGGCCTGTGCCATATAACATGGGCTTTATGAAATACAAAAATATCGCAGTACGCGAGAAATCTGCTGTAAAGGGTAAGGCATAAACAACACAATACCCAATGGAGCCTTGAGCTATAATAAGTATCCGACATTAAAAGCGCCGACAATATTTTCAATTTTGCGCCCATGATATCGGTAGAAACTTTATACCCATATCTTCTTTTCAGATAAAAATGGCCTACTTCTATGCGCCTTCTCTGTCTCAGAAAATCCCCCAGATTGTCGAGGGCTTTATTATACATAACAATGTCAGGACAATAAAATAGGCCATACCCCTTCTTCTTGATAAGGAATTCTATCATAGCCTCATCGACCGACAGGTCCTCCGGTATCTTAGATATGATATTTCTAAAGGCTACGGCCTCTCCCAGCTTGGGATTAACCAGCGCGACGCGGTGATGCATTTCCCATATCAAATGCCCGGCAAAACCAAAAAAAGTGTTAGTATCGTTTAAAGGGACCGGGCGGCCACCTACCATACCGACATTCGTGCCCCTGAACGGTTCTATAAAAAGCTTTAAACAACCCTGTTTTAAAATTACGTCTCCTGAAAAAATAATAACAACATCTATATTGCTGTCTTTCTCGGCTAAATATAAATTTATGGCTGAATTTTTCCCATGGCGCCTTTCCTGCGTTAATAGCCTTACTCTTTTATCATTCTTAGCGATATCTCTGACGATACTATCCGTATTGTCGGTTGAGCCGGATGAGACAATTATCACCTCAACCAGGAC
>Ga0066637_10002941_pt1 | contig 11418 bp, 10 predicted proteins | sample CryGeyCG2014_020_FD_62737 | JGI IMG/M metagenome (GOLD analysis project Ga0066637, IMG submission 62737) | Groundwater microbial communities from aquifer - Crystal Geyser CG08_land_8/20/14_0.20 | ecosystem: Environmental > Aquatic > Deep subsurface > Groundwater | place: USA: Utah: Grand County...
TCTGGTTTCATTTCATTCCTTCGTTTGGCTTGGCGAGAACCAAAATCTGAAGCTAAATTTTGTGTGGAACCGGAAGTTTCCAGATTGGAATCGGCCAAAATGGTGGAAAATGGCCGATTCGCGGCTTGCTACTTCAGCGCGGCGCCCCCCAGCCTTCGCCAAGGCTTCGGCGGGCAGGCCACCTGCCGCGCTTCCGAAAAAGTCGGCTCGAACCCGTTTTTCAAAATCAGAGAAAAAACGCAAAAAATTGTAATACGCTACATCTCACTTGAAATGGATACATATCTTTTGTGCATACGTCTGGCGATAGAATCAAGTCTTTTGTTCACTTTTTCATATCTTTGATCATGCTGTTCAACCTGAGAGATAAACCGTGCTGCCATATCTTTCGGAATATCTTGACGATCAAGTGTCTGCAAAAATAAATATTCCAAAAAATCGCAAAATTGATTCATCTGTGCAGGATGATGAATTTTAAAGAATAGATTTTTAGGATAGACGTCAGCAATTTTTTTCATAATATTACCCAAGCTTATTGCGTCTAACTCTTTTGTAAGAGATATGTAACCCAATAAATAGCTATATGTTGCCCAGTTTTGTTCTAATTCTTCATCCCGTATAGAAGCAAATTTTTCTAAAGCAAAATCACCAACCTTTTTCTGTTTTTCAGTTATTGATTGAGTATTACTATTTTCAGTGTCGTAATATAGAGGTCTAGAAAAACTAAAACAAGGGTGATATGAATAATCTTGTGAGATAAAATTCATTAACTGATCTGGAGAAGACGACCGAACAAATGCAGTAACTAATTTGGTACTATCTTTCCTAACATCAGATGTTAAAACGAACCGCAATTTGCTGAACTCTAGTTTTGCCAAAGTCTCTGAATGGGCAATAAAATAATTTCTCAGTTCTTGAAAGATATTATCTTTCTCTTTGTTATACCATTTAATTTGTCCAGTTAATTCTGAATGATCTCGATCAACAAAAAATCCAAAATGTTCTCGCTCAAATGATTGTAATAAATCAAGAGCTTTTTCGGGATCATATTGAACACTACTACTCAAGCGGAATGCTTTTACTGTTTCGATAACTGCGGAAATACGTTTTTTCTCTTCGTGATATTTTTCATTTTTTTGCATTTCTTCTAAATATTTTGATTGCTGACCAACTTGTTTATTCAAATCATATACGTGCGATGTATCCACCCAGTTTGTCAAATCTAAGCAAAGCGTAAATTCAGGGCCATATTGCTCGCGTAAGTCTGAAATATATCTGTTGCCTGGCTCCTTGAGTATTGATGCGAAAGGCTCAAGATTAGATTCTAAAGTAAAACGTTCTTTTCCGGGATGAAAAATTACTTCTGCTTGCTTGAAAAACTCTTGAATTTTAACCTCTACCTCATCAATTACTTGTTTCAAATCCTTATCAATAGTTAATGCCGTATACGTATAAACATAATATCCAGCTAATTCTGTTATGTGACTTATTAATTGCTTATATTGTGCAAGCGCCCCTTCACCTTTTTCGTTTTCCTCATATTTTTTTTCATTGAAATAGGCAGGAATGACCGTAGTTATTTGTTTTGCCTCAGAAGCCATCTGACGAATTGTTTCAAACATTCTGTCTTGTTCATTTTCTGGAAATTTAAAATAACTATCAGAATATTCGTGGGTATCGTACGGAGCTTTAGCCGAACCAAACAATACTGCTTTTTGAGCAGCCAATAAATGATCTCGATTAATATGGTCTATTTCGGCTTGATTATTTGCTTGTGGCATAAAATTTTGTTCTATAATTTTCTAGCTTACTAGTAAATCATAGCGCGATTATCGGCTATGTACCATATAAAGATTGAGTAGGGCGGCTCCGCGCCCCCGCCGAGCTTCTTCCGGGTAGTACGAGCTAAAAGGCGCGCGTCTTCGCGCGCATAAAGACAACCGAGGTAATTGCGCAGGGCACTCAAATAATTTTTTTGCGCGAAGCGCGTACCTATAGCAGGTGCGCAAGCCATACGGACGCTGGACAGGGATACAATAAAAGTGGCGGGGGCATGAGCGGATCATCCCGTCGACTGCAGGAGATACTAAACCAAAAGAAGACTTTGGAATAGACTGTATTAGATCGTAGAAAGCAGAGATATTGGCAAGCCGCGCTCTAACGCGGCCACTCGCACAAGGCGGGGTCGCCGCCATCAATTCATTTTGGGTGGGTGGGTTGATACGGAATAACAAAAACCTCTGTTCTGTTTTCTGTGTTAAAATAATCCTACCGAACTCGATCTGGCTTTGCGGGAGAGAAAAATTGTGTGCGCAAAAAATAACGGAAGCGCGGCGCCCGCACCGCCGCGCACATAAAGCGAGCCCCGCAGGGGTGAGCTAACTAAATAAGGATCGAATTTTTTCGAAAACGTTCACAAATTATTTAATAAGTCCTTGGAAAAATTCGGTTAGTTTTTCCCAGAGATCAGTTTTGGGGTGATAGATACGGGAGTTGGGGCTAAAAGCAGAAAGACCGAAACGAGGTAATTTGTCCCAAGAGATATAGTTTTCCCGGGAAGGAGAGTTGGAATCAATTTGGAAATCAAAATTAATTTTTATAGACTGGCCGGGGAGAATTTGGCGGGTTTTATCGAAACAAATAGAAGAGGTGGTGATATTGATTGAGGAGGCAGAATTTAGACAAAAAGTAGTTTCACCCCAAATGGCTTGACCGGTGTTTTTCAATTCCATGGTGGCGGTATACGGGGTGTCGGTAAAAATAATAAGAGGTAGATTAATTTGTTTGATCTGAAAGGTGTTTGTTTGAATAACAGAATTAGGATTTTTGACTAAATTGACAATTTTTTGATATTCAGGATAAATGGTTCCATCAATCTGTAACCAGGAAAAGTGATCAAATGGGGGATAGGGAAAATTGTAAATAAAAGGAGTAACGGCTAAAACCCGAGAATCTTTGAGCCAAAGATTGAGGGCAGTTAACAGGAGTGATGAAGTAATTTTAGAAGCATAAAAGTTTCTATTTAGACTTTCTCCTTCCCGGTGGGGCCAACCGGTTTCGGAAATTATTACCGGCAATTCTTTTTTGACCCCCAATTTTTTTAAAAAAGCCAATTCCCACTGGTAACCACGAATGGAATGTTGACCCTGGTCGTTTGGCGACCCGACAAAACCATGATTGGGATAAGAGTGGGAGGCCAAGGCGTCAAGAAGATCAAAATATTCCGGTTTATATTGGTAAATTTGTTGGTAAAAAGATCCGGCTGATTCGAAGTTTGGAGGTTTTGAGGGAGCAGCCAAATCCAGACCGCCACTTAAAATATAAAAATTGGGATTTAATTTTTTAAGACGTTTAGCGGCATAGAGGGCTAAATCGGCATAAGATTTAGCATCGACTCCCCCACCCCATTCTTTACCCTGGTTGGGTTCATTAAAAAGAGTTACAATTTGACGGGAATGAGGCCAGTTTAAGGATGCTAAAAAGTTAGTTAGATTATCAATGTCGGAATACTCAGGTTTTTTCCAGTAATCTTTTTCCATAATAGTAGCTAGACGAATAATGGGGGTGAGATGATTTAGGCGGCAATTGTTCATAAAATCCTGCCACATTTGAAAATTAAGCTGATCGGTCCGAAGAACGATAGTGACATAACCCCAATCACCACCATTGGAGTTGATAATGTTTTTGGCGGAATCAATATCAGAGGTTTGAGAAAGATGAAGGCCAAAGACAGAGCGGTCTGATGCTAAAATAGGGTTAGATTTGGCGATTAGTAGGAGAAAAAATACTAATATCCACATAGTGGTCTATTCTAACAAATGACTAAAGAAGAAATAATTAAAATGAAAATTTCCCGGGTGGAAAAGGAAATTCGGGACACCCCTTACGACAAAAGCAGTGAACACCATCATGGGGTACTTAAGGCGAAATTATCTAAACTCAAGGATGAACTCGATGGGCCATCAAATAAGGGTGGTGGCGGTGGTGTGGGTTATGCCATTAAGCATTCAGGTGACGCTTCGGTGGTGTTGGTGGGATTACCGTCGGTAGGAAAGTCAACTTTGCTTAATGCAGTAACTAATGCCGAATCGAAGGTGGGTAATTATGATTTTACGACTTTGGGGGTGGTACCGGGGATGTTGGTATATAAAGGGGTGCGAATGCAAATGTTGGATTTGCCGGGAATTATTGAAGGGGCGGCATCAGGCAAGGGTTTTGGCCGAAAAGTGTTATCGGTGGTGCGGGCGTCAAATTTAGTGGTACTGATGACCGATTTCAAAAGAGCCGGATGGCTGACTAAAATTAAAAAAGAGTTAGAAGATAGTGGCATAAGGCTTAATAAAATTCCACCCAAAATTCATGTGCATCGGATGGGAAAGGGGGCGATCCAAATTATTGATCCGTTTAAGTCACTGTCGGAAGAGGTAATGATAGATGTGGCTAAAGAAATGGGTTTGGACAATGCCGTCATAGAGTTAGGGGAAAAAATTGAATCAATTGATAAATATATTGACGGGCTTTCCAAAACCAGAACTTATATTCCCCTAGTGGAGATTATTACCAAGGTTGATGAGATTAAAAAATTTAAAAAAACGGAAGGAGTGTTGTATTTAAGTGCTAAGGACGGAATCGGTATTTTGGAGTTTAAGGAAGCCTTGTGGCTGGGATTGGGATTAGTACGGGTGTATTTAAAGAGAGAGAGAATGGGTGAGGCAGATAAAAAAGAGCCATTGATTATGAAAAAAACAAACACCCTAAATGATGTGTTGAGACGGATTTCCAATGAGATGAGGGATGATATTAGTCGGGCTTGTATTTGGGGTAAAAATGCCCGTTTCCCCGGACAGGAAGTTAGCTTTAAGTTTCCGGTGTTTGATGAGATGGAAGTGTGGTTTGGAAGATAAGAGAACGAATAAGACGGGAGCGTTTTGAAATTTCAGTTTTAGATAGTAGGGGATATTTTTGGGAGAGTTTTTGGGCGGGAGTGTGGGGGCGGGGGGAAAAGCGGAAGACGTGGATTTTTTGAAAGCCAATATGTTTACATAAATTTAAAGTTTCTTTGAAGTCAGATTCGGTTTCACCGGGAAAACCGACGATGATGTCGGTGCCGATGGATAAATTTTTAATTTCTAATTTCAAATTTCTAATTTTTTCTAAGATTATTTTTTTAGTGTAAGAGCGGTGCATTAGTTTGAGAATTTTATCGGAGCCGGATTGCAAAGGTATGTGGAGAAAATGACTGAGACGGGGAGAATATTTTTTGTATAAATTTAAAAATTTATTATCAATACAAAGAAGCGGAATAGAGCCAAAACTTATTAAAGAAATTTTGGTTTGAGTAAGCAGAGCTTCAACTAAATTAGAAAACCCCGGAGCGTATTGGTTGAGGTTGACTCCGGTGATAATAATTTCTTGATAATCGTTTATAACGGTTTGGTTGACTGTATTAACTGCGTCGTTGATGGTCAAAAACCAAAGATAGGGACGGCGAAGAGGAACTGTACAATAAGAGCAGGCGGCGGTGCAACCTGCTTGAACTTTTAAAAGATAGCGGTGAGTATGTGAGAACTTATCGTCTACTTTAGTGTCATATAATGATTTCAATATATTTAGTTTTGTTTCTTTGTTGGTGTTTGGGAGAAAACTAAGGTTGGGAAGATTTTTAATGTTTTTGGTATCGGCACAGCCGGAGATAACGATTTGAGCTTGAGGATATTGTTTTTTAAGATGACGGATGAGACCCAATGATTCAACATTGGCTTTGGCGGTGACAGAGCAGGTATTGATAAAGATTATGGATGGTGGATTCCCGCTTTTGCGGGAATGACGGGGGGTGAAACCTTCGTTTATTAATGTTTGAGCGAAGAGATTAGTTTCGGCGGCGTTGACCCGGCAGCCGAGGTTGAAGACAGAAAAATACTTCATCAGAGTATGGTTTTGAAATAGGCGATGGTTTTGATTAATCCCTCTTCCGGTTTTATTTTAGGTTCCCAACCCAATTTTTCTTTGGCTAAAGCAATGTCAGGACAACGATGGGTAGGATCGTCGTCGGGTAATTTCTTAAAAACTATTTGGCTTTTGGAATCAGGAATCAGTTTTAGAACTAAATTGGCCAATTCCTTGATAGTGAATTCATTGGGATTGCCTAAATTAACCGGACCAGCAAAAGAGCTTTGGTTATTTGTCATTTTGATCATACCGTCCAAAAGGTCATCAATATATTGAAAGGAGCGAGTTTGGGAACCATCGCCGTAAATAGTTAGAGGCAGATTCATTAGAGCCTGAACAATAAAGTTACTAACCACCCGGCCGTCGTAGGGATCCATGTAGGGTCCATAGGTATTAAAGATCCGAATAATCCGAATGGGTGTTTGAAAAGTACGGTGATAGTCAAAAAGCAAGCTTTCGGCAGCCCGTTTTCCCTCGTCATAACAAGAGCGGATACCGATGAAATTAACATTTCCCCGATAATTTTCGGTTTGAGGGTGAACAAGGGGTTCACCATAAACTTCAGAGGTGGAGGAATGAAGAATGGGAATATTGCCTTGAGTTTTGGCAAATTCAAGGATATTGTAGACACCAAAAACAGAAGTTTTCCAGGTGAAAATTGGGTCTTTTTGATAAGCCGGAGGGGAGGCGGGGCAGGCCAAATTATAAATTTGGTCAATTTTATTTTCGATTGTTAGAGGTTTGGTAATATCGTGATTGATAAAGGAAAAATTAGGGTTGGATTCTAAATCTTTAATATTACTAAGAGAACCGGTGTAGTTATTGTCAACACAAACGACTTTTTCACCCAGATCAATAAGACGGTGGATTAGGTTAGTGCCAATAAAACCGGTACCACCAGTGACTAAAATAGTTTTAGACATATCTCAATTTTCTCATAAGCTCTGAATAAAAGCGAAGATTATGGATGGTGGCGAGACGCAGTGCGGTCATTTCTTTGATATGAAAAAGATGAGCTAAATACGAGCGGGAATAGTTTTGACAAAGGTGGCAATCGCAAAATTTAGAAACAGAGCTTTTATCGCGATAATAGATGTTTTTGTTGGGAGTGAAGTAGGAATAATTAAGGGTGGACGCATCTTTCCAAACGTAGAGCCGACAGTGTCTGGCGTCGCGGGTAGGCAGAACGCAGTCAAAAATATGCCAGCCGGATTTGACTAAGGTGGCAATTTCATGGGGTTTACCAACTCCTAGTCCATAGAGAAGATAGTTATCGGGAGTGTATTGGCGAATAATGTCGGAGGATTGGTAGTCAAAAGTCAGATCTGATTTAATTGGCCAACCACCGTAGCCGAGGCCGTCAAAACCGATGTCAACTAATTCTTTGGTGCATTCCTTTCGCAGAATGGCAAATCCCCCACCCTGAACTACACCCAAAAGATAGGGTTTTTTGAGCCACGATTTAGTATTAGCCTCAAATATTTTTTTACAATTTTCTGCCCACCTTAGGGTTCGACGAACCGAATCTTTAGCTTCGGTTAAATTATTTTTTGGATCAGTAAAATCGTCAAGAACGACTACCATGTCAGAATTTAGAGCCAATTGAGTTTTAATGGAGATTTCCGGAGTAAAAAGAATCTTTTTACCATCCATTTTGAAAGTTACTCCAATATCAGTGACACTGTTTTTTCCGCCAAGGGTTTTAGCTAAGGACATCACCTGAAAGCCACCGGAGTCAGAAATAACAGCGCCATTCCAGTTCATATATTTTTTAACACCGCCAAAACTTTTAATAACATCTTTACCGGGATTTGAAAGCAAGTGAAAGGAGTTAACTAAAATTCCCGGAGTTTGGGTATTTTTGATATCAGTAGAATCAAGGGTTTTCAAAACGGCACGGGTAGCGTCGGGGAAAAAAACAGGCAATGGAATTTTGTCACCCTGCAGGGTTTCAAAGAATTTAGGAAACATCTGTCGGCATTGTACCGAAAAATTCGAACTGTAATTATGGAATTATAACACTCGCCCCGCACGCCGTGGGCGGGGGCACGGCGTAAAAAGCGGGGCTCGATTGAAAATTATTTTTTGCACGCGCGATTTTTATGCTCGCTCTGTTCGCATTTTTATAAAACCGAATTTTACAATAACCCTCCTTCCAAAATCATGTATAATAAACCCAATATGGCAAATGAAATCGAAATGAATTTTAAGGTTACAAATAAAGAGGGCCTACTGGTCTTTTTAAAGTCGCTTGGTGAGGAAAAAACACAGGATATTAAAATGACTTATCTTGGAAAACAGGGTGACGAGTCCTTTTATATTCGCATTGAAGAAATTTCTGACGAAAATGGTGATAAAAAAGTCTTAACTGCCAAAGGTAACTTTGTTTCCAATGACGGCGTAAATCAGAGGAAGGAGGTGTCGATTCCAATTACTTCTTCTCCTGAACAATATATAGAATTTTTGACTTTAATCGGAATGGAGTTACGGGATTCTAAATCTAAGATTCGCCACCATTTTCATATCGATGACTTAGAAATTACCTTAGATGAGTGGAACGTAGAGGATCTTGGGAATAGACTTGAAATTGAGGGTTTGGATGAGTCAAAAGTAAAAGAGTTTGCTAGTAAAATTGTTCAATACTGTAACCCGACTCCGTCAAAATAACTCAGAGCTTATAAAGCATTCTGCGTCCCACAGCCTCTTCAGTAAAATCATCCCAAATGTCGCATAGTACTGGGTCATCTTTAACATCCTGTGGTTTAACTTCCATTAGTCTTTCTTTGTCTACCATTTTTTCCTTCCATCCATTATCTCCCGACACTAATCTTTGTAGAAATGGTTGTAATTTATCGAGAGCGTAAATATATTTTGATTCAGGAGTCAGCCTTTCTTCATATTCATTCCATAGATTCATCATCCTCAGACCTTCATCTTCGGGTAGGGTAGAAAACAGCTTTTTAGCCGACTCTTCCTCTGCTTTCTTTTTCTCTTCTTTTGTTTTTTTCTTGTCGTCCCAAAGATTTACATCTTCGGCATATACTTCAACCAAATCATGAACCAAGGCCAGTTCAATAAGCCGCATTTTATCTAGTTCTGGTCTAAGTTTTGACATCAAATAGGACATCATCACCAGGTGCCAAATATGCTCGGCGTCACTTTCGGCTCGATCTAAGTTTGAAGTTTTATTAAAACGCTCTATCGTTTTAAGTTTCTCAATAAGTCTGAGAAAATTAATTATTTTTTTAATGTCGTTCATTGGTAAGTATCCTTTTTACGGCTTTAGTAAAATTAGCAACCATATTATATTCGTTTATTACTAAGTCTCTACCGTTTTTCTTAATTGATACTTTTTCTTCATTTTTTAAAGTTAAAATTTTTCTCATATTTTTCTCAACTTCGTCTAATTCTAAATTAGTTATAAAACCATCGACACCATCTTTCACCTGACAGGGTAATCCATCTACATCAGACACTAAGGCAATTGGTTTACCATAAATTCGAATTTCCGCTGGAATAAAGGCTCCTGGCTCATATTTTGACAATACGGCGACAAGTTCCGTCTTATTCCATTGCATAAACTGACGGGGAAAGACAAAATCTAGTCCAAACATTAAAGTAATATTTTTACTTTTTAACGAATTCAATTCTTTAACTATCGGGTCCTGCATCGTATATGGTGCGGCTTGTACCACAAAGTGATAAGGCAGATCTTCTAATCGCTTAGCAACTTTCATAAAAATATCGAATCCTTTATAGAGCACACCTCTGCCATAGGAAAAAACAATTGGCTTGTTTAGTGGAATCCCTCTACTAGTCACCGCCGCTTCAATCTCATTTTGAGAATATTCTTTGACTTCGTCAACCACAATACCGTTTAATATTGGGGTAAGTGACTCTTCATTAGCTCCATAATCAAAAGCTAGGTGTTTTTTCATATACGGATTTAGAAATCCGGTAAACAAGTTTTTAGTCTCATTGGCAATTTTAATGGCCCTAATTTCAAATTTAAGTCGTTCGGCGTCATAATTTCCTCTTTCGTGAATTAAAGATGTACTGTGGGGCATCCATATGCCATAGTAATTTAAAGGTAAATCCATTTGGCGGTTTAGGATTGATGGAGTCATGGTAAATGGAGTATCGACACCTATTACTATTGCATCGGTAGGTTTGTCATTCTTTAATATTCCGTAAGCAATTGTGGCCGCCGAGGCAGAAGCCGTGGGCCAATTGTCCATGTTTCCATACTGATTCCATCCATCTGAATAATTGAGACAGGTCAAAACATCTCCTCCGGTTTTTTGGCAAATATCAGTAATTTTTTTTAATTGATCAGCGTTAAACCCGTAATTTGACTCAGTAAATTTCGGAGCGATACCCCAAACTTTCACTTGATAATCAGGCTGTAATTCTTTGACAATATTTTCGACGGCTCTAAAATAACCATTAACCGCAGTGCCAACACCGGCGTAAAGACTGGTGATTCCATCATGAGCACAGATAATTAGATCGAGTTTCTTTCTATTTGCCATAGTTTATTTTAAGATGATTAATGACTAATTTATATGCCCCACTAATGTCTAACTCATCGACGGGAATAATTAGCTTGTTTGTTTTGTTAGAAAAAAAGTTATCGTAGTATTCCTTAATTTTTTCAAGATTTTTTATGTTGATCCAAACTGGGTTTCGGCCTTCTATGCCTTTCCTCTGATTACATAAGGATATATCGGTAATCTTCAGATAGACATATAAATCGGGCTCGGGCATGGCCTTAAATCTGTCGATGAGTAAGTCGTAAATATTTTCTCGATTATTAACCTTTTTACCATAGTTGTAGGCCAACATTGAAACATGACTTCTGTCGAAGAAACAGAACTTTTTATGTACTACTGCGGCAATTTTTACTTTTTCTAGCTCGCTTTCAATGTAATATTCATCTTGATCGGGTCGATATTTGTCTGTCGAGATAATTTCGGGAATGTACACACCCTTCAATTCTTCAGCAAGTCTTTGCGCCAACGTAGTTTTTCCTCCTCCTGGCAATCCCTCTAGGACAACGGTTATTTTATTCTTCATGTTTTGATAGTAAAGCGGTAATTTCTTTCATGGCGCAAATTAGGTTATCGCTTGAATGAAGGACATTTCTAAATCGGTTCTCTTTTCCAGTTTCTCTCATTAATTTCTTAATCTTTTTCATCTTTTCATAAGCCCCATCTCCATGCACAACTAATACCCTTCCTTCTTGATCACCATCCACAAAAGAGCCTACCAGTCCTTCTACGAAGGCTAGTCCGTCTTCACTTTGGGCCATAACCTCGCATAGGTCACCATAAATCCCAAATACCTGTTCTCTGGTGAGTTTTATCCTCTTGTCAATCAAGATGTTCAAACCCAAGTCAGATATTAATGTTTCGGTAACAGTTACTAGTCCAACATTATTGGTGGCATGCGGTTTAATAATTACCAAAC
>Ga0066637_10002942_pt1 | contig 11413 bp, 10 predicted proteins | sample CryGeyCG2014_020_FD_62737 | JGI IMG/M metagenome (GOLD analysis project Ga0066637, IMG submission 62737) | Groundwater microbial communities from aquifer - Crystal Geyser CG08_land_8/20/14_0.20 | ecosystem: Environmental > Aquatic > Deep subsurface > Groundwater | place: USA: Utah: Grand County...
TTCCATTGCTTTAATGGTTTTTGATACTTTTTTTAAATCTTCTTGAGACCCAATCGTTGGCACAATTATTGGTGGATGAGGACAGATTGCGGCAAAAGATAACATAAAACTATCAGCGAATATCTAATCTATTACGAATTTGCGAATAAAAGGAAAATTCGTAAATTCGCAGAGGATTCGTTATTCGTTGATGATATTTAAATCTTCGTTACATTTTGAGCACTTACCATTTTTATCATAGCGGACAATAGAATATCCTATTCTTTCTATCATTTTTGCTTCGCATTTTGGGCAATAGGTATTCTCTGAATCAAGGCCGGGGATATTGCCGGTATAGACATATTTTAAGCCGGCTTTTTTGCCAATCTGATAAACCCTTTCTAAAGTTTCCAAAGGAGTGTCAGGTATATCTTGGAGCTTCCAGGAAATTGCTCCGGAAAATTGAGAGATGTGCCAGGGAGTTTCCTCTCCTAATTCTTTTCTTATAAATTGGGCCATATCTTTAAACGTCTTCTCCGAATCACTTAAAGTGGGAATCACTAAAGTCGTTATTTCCACCCAAATATTCTTTTTTTTCATTCTTTTTAAAGTATCAAGAACTGGTTGCAATCTTCCATCACAATTTTTGCGATAAAATTCATCATCAAAACTTTTTAAATCAACATTGGCTGCATCCAAATAAGGAGATATTAAAGAAAATGCTTCTTTTGACAAAAAGCCATTAGTAACCCAATTATTCTTTAGCCCTTCCTCTTTCGCCAATTTCATTGTATCCAAAGCATATTCTAAAAAGACTGTAGGCTCTGTATAGGTGTAAGAAACAGAAGGAAGATTATTTTTCAAAGCAACTTCAACTATTTCTTTTGGAGAAATTTCTTCTCCTTCAATTCTCTTGAAGATTTTTGGCCCTTGGGATATAGAATAATTTTGGCAATTTCTGCACTGGAAATTGCAACCAACCGTAGCAATTGATAAAGATTGGCTATTCGGTAAAAAATGAAAAAATGGTTTTTTTTCAATAGGGTCAATATTCAAAGCACAGGCTTTGCCATAAACTAAAGAATAAAACTTGCCATCTCTATTCTCTTTAACACCACATTTACCTCGCCTTCCTTTTTCAATAATACAATAATGAGCGCAAGTTTGACATTGGACTTTTCCTTCTTTTAGTTTCTTGTAAAGATAGGCTTCTTTCATTCTTCTATTCTATTAAAAGAAACGCTATAATTCAAGAAGCAAAAAAAGGAGATGGAAGATGAAAATGAATATGAATATGCGGCTAATTCCTAACTATATCGAGAAATCCACTCAAAAAAATAGACCATTTAAGCCCATTTAAAAGTATGGGGCTTAATTGCTTAAGAGTAACTTTATGGTATACTACAAAATAGCGTATGAAACGACTCTTTATTGCTATAAATTTACCAAAAGATATTAAGAAAAATTTAGAAGACCTCGAGAGAAAAATTCAAGGTCTTTTTCCTGAAGAAATGGAAGAAGTGATTCGCTGGATAAAAAAAGATAATCTTCACATCACCTTACTTTTTATTGGTTCAACTTCCGATGAAAAAATTCCTCAAATTGGCGAAATTATAAAAGAAGTTGTTTATAATCAAAAACCATTTTCTTTAAATTTCAAGAAAATTTGCTATGGTCCTCCTAAAAAAATTCCACCTCGTTTAGTTTGGCTTGAGCTGGAAAGGAGTCCGGAATTGTTAAGAATTACCCGAGAATTAAAAAAAGAAGCAATGGAAAAAAATATCTTAAGAGAGGCAGAGAAAAGGGAGTTTTCACCCCATATTACTTTAGGAAGAATTAGAACCTGGCAGTGGAAGAGGATTAATCCGGAAGAAAGGCCGGAAATAGAAAGGGAAATTTCTTTAAATTTTGAAGTTAAATCAATAGAGATAATGGAGAGCGTACTTAAGAGAACGGGAGCAGAATACAGTATTTTTAAATCGATCAAATTAACCTAATTTCTAATTACTCTAATTCCTAATCAAATCCCAATTCTTAAATGTCTAATCTCTTGTCTAATATCTAATAATTGTTTTTGGTCATTCTGTCATTAAACATTGATTATTGATTAGAATAATTAGGTTAATTAGAATAATTAGAAATTAATGAAAATACACTTTATCGGCATAGGTGGGATAGGGCTTTCAAATTTAGCTTCTCTGTATCTCCAACAAGGCCACAAAATTCAAGGTTCTGATGTTAAAGAATCAGAAATTACCAAAGAACTCCGAGAAAAAGGAGTTAAGGTTTTTATTGGTCACAAAGCAAAAAATGTAAGAAAAAAAACAGACAAGGTGATTTATAGTGAAGCTGTTTCAGAAGATAATGTTGAATTAAAAAATGCTAAAAGATTTGGCATAAAATGTCAATCTGGCGCTCAAGCATTGGGTGAATTTAGCAAAAATTATTTTACAATCGCTGTTTCTGGGATGCACGGCAAAGGTACTACTGCCTCTATGATTGCTCAAATTTTACAAAAAGCAGGCCTTGACCCCACATTTGTTATTGGCACAAAACCGGGAAGCCGGTTAGGAAAAAGTAGATATTTGGTTCTTGAGGCAGATGAATATAAAGCCAAATTTTTGAATTATCATCCAAACACTCTGGTTTTAACTAATGTTGATAGAGAACATTTGGATTTTTTTAAAACTTTCAATAATATACTAAAAGTTTTTTCTCAATATCTTAACCAGGTTAAAGATTTAATAATAGCAAATGGGGATGATAAAAACATTGACAAAATATTAAAATCCCGAAAAGGAAAGAAAAAAGTCAAAGTCAAAATCAAAAGATACAGCCTAAAACAAAAAGAGGCAAAGAACATCAAAAAAATTTTAAAAATACCAGGCATTCACAATGTTTCAAATGCTTTAGCGGCTTTAACAATAGCTCGGGCTTTAAAAATACCTGATAATGTTTCTTTTAAAGCTTTAAGCGAGTATAAAGGTAGTTGGCGTCGTTTTGAAGAAAAAGATTTAAAAATTGAAAAAGAAGGGGCCCGCCGAAGGCGGGAGGGTGGAGGGAGTGGTGTAGTGAAATTGAAAATTATTAGTGATTATGCTCATCATCCCACAGAGATTGAAGCAACATTAAAAGCAGCTCGAGAAAAGTTTCCAAAAAGAAAAATCTGGTGTTGTTTTCAGCCCCATCAATATCAAAGAACTTTTTATCTTTTCCGAGATTTTGTTGATGTCTTCAAGAAAGCCCCTGTTGATAAATTGATAATTACCGATATCTATGATGTTGCTGGAAGGGAAGACAAAAATATTAAAAAGAAAGTGAGCCCTCAAAAATTAGTTGAGGCAATAAAAAAACCTTATGCTTTGTATCTACCAAAAAATAAAATCGTAGATTATTTAAAAAAGAATATAAAAAATAAAGAAGTAGTAATAATAATGGGAGCAGGAGACATTTACAAATTGATTGACCAATTTTAAATGGCTCCTGCCAATTGACTTATTTTAACTAATTTCTTAAACTTATTTAATGTCAATAATAAAGGTCGCTAAAGATAGAGAAATAATCAGGTTAATAGGCTTTTGCTGTCCTTTTAAAGGGCTGAAAAGCTTTATTACAATTAGCTATGCAATTTGAAGTTTTGTATACAATGTTCTGGATAATTGCTGCTGTTTCAGTTGTGGGATTAGTTGCTTGGTATTTGAAATCAAAATCTTCGAAAGAGAAAAAATAGAAATTGGACAAAATGTTAATGTTGGAGGATTTTCAATGAAATTATGATGATAAAAACCGATTCAGAAAAAATAAAAGAAATATTAGAAAGAGGGGTAGAGGAAGTTATTGATAGAGAAAGTTTGATGAAGAAATTAAAATCAGGGAAGGAGTTGAGGATTAAACACGGGGTTGACCCAACCGGTCCAAAAATTCATATTGGAAGAGCAACTCAATTGTGGAAATTAAGGGCTTTCCAAGAACTGGGGCATAAGATTGTTTTTATTATTGGAGATTTCACTGCTCTGATTGGAGATGCCTCTGATAAAACCTCCTTAAGGAAACCCCTTTCTATAGAAGAAATTAATCAAAATATGAAGCATTACCGGGGACAAATTGGGAAAATTTTAGATTTGGAAAAAACTGAATTTCACCGTAATTCAGAATGGTTCAATAATCTCAATTTGAAAAGTCTCCTTCCTCTTTGTATGAATTTTACTGCCCAGCAAATGATTCAAAGAAGAAATTTCAAAGAAAGATGGGACCAGGGAAAACCAATAGGAATTCATGAGATGCTCTACCCAATTTTACAAGGATATGATTCAGTTCAAATTAAAGCAGACGTTGAGCTTGGTGGATTTGATCAACTTTTTAATCTGAATGTAGGCAGAGAGATTCAAAGAATATTTGGGCAATCTCCACAAGATATTATGACATTAAAAATGCTTCCCGGGCTTGACGGCAGGAAGATGTCAACAAGCTGGGGTAATGTAATTAACATTTTAGACAATCCCGATGAAATGTATGGTAGAATAATGTCAATGAAGGACGAGTTAATCGGAGATTATTTTGAGTTGTGCACAGGAGTCTCTTTAAAGGAAGTAGAGAGAATAAAGAAAGATTTAAAATCTAAAAAATTAAACCCAAGAGACGCAAAGGCGAGCTTGGCAAAAGAAATTGTAACCTTGTACCATGGGAAAAAGGAAACAGAAAGAGCCGAGAATGAATTCAACAGAATCTTTAAAGAGAGAAAAGTTCCCTTGAAAATTCCTATATTTAAACCATCAAGAAAGGTCATGCCAATTTTAGATTTAATATTTGAATCGAAACTCGCAAAATCAAAATCCGAAGCAAAAAGAATAATCTTGCAGGGAGGAGTAAAAATAAGAATCAAGAATCAAGAATCAAGAATCAAGAATTGGAAGAAAAAAATAGAATTAAAAGATGGGATGATATTGAGCGTTGGAAAAAGGAAATTTCTAAAGTGTTTTATCTGCAAAGGCGAGCCGGAGGCGAAACCTGAGCGGAAATGAAACCTTTACCCCGCCCTTTCTAAACTCCCTGTTCTTTTTTTATTCAATAACTTTCTCAAAACTATACAACCTTCATCATAACACAGAAACTTAGAAAGGGCGGGGTGTAAGAACTTCTAAAACTCGCTCACCCAAATTTCTTCGAAATTTAGGCGGGCTCGTTAAGAATTTCTAACATGTCAAAGAAAATTTTAATTGTTGAAGACGAAAAGATATTAAGGGATATGTATACTCAAAAGTTTTCCCGGTCAGGATTTAAAGTAATCGAAGCGGAGGGCGCAAAGGATGGATTAGAACTAGCCAAAAAAGAAAAGCCGGACCTTATCCTTTTGGATATTCTTTTACCGTCAGAGAACGGCGTTTCTTTTTTGGAAAAATTAAGAAAGACTCCAGAGATTTCAAAAATTGAAGTAATCGCTTTCTCAAACTACGATGATCCCAGGACAAGAAAAGAAGTGAAAGAACTTGGTATCAAAAGGTATTTAATCAAAACGGATTATACTCCTCGAGAAATCGTTGAGAAGATTAGAGAATTTTTGAATGAAAAATCTTAGTTAGAAAGGAGAGGTAAAAAAGAGGTATTTCGAACAGGGAAAAGAAAGGTTCGAAAATTTTGTTAATTACTATGGAAAGAATATTAATAAGAGAAACACCAGGTTATAGAGGACAACCAGTCAGGGTTTGTGGTTGGGTTAATTCAAGAAGAGACCATGGTGGTATAGTTTTTTTGGACCTGCGTGACCGCTCGGGAGTTTTACAAATAGTTTGTTCGCCAAATTTAGCAAAAAATATCAAAGAGGAATATGTTCTGGATATAATTGGGGAAGTAAGAGAAAGACCACCTAAAATGGTAAACCCAGATTTAGAGACCGGAGAAGTTGAAGTAGAAGCTAAAGAAGTTAAAATCTTAGCTAAATCAGCCATTCTTCCATTCGATGTTAAGGAGGACCTGAAATTAACTCTGCCAACTATTTTAGATTATCGCCCCTTAACATTGCGCAATAGAAAAATTCAAGCTATTTTTAAAATTCAAGAGGAGGTAGTAGCCAGCTTCCGTAAGACTTTAAAAACTTTAGGGTTTACTGAATTTCAGGCATCAACCATTGTTCCGGTAGCTACTGAAGGCGGAGCAGAAATTTTTCATATTGATTATTACGATTACGATGCTTATCTTGCTCAAAGTCCACAACTTTACAAACAAATTATGGTTACTGCTTTTGAAAGAGTTTTTACCATTACTCGAGCTTACCGAGCCGAACCCAGCATCACTACTCGTCATCTTTCGGAATATACCAGCTTAGACGCTGAAATGGGATTTATTAGCTCCTGGGGAGAACTAATGGATACTTGTGAAATTGTTATAAAAAATATTTTTGATAATATCGAGAAAAACTGCCAAAAAGAACTTAAAATATTCAAAGCCACTTTACCAAAAATAAAATCTAAAATTCCCCGACTAAAAATGAGAGAAGCCCAAGAGATTATTTTTAAAAGAACTGGCAGGGATAACCGAAAAAATCCAGATTTAGAGCCAGAGGATGAGAAAGAAGTATGCCAATGGGCTAAAGAAAACTATGGAACAGAGCTGATTTTTATAACCCATTATCCAACCAAGAAACGACCTTTCTATACATATCCTGATCCTGATGACCCCGATTATACTTTAAGTTTTGATCTTGTTTGCCGGGGCTTAGAAATAGTAACCGGGGGACAGCGAATTCATGAATATAAAAAATTAACAGGAAACATAAAAGAATGGGGAAACAAAATTAAAGATTTCGAATTTTATCTTCAAGCTTTTAAATATGGCATGCCTCCAGAGGGAGGCTTTTGCTTGGGAGCAGAAAGGATAGTTAAACAGATTTTAGCTTTAGAGAATATCCGAGAAGCCACCCTCTTCCCAAGAGATATGATGAGAATAGATAAAAGATTAGCAATACTGCAACCAAAAAAGAAATCTAAAAAATGACCAAAAATATTAAACTCTTTTTTATTGCTATTTTATTAAGTCTGCCTTTTTGGTGGGGAGTTAACATTTTGCAAAGAAACTTAGAGGATTTTTTTTATACAAAACAAATGGAAAATAATGCGCCCCATGTTTTTTTGGCTCAAATATCAAATACAAGTGAAGAAACAGAAAACATTGAAATCGCCCAAGAAATTCCTTTTTTTGAAGCAGAAAGTGTGATTTCTGTTTTGGTGACCGAAAAAGGAGAAGAGAGGATTCTTTTTAAAAAAGCTGAAGACAAAAAACTACCCGTTGCAAGTATTACCAAACTTTTGACAGCCATTGTGGCAAATGAATTTTATTATCCTTCTTTGAGAGTCCAGATTACCCAAGATGCTATTAGGCAAGAAGGGGAGTTTGGCAACTTGAAAATAGGAGAAATCTTAAAAGTTGACGATTTAATAAAAATTATGCTCATTGAATCGAGCAATGATGCCGCCTATGCCTTAGCTGAAGCAATAGGTTCGGAGGGGTTCACCAACTTGATGAATTTAAAGGCAAAGGATATAGGGCTTGAAAATTCTTACTTTTTTAATCAAACTGGTCTTGATTCTAACCTTCCACCACAAAAGATAAATTATTCAACGGCTCAAGATTTAGTGAAGTTAGCCAGGTATTTATTAAAAAATAATCTATTCTTGGATATTCTTTCTAAAAAAGAGTACACTCTTTATCTGGATAACGGAGTTTTACATCATACCCTCAAAAATACCAACGAAATCCTTGGAGAAATCCCAGAAATCATCGGAGGAAAAACCGGCTGGACAGAAACGGCCGGCGGATGTCTGTTTATAATTTTAGAAGCTAAAAAACCAAAAAATTACATAATAAATGTAATTTTAAATTCTCCGCAAAGATTTGAAGAGATGAGGAAATTAATAGATTTCTCTTTAGAGAACTCAACCAGGATATGATTCAAACAAATATAATTAAAGTTTTAGTGCTTTGTGTTTTTTCTTCAATATTGGCTGTTTTGTGGACGCCTCTTTTGACTCATTTTCTTTACAAATACAAATTCTGGAGAAAAGAAGCAAGGAAAGAAACAATTGACGGTAAACCAGCAGTAGTTTTTTATAATCTTCACAAAGAAAGAGAGGTCAAAACGCCACGTATGGGTGGTCTTTTGGTTTGGGTAACGACTGTGTTTGCAGCCTTTTTGTTTTTAGGCATTTCTAAGATTTCTAACAACTTTTGGGCTCAAAAGTTAAATTTTTTATCGAGGGATCAGACTTGGTTGCCTTTGGGGATGTTAATTGCTGCGTCTTTATTGGGTCTTTGTGATGATATATTGCAGATTTTTGGCAAGGGGAAATATGCTGGGGTAGGAATGAAATTTACTCGGAGGCTTTTAATCGTTTCTTTAATAGGAATAATTGGAGCCTGGTGGTTCTATTTTAAACTTGATTGGCATAGTTTGCATATTCCTTTAGTAGGGAATTTGGAAATTGGTTTTTGGCATCTGCCTTTATTCGTTTTTACGGTTTTAGCCTGTTGGGCGGGAGGGGTAATAGATGGAATTGATGGATTGGCCGGAGGTGCATTCGGTATAATATTCGGGGCTTTTTCTATAATTGCTTTCTCAAGAAGCCAATACAATTTAGCAAGTTTTTGTGCCGTTATAATGGGTACGACCTTGGCTTTTTTGTGGTTTAACATTCCACCAGCCAGATTTTACATGGGAGAAACAGGAATGATTGGTTTAACTGCCACATTGGCGGTAGTGAGTTTTTTGACCGATTCTTTGGTTGTTTTGCCAATTATTGCTATTCTTTTGGTTATTGAAGCCGGCTCTGTTATTTTGCAACTTCTCTCCAAAAGGTTTTTTAATAAAAAGATTTTTCTTTGTGCTCCTTTACACCATCATCTTGAAGCAAAAGGCTGGAGTCCAGAGAAAATCACTATGCGATTTTGGATTTTAGGATTGGTTTTTGCAGTCCTGGGAGTAATTATAAGATTGTTCGGATAATAAATGAAAAAATTTGAAATTTTAAGAAAAAAATATCCTACTTTCCTCTATGAAAAATTCTTTATAAAACCAAAGAAAAACAATCTTGAGGTTGTTTTTAATTTTGAGATACCACCGGATGGTTCAATAGGCTCATCACAAGTTATTAGATTTTCTCCAAAAATAATAATAAAAAACATACCATCCAAAAATCTTAAAAAGATTGACAAAAAAGTTCTTCAAAATTTCGCTTTTCATCTCGGTTTAATTGAGATTCCAAGCTATTGGAAATTAACTTGCTCACCAAAAATAGAGATTAAAACAGGGCTTTTGAACAAAGAACAAATAAAATGGTGGGAAGGTCTATTTTTAAAGGGAATGGGCCAGTATTTTTTTGAAAACAGAATTAACTTCAAAAAACCAAATTTTCTCAAAATTACTTCTTTTGGGGATATAAAATTTAAAAGATTCACCAAATCTCTTAAAAAAGATAGATTTTTAGTTCCAATGGGTGAGGGGAAAGACTCAATCGTTACCTTAGAGCTTTTGAAAGAGAAAAAGGTAAATTTAAATTGTTTTGTTGTAAATCCTAATAAAGTTCATTTTAAAATCCTAAAAAAAGCTGGAATAAAAAATCCTATAATTGTTGAAAGAATGCTTGACCCAAAACTAATAGAACTTAATAGAACTAGTAAATTCTTAAATGGCCACGTTCCTATTACAGCTTTGTTTTCTTTTTTAAGTGTTTTTTGTGCGGTTTTGTTTGGCTTTAATAATGTCGTTTTTTCTAATGAAAAAAGCTCAAATGAAGGAAATCTAAGATATCTGGGAGAAACTATTAACCATCAGTATTCAAAAAGCTTTGAATTCGAAAAAAAGTTTAGAGATTATCTTAAAAAATATTTGGCTTCAAATATTAATTATTTTAGTTTTTTAATGCCTCTCTATGAAATCCAAATCGCTGAAATCTTCTCAAATTTCCCTCAATATTTTCCCATATTTTTAAGCTGCAATAAGGGTAAAAAGTCAGGTTTTAAATGGTGTGGCAATTGCCCAAAATGTTTGGCAACTTTTATTTTTCTTTATCCGTTTTTAGATAAAAAACAGCTAACCAGAATTTTTGGGAAAAATCTTTTTCAGGAGAAAAAACTTCTACCTTTGCTGTTACAACTGATTGGAGAAAAAGGATTCAAACCATTTGAATGCGTTGGCACAAAAAAAGAAACTTTGATAGCTCTATATTTATCACTCCAAAAAGAAAAAAGGGCAGGGGAGAACTCTTATCTCATAAAACATTTTGGAAAAGACATCTTATCAAAATACCCGACACTTGAAAAAGACTCAAAAAGAATATTAAAATCTTGAGATATTAAATATAAACTTTAAATTTGAGGTGTTGAATTGTGGACTTACTATTTGACAAATTCAGTAATTTCTGGTATAATTTTTAATAATCGAGTTCTTTAAAAATATTTAAATTTAAGGAGGGAGAAAATAGTGAAAAAGATAATTCTATTGGTTATTCTGTGTCTATCTGTCTTATTTCTTCTTTCAATAAAGACAGAAGCAGAAGAGGAAGTAATACAAGCATTCAAAGTAGAAAACCCATATAGTCTCTTAGATGGATGCAATCTAAAGGCGTATATTGCTGACAAAATTAAGAGTTTTAAGGAGGTATCATATACGCCTGATGGTGAGAAAATTGTCAAAAAATTCAATGAAGTTGTTGGAAGATTAGAAATCATTGAGATTGAGCAATTTGAACAGCAACATGATTTCCAATATGATTTCAAAGTAAAAAGTATGATAGCTGTTTATGACCCACAGGAAGAAAAAACATGGACAACTGCCATCGTTGATATAATAGAGACAAATATGGATTATAGAAAAAGAATAATGATTGAAGGTTATCTCATCGATGTAACAGATGAGATAAAATTGTACTTTGATTGGCTTTTCAGCACAAGCTTCTCTGAAAGTGAAACAAAACTGAATATAACTTTCCGTCCCCTTGTTCTTGGAAAAAATATTTTCGTAGTCGAAGGATGGATTCTATGGAAGTAAGTCTTATAAAGGGGAAGAGAAATTAATCTCAACCCCTTTTTATATTCTCTGGCAGAAAACCCTGCCCCTCTGGGGGCGGGGTTTCCTATTTTAATTACACGTGTCAAGTAATTTAACTATCTGACCGAACGAGGTTTATGTTTTTTATCCACATCGACCTTTTGAGAATTGTTTTTCTTCTGATATACCCCTCACACCTATGTGTAGGTGTGGGGGTTTATCAAAGATTTCCCAGCATCTTTTCAAAGCCGATTTTATCTCATTGCCGTATTCCTGTTTTCTTTTCTTTCTTTCTGTTTTGAGATTATCTAAATTGCTTTTGGGCCTGAGCTTTTCCATGAGGTATTTTCTGTTCAGTCCGGTGCGTTTCTCAGCTTCATCCAGCAGTTCTCCTTT
>Ga0066637_10002943_pt1 | contig 11413 bp, 12 predicted proteins | sample CryGeyCG2014_020_FD_62737 | JGI IMG/M metagenome (GOLD analysis project Ga0066637, IMG submission 62737) | Groundwater microbial communities from aquifer - Crystal Geyser CG08_land_8/20/14_0.20 | ecosystem: Environmental > Aquatic > Deep subsurface > Groundwater | place: USA: Utah: Grand County...
AAAGTCCTGCTGGACTTTCCGAAAATCTCAAGGGCTGTTGTCCTTGAATTCTCGTGAAGTTGGCGCTTGGCATTCATCCCCGCCCGAAGGGCGGGGTATTCTGCCAACTTCACGATAAATCCCTGCTGCCTGGGAGAGCTTTCAAAAGCCTATCCATAAGGGTTCTTTTTGTCTCATTCCCGAGGATGTCCCAGGCTGATGTATCGATAACCAAATTTCAGTAAGTGAATATATCTGAATTGTATGGCACTGGGCTGCTCAAATTGATTCACTAAACCGTTTTTCCAATTCATCAATCAGCTCAGTGTTTCCGATAAAGAAGGGCGTCCTGTCATAGGGGGTTTTCCCCACAATGTCAAGGATTGACTGTTTTCCATCGCTCGACCTGCCGCCTGCCTTTTCCATGATATATGCCATGGTGGCACATTCAAGGTAGAGCCTGAGCTTGCCGCCCTGTTTGTTCACAGTTGAAGGATAGCCGAAAAATCCGCCATAGTGCAAAACCTGGGAAAAGTCGCCCACCAGCGCGCCGCAATACCTCAATTTCAGCTCCCTCTCCTTTGCCAGGTATTTCACGTATTTGTAGAACCACGGCTCAAACTCCGTGAGGGTTCCGCCCACGCCAAAGACTGTGGCTTTTTCAGGCAGGCTGATATCCTCATTGAGCACGATGTAGTTGTCCCCGCCCTTCCTGGATTTCACAAATTCCGCAACGCCTGTATCTGTTGCGATGACAAGGGTTGTTATCGGCCCGTATAATTTATAGAGCGCGCAAACCATATCTCTTCCTTTTGCAGGCAATTTGTTTTTGTAAACCCCTATTATCGTGCCGAACGGATTATTGCTGGAGATGTTTGACGAGCCGTCTAGCGGGTCCATGGCAATTGCAAACGGCGCGCCCTTCTTCCCGTTAACCGGCCCGTCTATTTCCTCGGAATACAGGGTGTGCACGAGCCCGCTTGATATGAACGCCTGGGTGAAATACTCGTTGGTCCAGTTGTCCAGCTCCTTGGTGGCCTCGCCAAAGCGGTTTTCCCTGAGCGCTTTCTGGTTAAGCCTGTGGGGAAACTCGCGCACCAGGTTGGGCGTCATGTCCACTAGCAGTTTCAGGAATTCCGCCAGTTTCCCGTTGTTTATGTGCGTTCCAATGTATTCGTCAAATGTCCCTGAGGGCATGAAAAACTACCTCTCACTGTCATGGTGCGATTGCATCCGCTGTTTTTTTGTCTGCCTCGGCCTTATTGGCATCTTCAATTTTCTGGTAAATGGCAAACAGCACATAGACCGTGATTATCGCAGTGATTGGCGTGATTATGGCTGGCAATATTGAGCCAAGGATTGAATAGATGACTAGGTTAACCAGGTCAATCGATTGGTAGGCCGGCACTGCGGTCAGCGTTATCCTTCCCAAGTCCGTGAGCGTTGCCACAATCAGTTCATTCAATATGGCCACCAACAGCAAGGTGAGGAAGAGCTTGAGCACTACCTTTTCAGACTGTTTCCAGACTTCGTTTATGCTTGCTGCGGTATCATTCCCCGACAGGTAGAACATGTCCGCCACAAAGATTCGCGCCGCCACATAGGTCTTGATGCCAAAGAGGGCAATCCCAAGCACAATCAGCACTGCAGATACCTCTGCAAACCCTGAGGCCATCCCTGTGTCGGGTATTATCGGATTGCCTGCTGCGTCCAATTTCATGCCATCCATCCACTGCGGGAGGCTATAAAGCACAAATGCGCCTGTGAGCAGCACAATCACTGCGCATGGCACTGCCATATATCTCAGTTTGCTGGGAAGCGCCAGGATTTCATAGATTAATTTCTTTATTGAGAAAAGGAGATAATCAATCGCACCTGCCTGGTCAACCCGCCTTTTAAATTCCAGTGAATTCCTGTTAAACAGCTCCTGGAAGATTTTCAGCTTGAAATAGCTTGAAACCAGTGCGAGCACCCCAATAAAAGCCGCAAACCTTGCCACTGAGAATGCAAGAGCTATATAATATGTATTTGAAGCGAACACATTTGCCTGGCCGGCTGCATATTCCAGTGGTGGCATGAGATAGGCAATGGCGCCGAAAAGGAGGTTGACTGCAACAATGGCGGCAAAAAGCGCACCTGCGAACTGCAGCAGCAGGAACATGCGATTCTTCCAATTTGCATCAGTTTCAATGAGCCAGCCCCAGCTTGCCTTGAATACGCTAACCCAGTCTAAGGTATACATGAACTCACATCAACCCATCGTTGTTCATTTTAATTCCTGCAAGTTTATTAAAGAATTGGGATGCAAACAATATAGTGAACTGTTTATCTGAGGTGAGACAATGGTCAAGTTTGAATTGAAGTCCCTGCCCTATGCCTATGATGCGCTCCAGCCGGTGATTTCCAGGCGAATCCTTGAATTGCACCATGGCAAGCACCATGCCGGCTATGTGGCTGGGGCCAATGCCGCGGCTGAGAAGCTGGAAAAGGCACGGAATGGGGAGCTTGAGATTGATGTGAAATCAATTTTGCGCGATTTGAGCTTTAACCTGAACGGCCACCTCCTCCATGAGCTTTTCTGGGAGAATATGAAAGCGCCTGAGGAAAACAACAAGCCCGCCGGACGGGTGGCAGATGCCATTGACAAAAATTTCGGTTCGTTTGAATCGTTCAGGAAACAGTTTTCAGCGGCTGCCAAAAGCGTTGAAGGGTCTGGTTGGGTAGTGCTTGTGTCTTACGGGATGGGCAACCTGTATATTACCCAGGTGGAGAAGCACAATGTCAATCATATTGTAGGCTGCAAACCCCTGCTTGCCCTTGATGTCTGGGAGCACGCCTACTACTTGGATTATGCGAATGACCGGGGCGCGTTTGTGGACAAGTGGTGGGGCATAGTTAATTGGAAAGATGTGGAAAGAAGGTTGTAGGTGGTTATTTTTATGGCAAACATTGAACCAAAACAGATAGCTTCATTGCTCGCAAAAATCAAGCAGGAAAAACCGCTTATCCATCATATCACCAACTGGGTGACTATTTATGATTGCGCAAATATCACGCGGACAATCGGCGCCCTGCCGGTGATGGCACATGCGCCTGAGGAAGTTGAGGAGATGACTGGAATTGCCAGCGCGCTCGTGCTGAATATAGGCACGCTCACTGAGGAGCTTATGCAGGCGATGTATCTCGCAGGCAAGGCTGCAAACAAAAAAGGAATTCCTGTTGTGGTGGATGCTGTCGGTGTCGGAGCCACGAAATTCCGCACTGAGAAATTCAGGGAGCTTGCAGAAAAAGTAAAGCTTTCCGTGATAAAGGGCAATATCTCTGAGATGGGCATAATCGCAGGTGTGAAGGCAGAAGTGAAAGGAGTGGAAGCCATGAGCGTAGACGGCACCCCTGAAATGATTGCAAAAAAGGTGGCGGCTGCCTATGGCTGCACTGCTGCAATCACCGGAAAAACCGATGTGGTTTCAGACGGCGCAAAAACTTTTTTGGTTAACAACGGACATTTGATGATGGGCTCGATTGTGGGCACTGGATGTATGGCTGCCAGCGCCATCGGCGTTTTTGCGGCCGTCGAAAAAGATCGTGCGCTTGCATCTGCTTCAGCACTTTCAGTGATGGGCATTGCCGGCGAGCTGGCAGCTGCAAAATCCAACGGCCCCGGCACATTCAAGGAAGCGTTCTTTGATGAGATGTATAATTTGAATGAGGCGAAGATTGCCAAATACGCAAAGGTTGAGCTCCCATGAGCAAAAAACCAATGTTCAAGCACGCTTTTTATTTCATCTCAGACAGCACCATAACTGATATCTGTGCAATTGAGCAGGCAAAAGAGGCATGCAAAAACGAGCTTTTTGCATTCCAATACAGGGAAAAAGGAAAATGTATAGATGAAATGATTGCCGGGGCGAAGGGGATTGCGGCAGTTTGCAGGAAAAGCAAAGTGCCATTCATTGTCAATGATTCACTGGAGGTTGCGCTTGCAGTGGATGCCGGCGGCCTGCATATTGGCCAGACAGATGTGGAATATGCCATTGCGCGAAAGCACCTCGGCAATGATAAAATAATCGGTGTCACTGCAAATTCCGTGAAAGATGCGGAAAAGGCAGTTGCCCTGGGCGCTGATTATATTGCAGCTGCACCCATATTCAAAACTGCCACGAAAAAAGATGCCGGCGATGCAAAAGGAATCGCATTTGCCCGTGGCGTGGCTGAAATTGCAAAAGGCGCAGGCATGCCTGTGGTCGGGATTGGCGGAATCACATTGGAAAATGCCTATTCGGTCCTGGGCGCAGGCGTATTTACCGTGTGTGCAATAAGCGCGAGCCTTAGGGATGGCAGAATAAAGGAAACCGTGTCCAGGTTCAACGAAATAATTAAAAGCAAGTAATTTACAGATATGTCCAGGGTGAGCATCTGAAACCTGAAACCATCGTCAAAAACGGGAATGACCTCAGCCATTTTCTTCTTCTGGTCCCAATCTTTAATAGGTGGCTTTTTGTCCTTCTTGTGAAAATGCTTGATATCATCGCGCTGGCAATCGGCATGGTTTTACTCCTGGTCATTATCCCTGTTTCATTTGTCATCTATCCCCAGTCAACCCCTTTCTCAAGCTTGGACATTACGCGCATGAGCATCTGGGCCGTCCTGGCATTGGTCTATTCAGGCGCCGGCATCGTAGGGTTCACCTGCAAAAAAGAGCCTGATTTCACCCCCCACGGCCTGGTGGTGAAGGATAGGGTCGCGTTCTGGTGGGCGGATATCATTAATTTCTATTCCTCAAAGAAATATGTCGTTCCGGTTCATAAAAAACATCTACATAGGTGAACCATGCGGATTCTTCTTCAATTCCCTGAGGGGCTCAAACAGAATGCCATCGAATACGCCAAGGAGCTTGAGCGCAAGGGTCATGCTATTTCCCTTTCGGCAAGCCCCTGCTTCGGCGCCTGCGACCTGGCCATTGACGAGGCGCTTGCAATTAAGGCAGATAAAATCATCCATTACGGCCATGCGGAATTTGTCAATGCAAAGCTTCCTGTGAAGGTTGAATATCAGGAATATCCCATTGCTGCGGATTTGGCATTTATAGCAAAGGCGAAAAAGGAATTAAAAGGAATTAAGGCAGTCGCGCTTGCCACCACTGTGCAGTATGTCCAGCTCCTTCCAAAGGTAAAAAAATCGCTTGAGAAATTTGGCATCAAGATCAGGCTTGCGAAAGGTCATTTTGCAAAATACGAAGGCCAGCTGCTGGGCTGTGACACAGGCGCCATCGCCAATGTGAAAGGCAAAGTCGATTGCGTTGTCTATTTTGGGGCAGGCATGTTTCACCCCCTAGCAATTGAAACTGAGAAAGTGCTGGTGCTGAATCCGGTGACTAAAACAGTCTATTGGATTACCGAAGAAATAATGCGATTCAGAAGGCGGCGGCGTGCCATGCTGATTGGCGCGCTCGAGGCAAAGCGGTTCGGCATCCTCGTGAGCACAAAAATAGGCCAGCTCAACCTCACTGGCGCACTCAGGGCCCGGGATGAGCTCAGGAAGCGCGGCAGGGAGGCGCACATCCTGGTTGCGAACTATGTTGATTCAACAGCAATCAAGAACTTCAACTCATTCGACGCGTTTGTGAATACTGCCTGCCCACGATTGGGCGATGATTACGAGCTGTTTGAAAAGCCGATTGTGAACCTGGCAGAGCTTGGCGAATTGCTGAATCTGATTGACAGTGTTAAAAACAAATGAAAAGAAGAAGGCCACGGAGCCTGAAGTGCTTACGCACTGGCTCCGCATGCCAGGATTGCCTCACACACCCATTCGCGAATATAATCAGATTTTACGAAGAGCTATCGACCAGCAGGTCGATTCAACAGCCTGCGAAGTGCGGGGTACTCTGCGTTTTCAAGATAGTCTTCACGTCTTAATGTCCTACTGTCCTAAGGTCGCCAAGTCAAACGGTTCCAAACGCTTTCGATTTTTATTCATCCTCATATCGGTTCCAAAGATTCCTTTTCTGGTTTATGAGCTCTTTTCCAAGGGTGAGCAGCTCTGTCCCAATCCTCAGCGCCTCGTCAGGGCTCAGCTTCATGCTCATCTGAGACGTGTCGTTTATGAGGCGGAAAAGGACGGTGCCGTCCCGGGGGAAGCCGTTGACCATCTGGGCACGCTCTGTCTCTAGCCTGAGCGCGTTCCTGTGCAACTCGGCGGCATCGTCCTTCCACCAGTGAATAATCTCATCTTCGATTGTGGATTCGCTTCTTTGCTTCATCTTCAAAATTGCTTGGGTCATGTGGATCGCCTGATGGCTTTTTGCCGGTTGGCAAAAATCTCGACGGCTGCTGTCGCCGATCGCCTGCTGGCATTTCTCCTGTTGGAGAAATTCTCGATGACTGCTGTCGCCGATTGAATGCTGCTGTTGCAGCATAGCTCGTCGACTGTTGTCGCCGATCGCCTGCTGGCATTTCTCCTGTTGGAGAAATTCTCGATGACTGCTGTCGCCGATTGAATGCTGCTGTTGCAGCATAGCTCGTCGACTGTTGTCGCCGATTGAATGCTGCTGTTGCAGCATAGCTCGTCGACTGTTGTCGCCGATTGAATGCTGCTGTTGCAGCATAGCTCGTCGACTGTTGTCGCCGATCGTCTTGCGTTAAGAGAATCTCTTCTCCTTTAAAAAGATTACCCGCGCATTCCGCCAGTCAACCATAATATGTCTTAAGGTCTTGATGTCCTAAGGTCTAAATGTCTAGGGTTCAAAGTCCAAACCCGTCCTTAGACCTTAAACTTTAAACCTTGGACCTAAGGTCTTACTGGTCTTCCCGCATTGGTAATGTTGGATTATTTTCCGGGTTTGCTATAAACCGCCAACTCCGCGATTGATTATTAATTATACTCATTAAAACTTACACATGGCAGGCTTTGAAACATTCATGAAGGACACATGCCTTGAGTGCAAGAAGATGCTCAACCGCTACCAGCCCCATGGCAGGAACGCCCGAAAGCGCACGTCTAAATTCAAGGACCCAAAGGACCTTGTGACAAATGCTGACCTTGAATTGGAAAGCGCTATCTTCGCCAGGCTCAGGGAAAGCTACCCTGATTGCAAAATAATCTCAGAAGAAAATGAGCGAAATGCCATTACCGGCGAGCCAACCTGGATAATCGACCCGCTTGACGGCACCAATAATTTCGCCTATGACCTGCCGCTCTATGGAGTTTCGCTGGCATATGCGGAGAATAAAAAGGTGGTTGCAGGCGCTGTGTATCTCTACGGCGATAAAGCATTCTACTATGCTGAAAACGGAAAGGGCGCAGCGCTCAATGGCAGGGAAATCTCGGTTTCATCACGCAACGACACCTCGCATGCATTCGTGCTTGCAGATGCACGCATCAGCGAAATCCTTGAGGAAAATAAGTTTGGCATGATACTCAGCCTTGCCGATGCCATTTTCGGGGTGAGAATGCTCGGCGCTGCTGTTTACAATTTCGCCTATGTTGCAGACGGCAGGGTCGATGGATGCCTTGAGCTGGATCTCAAGATTGTCGATTTCCCGGCAGGCGCGCTCATTGTGGAGGAGGCAGGCGGCAAGGTTACTGATACTAAGGGAAAGCCCTGGTCGCTGGAAACCAAGGATTTCCTTGCGACCAATGGCATACTGCACGATAAATTGCTCAAGATTATTAACGCAAAATAAAAGTAAGGGTGGTTTGCATGCTTCCTGAGATAAGGCAAAAGGAATTCGGAAAGCCTGATGAGAAACAGGTTTATGACCTAATCATAATAGGGAACGGCGTGGCCGGGCTTGCAGGCGCCATGTATGCAGCCAGGCTGGGGATGGAAACACTAGTGATAGGCGAATTCATCGGTGGCACGCTCACACTCACCGACACAGTTGAAAATTACCCTGGGTTCAAGCACATCACAGGCATTGAGCTCACGGATAAAATCGCCGACCATGCAAGGCAATACGATGTGGACATGGAGCTCGATGATGTTACATCAGTGGAAAAAAGCGACTGCTGCTTCATTGTGAAGACGCCAGCCAAGGCATTCAAATCCGAGACGCTCCTTTTTGCGACTGGCGCTCGCCACCGCGAGCTTGTGGTGCCGAACATTGAGAATTTCAAAAACAAGGGCGTCCACTATTGCGCGCTCTGCGACGGCTTTTTCTACAAGGGCAAGACTGTCGGGGTGGTCGGGGGCGGCGACAGCGCCCTCAAGGAGGCTATCCACCTGGCTGAATTCGCAAAAAAAGTTTACATGTTTGTCAAAGGCGACAAGCTTAGAGGCGAGAACATAAACCTGGAGCGCATAATGGGCGATAAGACATTCCAGATAGTTTATGGCACTAGCTTGCAGAAAGTTGATGGCACCGCGCGGCTGGAAAGCGTCACCCTTGATAAGGAGGTTAACGGCTCGAAAACCGTGAAGCTGGACGGCATGTTCGTTGCCATCGGCTATGTCCCAAACTCAGAGCTTGCGAAGAAGCTCGGGGCAAGGCTCAATGAAAAGGGCGAAATCGTGATTGACCGCTATGGCGGAACTAGCCTGGATGGAGTTTATGCCGCAGGCGACGTGTCCGACAGCCAGTTCAAGCAGGCAATCACCGGGGTGGGCGAAGCGGTCAATGCAGTCTACGATGCATTTACCTACCTGAACGAGCATGAATTCGTCTGCACGTGCATCGACCCAACTTATATCCACATGAAATCAGGCATCCACTTAACCGAAGAAATGAAAAAAGTGCAGGAAAAATAAGTGAAGACAGATATTGGTCTGTGGTTTTGAATGCGCCTGTGGGCGCATTCAATTGGCAGCACTTAAGATTGAATGTATCCCACCAGTCTCTGACTGGTGGTTGCACAGGTTCGACAGGTGGGATACATAACTGTCAACAAGCTCGCACCCGAGCGAAGCGAGCAAGCCACTGGTCTATGACCAGTGGTGGTGCGAGCTTATTGACACCGTTTTGCCGTTAGCAAAACTTAAGACAGGTTAAGACATGAAGACAATTTCTATTGCAGGCTCCGGCATTGCCGGGATAAGCTGTGCCTATTTTCTGGTCACGAAAGGCATTGCCGCAGCTGTTTATGAAAAGAACCCATCAGTTGGAAAGCAATATCCCATGAGCTTCCAGGCATTTGAAAATTTCACTGACCCGGATGGCATCGAATTTATCGAGCACCTGCGAAGCTATGGAATAAAGGCTGATTTTTACCTTAAGCCCGTGACCGAATTGGTTATCCGCTCGCCTGACGGCAAGGAGCACCTTCTGAAAAGCAAAAAGCCCGTCTGGCACCTCATCAAGCGCGGCAACCAGGACGGCTCATTTGATGTTTCATTGATGAGGCAATGCCTGGAAAAGGGCGTAAGCTTCCATTTCAACACCCTCCTTCCCCCGGGAAACGCTGATGTCATTGCCATAGGCCCCACCAAGGTCGGCGGGCTTGCGAGGGAATGGGTGTTTGAAACTGAGCACGAGGATGTTAATTACCTGGTCATGGATAATTCATTTGCTCCAAACGGGTATGTTTTTTTGTTTGTGGCTGGCGGCCATGCGACTATGACGCTGGCTACGCTTGGCAGATTTGACCTGATTGATGCGTTTTTCAAAAAAACAAAGGATTTTTTTGCCGGGCGGTTCGGGATAAAAATAACTAATGAAATCGAGCGCACCCATTTTGCAAACTTTTTCATCCCCCAAACTGCCATGCAGGGAAAAGCACTGAAGGTGGGGGAGGCTGCAGGCTTCCAGGATTACATGCTGGGGTTTGGGATGAAATTTGCCATCACATCAAGCCTGCTGGCGGCCCAGGCAATTGCCCATGGTGAAAATTACGATATGCTTTGGAAAAAAGAGCTATTGCCCAAACTCGAGCTGTCTCTATGCAACAGGTTCATCTACGAATCAGCCGGCGATTTCGGGTTCAATTTTTTCACAGCTGCCTCAGAGCAGCATGATTTCAGGGAATACATGGGTCTCTGGCACAGGCAGAGCCTGGTGAAAAAGGCGCTCCTGCCGATTGCAAAATTTGCGAAAGCCGGTAAAATTTAATTGTCCTACTCATAAATCATGCTTATAAATAAATTGCTCGTTAATTATGCATGGGCAGTGAGGGGATTAGTAAAATGAAGTACACTCTTGAGCAGGCCTATGCCTATTGCCATAAGGCTGCCAAAAAAGCCGACAGCAATTTCTACCTGGGGTTCATGTTCCTTCCAAAGCCAAAGCGCGATGCTTTTTTTGCCTGCTATGCATTCTTCAGATATGTGGATGACATTGCGGATGAACACTCCGAGGGTGCGCGGTCGCAAGTTTCGCCTAGCGGAGCGCACCCAGCAGGAATGCTCCCGCCTAAAGCCAGATTACCAGATACAGTGGGCTTCGCGGATTTGCTGCCGCGGCAGCAAATAGCGTGCATTTCGCCATCGGCGAAATCGCATAGCCCTCGAAGTGTTCATGAATACAAGGGCGAGGCGGATTACGTCGCCAAGCTCATTCAAAGATGGGAGACCGACCTGGACAGGGCGTATGAAGGCGAGGCTGACCACCCGATAATGATAGCGCTCGCCCATGCGGTTAAGAGCTATAATATTCCAAAGGCGCCATTCAAGGGTCTCATTCTCGGCTGCAAGATGGACCAGACCATACGCAGATATGAGGCATTCGACGATCTCCTCAAATACTGCGAGCTCGTTGCCTCAACCATCAGCGCGGTTTCAATTTCAATCATCGGCTGCAAGGACAAGAAGGCGTTTGAATACGGCAGATACCTTGGGCTGGCCTTCCAATTGACCAACATCATCAGGGATATCGCAGTCGATGCCAAAAAGGGAAGAATCTATCTGCCCCTGGATGAGCTGAAGCGCTTTGAGTATGGCGAAAGCGACCTGCTCAATGGAGTGGTTGACAAGCGCTATGTCAATCTCATGCGTTTCCAGGTGAAGCGGGCGCGGGAATACTACTTAAAAGCAAAGCATCTCATGGAATATGTGGACACTGATTGCAAGCTCGCCACTTCCCTGGCAGGTGCAGTCTACCTGAAGCTCTTGGACACGATTGAAAAAAAGCAGTTCGATGTCTACAAGAATAAGTTCAAGCTCAGCGAATATGACAAATCCGTGCTTGTTTTGAAAAACATGCTGAAATCAGAATATTCTGTTTGATTTCCTTAAAGCAGCGGAAGTAATGAAAAGGACCTAATATAAAAAAATGTTTATATGGCTGACACGATTTAAATTGCAAAAACATACAGTCCATTGATACTTGGTGTCTTTGCTATTGGTGAAATTTTATCGGGAGGCCAAGAGAATTGAATGCATCAGTTGGCGCATAGCTCGAAAAGTCCTGCGGGACTTTCCGATACCACCTGCTTCGCAGGTGGATGGATTGGCAGTGGCCTCACGAGAATTCAAGGACAACAGTCCTTGAGATTTTCGCTA
>Ga0066637_10002947_pt1 | contig 11407 bp, 12 predicted proteins | sample CryGeyCG2014_020_FD_62737 | JGI IMG/M metagenome (GOLD analysis project Ga0066637, IMG submission 62737) | Groundwater microbial communities from aquifer - Crystal Geyser CG08_land_8/20/14_0.20 | ecosystem: Environmental > Aquatic > Deep subsurface > Groundwater | place: USA: Utah: Grand County...
CGTTAAATTCGCCTGAAAAAACGTGATCAAACTCGTGTTCCGTCAAATCTCCTAATTTTACCTTATAAATAAAACTAAATTTTTCCTCCAATTCCGCCTCAATTCCCATTTCTTCTTTCAATCTTTTCCTGGCGGCTCCTCTGAGATCCTCACCCGCCCTGGGGTGGGAGCAGCACGTATTTGTCCAAAGACCCCCTGAATGATATTTCGTCTTTGCCCTTTTTTGTAACAGCAATTCTCCTTTTGAATTAAAAATTAAAATCGAGAAAGCCCGATGAAGCCTTCCCTCTTTGTGTATTTTTGATTTCTCTCCCGTTCCTATTTGATTGTCTTTTTCGTCAACAAGGATTATCTCAGCCATTTCGTTTTTAATAATAAAATTTCTGAATTAAACAACATTGATTAATTTTAATATTTTACAGAACGTTTTGCAAAAACAAAGGCCTCGGAATTATCCTGCCTAAGCAAGTTGCAATTCCGAGGCTTTAACTGTTTTGACCAGCAATGGTCTTTGGGCTACCAGAATCGACGGCGGCACCAAAACCTTCATTCCCTGAGGAATGACAGTGATTTTGAATTCCTTGGCAGGAGGGATAGTTTCACCGTCCAATTCGGCAGGCAGAAATTCGGAAGAAGAAACGATAAACGATGTCAGCCGCGGTAAAGTTCTGTCGGGAAGGGTTTCTACTTCGGGCATCTCAAGATGGGTTCCCTTTGTGGCTTTGATAATGTTTTCCAGTATTCTTATCCTGCCCGTTTTTCTGATCCAGCAGATATCAACTTTACCGTCAGTCAAATCAGCGTCAGGCGTTAATCGGAATATCCCGCCGCAAGTAGGGCCATTTCCCACTGCCAAAAGAGTCACCTCTCCCTCCATTATTCTGGCCGGCAATCCTTGTTCTTGAACTTCCAGTTTCAGGCAGGGATATTTGATTCTAACTCTCAGTATTTCCCGAAGGAGACCTACTAAATAAAGAAGATTGGGCGGGATAAAACCGCACTTCTTTTTCAGGGTTCCTTCAACATACTCCACCACCCTTGTATCAATTCCGCCAATGCCGAGAATATTGACGCCAATCCTGCCGTTAACTTCCATCAGGTCAACTGATCTGATCTGGCCGTGAGAAATCAAATCAACAACCTCGTTGATCTCTCCGGGAGAACCCAGTGCTCTGCCAAAGTCGTTGCCATTGCCAGCGCAGGCAATTAAAAGCGGGATATCGGAACCCCTTATGCCATTGGCAACTTCGTTGACCGTTCCGTCTCCACCGACAACCAAAATTAAATCGTATCCTTCCCTGACGGCTCTTTCTGCCAAAGCAGTGGTGTTTCTTTCTTCCGATTTATCGGTGAGAACAACTTCCACTTCTATCCCTGTTTCTTTTGCGGCACCGTCCCGCCAGGCAATTAATTCTTTATAGCATTTCATTCCCCGTTTTCTGCCGGAATTGGGATTGACAATCGCCATCATTTTCTTAATTTTCATTTAACCTGCACCTCCTCTCTTATGCATTTGTTAAAAAAGCTGTTTTAAATTGAATTTACTCGAAGTCGTATCTGATTTCAAAATTATTAAATTCGCCTTTGTAATCTTCCCAGATTACGTCAAAATTATCAACTTTCGCCCAGATGGGGCCCTTTCTCGCCCAATCCACCAGTTTTTTAACTTTATCTTCTTCGCCTTCAAAAACCACTTCCACCCTGCCGTCTCTAAGATTTTTTACGAAACCGCAAATGCCCAATTTTTGGGCATTCTTACGGCAGTTTTCACGGTAAAAAACACCCTGAACTCTTCCCGTGACAAAAATGTGGGCTCTTATTTTTTCAGCCATGACCTTTAATTTAATTAAAATTTACAGGGCCCCACGAAGTGGGAATCATCTTAAATTAGGCAAAACGCTGGTCATAACAAACCAGACGGAAAAAACCAGAAGAATGATTACGGCCATTACTTCAAATTTTAACATAGGTGGGCACTAGAGGATTTGAACCTCTGACCTCCCCCCACCAATTTGTGGGCGTGACAGGATTTGAACCTGTGACCCCTACAATGTGAGTGTAGTGCTCTAACCTCTGAGCTACACGCCCGTATTTGGTGGGGGGCCGCGCTAAACCGCTGCGCCAAGTGCCCGATAGATAAAGATAACAGATTTTTCCTCAATTTTCAAATGAAAGAGGGAGGAAATTAATCCTCCCTCCCTTTAGCCCGTTGTTTCTTTCCTTAAGAAGAAACGAGGACCGGCCCGAGAATGCCCGTCGCCTTACAGTCGGAACAGGGAATTCTTTCCGTGACCTCTTTTGTCGCGGTTTTCGGGAAAAAACTCCCCATCTCCTGCTTTTCTTCGTATCTCGTGTTAAATACGCTCCCCTCTCCTTCGCAATTAATGCAAATTCTGACTTCTTCGCCCGGCTGATGGAATCCTTCCCTTATGAAAAGCCCGAGAAGATCATTTCTGCTCCGAACTCCTATCGGAACTTCCCGGCGCAGGCAGCATTTCCCGCAGACAAGAAAATAATTCAGGCCGCGGGAAGTCGCTGTTTTGGTGACGAATCCGCCGCAGACGTGATGCTTCCCGATGACAACGTCGTAAACGTCCGGCAAGCGTCCCTCAACAAAATCCAGGTCAAACTGGTCGTCCTTGTTCACCCACATTCTGATTCTTTCTTTCATATTACCCTCCCGTTAAAAAACTATTTTATATGATAATACAATTTCAGGAAAAGTCAATCATTTGTTGTTTTGGGAAAAAACCGTTAAAATAAAAGAAATCTATGGAGATTTAAAAAAGCATATGGAAATTTAGCAAGAAATCTATGCAGATTTAACAAGAAATTTATGGAAATTTAGCAAGAAATCTATGCAGATTTTTGAATTTCATTTTAATCCGCCGAAGCAAAAAGAAGTTGTCTCGGGACACGCCAAATCGCTTTTTGACAGTTTTTGTTATGAGCCGGAAAACATCTATGAGAAAAGAATGGGAAGCCTGTATATGGTGGGATTTTTAAAAAATGTCTTGCCTCAAAGCGCTCATTTTTTGAATAAGTTATCCCGAATAATCAAAGAAAAATATTATAAAACCATTTCCGCCAGCCAGGAAAAATCATTGAAAGAAGCTTTAAGGAAGGCAAACGAACATCTGGAAAAAACCGCCAAAGAGGGCGACGTCAGCTGGCTGGGGAACCTTGATTTTGCCGTTCTTTCTTTGAAAAATTTCGAGTTGAATTTTACCAAGGCGGGTTTTTTAAAAATTTTTTTGTTAAGGAAAGGCCGGGTAATCGATATCGACCAGAGGCTGAAATTCGACGACATCGAGCCCTTCCCTTTAAAAATATTCGGGAACATTGTTTCAGGAAGGCTGGCCGAAAATGATGCAATTCTGGTTTTGACCAAAGAGATTTTCGAAAATTTTCAAATTCATAATCTGGTAAATCAAGTCGCAAAAATCTTTCCTTTTGAGCAGAAAAAATTGAAAGAGTTATTAAACGGTAAAAGAGAGGAACTGACAAAACTCTCCGGGATTTTTTTTCTGGTAGTTTTGAGAAAAGAGAGCGTGGCAAAAGAAAGAGAAACGCTTTTTAAGGAAAAAACTTTAAAAATATTTTCTTTTAAAGAAATATTCAAGCCGATTATCAACCTGTTTAAAAAAGCAATCAGAGTTCCGCACCTTAAAATTCCTCAGCTAAAATTAGCCAAACCAAAAATCCGGATAGTAAAACCCGTCCTGCCTAAACTTCCCAAAATCCGGATTAAAATTCCCCTGTTTTTTGCCAATAAAAAATTACTTTTAATAATATCCCTGATTTTAATCCTGGCTTTGGGATTTTTTATCTTCGAGAGAAAAGAGCAAAAACAATTAACGATTTATCGAGAAAACTTAAACCAAATTGAACAAAAAATAAATCAGGCTCAAAGTTATTTGTTAATTACGGGAAATAACCCCCAGGCAAGAATATCTGCCAATTTGCTTTTCAACGAAGGCTGGCAAGAGATTTCTCCCTTTGTCAACATCGCTTCCACTTTCCCGTCGGATTTAGCCAGCCGGGTTTTACAATTAAAAAATAAAATTTCGGATAATCTCTACCTATTGAATCAGTTGGTTAATGTTCTTGACCCGGAAATTATCTTCGAATTCACCCCCCACCAAAAAAATATTGGTGGGGGGTTTATTCCCCAAAGATTAATTTCCTTTGGCGGAAATCTGTACTTTTTCAGCCCTTACTCGGAGAACGCATTCAAAGTTAATCAAAACGGAGAAGGCGGCATTTTATCAGTTAACAAGAAATTCAATTTCGCCTATCCCCTGCCAGATTCCATTTTGTTCTTTACCAAGCCCAAAGAAGCAACCCTGCTTAAAGACGGCAATTTTTCAGAATCGATAAATCTTGCCACGCCTTATGCTAATTTCAATTTCAACGATTTATCCTCTTTTCAGGGAAGCCTTTACCTCTCAGACATAAGAGATGGAAAAATAATAAAATATCCTTACTTAGGAAATTATCAATGGGGTGAACCTCGATTATGGCTTGCAAATGAAAAAGCCAAAGATTTCAAATCTCTGGCCGTGGACGGTTCGCTTTGGGCTCTGACTAAAAAAAATTCGATCGAACGTTATTATGCGGGAAAATTGCAGGAAACCTGGGATTTGGATATTTTTCCTGCCCCTAAATATTTCTCAAAAATTTTTACTTCTTCTCAACTCTTTTATCTTTATCTTCTGGAACCCGACCAGAGAAGGATAGTTATACTTAACAGGTCGGGTGAAATCGTCAAACAATTTCAAAGCGAAAAATTCGACAATCTTTTGGACTTTTCGGTATCGGAAAACGGCAAAACAATCTATCTCTTAAATGGCCTGAAAGTATACAAAGTCACTCTGTAAACAGAAACCCCGCCAGAACATGTTCTGGCGGGGCGGGTTGTTTTTTGCCTGTCGATTCTTACTTCAGTTCTACCTTGGCGCCGGCTGCTTCGAATTTCTTTTTCAAATCTTCAGCTTCTTCTTTTTTGGCGTTTTCTTTCACCACCTGAGGCCCTGCTGCAGCCGCATCCACTAAATCTTTTGCCTCTTTGAGGCCTTTTTGCGTAGCATCTCTTACCACTTTTATCACTTCTATCTTTTTGTCGCCAACCACTGTCAATACAACGTTATAAGCGCTTTTTTCTTCGACCGCCGGGGCGGCAGCACCTGCTGCAGGAACGGCAACGGCTACGGGGGCTGCAGCTGAAACGCCGAATTTCTTCTCTAAAATCTTTACCAATTCAGCCAAATCCAGGACGGACATTTTTTCAATTTCCTCTACCATCTTCTTAAACTTCTCGGGAACCTCCACTTTTTCCTCCTTGCCCGCCGTAGCTAAAGCTTGGGAGGGTTTTTTAGTTTCTTCTGCCATATTATTTTTGAGCGAAGCGAGAAAACAAGGTTCTGGCTTCGCCAGGTTCTTATTTTTTAATTGTATTTAATAAATATACCAGACCTTTAAGATTATAATTTAATGCATATACAAAATTAGAAACCGGGGCTTTAATGCTCCCCACTAATTGTGCCAATAATTCCTGCCTGCCGGGGAGTTGGGCAAGAATTATCATGTCTTCCGCCCCCTTTAGCTCATTTTCAATAAAACCGCCCAAAATCTTCAGATTTTCATTTCCCCGGCTGAATTGATGAATTATTTTAGCCGGTAAAATCTCGTCCCCAAACCCAAAAACCAAAGCTACTTCTGTTTTGAATTGTTTTTTATCAAAATCCAGTTTCTTTTCTTTAAAAACAATTTGGGCCAAGGTCTTTTTAACTACCTGGATGTTGGCATCAATTTTTTTCAGTTCTTTTCTTATTTCTAAAATGTCTTTGACCTTCAATCCTTGAATCCCAACCAAAACCATTGCTTTTTGCTTGGCAATTTTTTCTCTCAAATCTTGCAAAATTTTTTGTTTTTGTGCTTTAGTTAAAGCCATAATAGTAACAAAAAAGCCTGCTTCCGCAGACAATTTAACTTTCGGAGATCGGATCTCCGACAATTATCCTCGGCAGGTTTTACGCAAGTTGCTACCTGCTGTCTGCGGATGACTTTATCTTACAGCAATTTAAATGCCTGTCAACCCCTTCGATAAACTCAGGGTTGACGCTGAATTTATTGAAGCGTCAAGACTTCAATAACCTTCATTCCGAACTCCTCGGCAGCCTCCGGGCCCGAACCCGTAATTATCGTTCCCGCTTGTACCACGCTTTTTTCTTCATAAATTGCGCCGTTTTCCTCTAAAATATTAACTGCCGACTTATCCAGGGGACTTGTCCAGACAGTGGCTTTTTTACCGGATAGCACCCCTGCTTTAGCCAGGATAACCGGAGATACGCAAATAGCGGCTAAAACTTTGTTTTGGCTGACTGTTTCCTGCGCCAGTTTATAAGAATCCTCATTATCGAGATGTTCCAAGGCTCCGGCCCCGCCGATAAAAACTACTGCATCGAAATCATCTAAATTTATTTCTTTAATTGAAACATCGACCGGTGCATTTCCTCCGTCAGAGCCTTGAGCCATTCCCCTTTCATCGCTGGCAGTCATAACATTAGCTCCGGCTATAAGAAAAAGCTGCTTTGGCACAAAATACTCTTCGTCCCGAAAATCCTTGAAAGCGATGACCATTAAAATATTTTTTTCTTCCAGCGCTTTTGTCACAGTGATTGTCGGCGTTTCGTTGTTTTGAGTATTAGTTGCACTATTGGTAGCCGCCCCTTCTTCGGTTGATGTTGCCGCGGGCGACTCAGTTCCTTTTCCCCCTAATAATTCTTTGTAGCTGGAAAAGGTTTGATAAACGAAAACTCCGGCTAATGCCACTATAGCAAAAATACCCGCTAAAAGAAAAAGGCTTATTCTTCCTGATTGTTTATTCATTGCTCTTTAAATATTTTCATTTCAAATAGTCGTATTTGGCGATATTATGCTCTTCCAGCGTCTTGCTGAAAATGGTTTCTCCGGCCGGGGTTGATAAATAATACCAATTTTGGCTACTCTCGGGATATATCGCAGCCCTTATGCTTTCAAGTCCCGGGTTGCAAATCGGTTTTTCGGGCAGCCCTCTGACTTTATATGTTTCCGGAGCCGCATCAACCTGTAAAGCCATACCTACTTCAAGTCTTTTCCAAAGAATGCCAGAAACCAGTTCTTTGTCTCCTTTCTCTTTTATTTCTTTTTCAATCAAAGAAGCCATGGCTATTATTTCAGAAATTGTTTTGTCTTGCTTTCTAATTTCCTCTCTTAAGTCCTGAGTTATCTTTTTTTCGAAGTTATCCTGTATGGCCTTAATAATTTCTTCCTCTGTCGCGTTATAAGAGAAATAATAAGTATCAGGGAATAAAAACCCCTCCATCCCAGGATCAATTTTTATGTTTAATTTTTCTTCAATCTGCTGGAGCGTGAAACCTTCGGGAATGGTAATTTTTCTTTTGGCGATATCCCCCCTGACCAACTTTCCGACTATTTCCGGTAACCCCATCGAAGGAGACAGTAAATAACTTCCTGCCTGTAGTTTTCCAGAAACGCCGATGGTTAAAACATAGATTCTGAAAGTGGGGGCAAACCAAATCAGTTTTTCTTTTTCTAAATTATACGCAATTTCTCTTGACCCATCTCCCTTTTCGATGGTGAAGATAATTTCGCCCTGAAAAGCAGGATTTCGAGGCAACAAAATTTGCCAAACCAAAATTGTAATAAAAATAATTATAATCCAATAAACGAAATATTTTTTCATCATCTTTTGGGATTATTTTGTAAAAATGGAGTTACTCCGTAATAAGCGGAACAAAAATAAATCCCGGATATTCTTCTTTAGTGAATTCTTTCTTGTTCTTTTTGGTAAAACGCCAGATTGAATTACCAATGGGCACAACAATTTTTCCGCCAATTTTTAATTGCTCCTCCCAAGGTTTGGGTAATCCTAAAGCGGTTGCCGAAGCCAAAATTTTGTCAAACCCTTCGGCAAGTTCAGAGCGAGCGGCATAATTAGGATAACCTTTTGAACCATCGGCACAGATAATCTCCACCCTGCTTTCTTTAAGAAAATCGTATTTTGCTATATTTTTTTCTCCAAATTCTTTTAATTCGGGGACTACTTCAACGGCGATAATTTTTCCCTTTGAACCGACAATTTCGGCAAGTAACGCCGATGTCCAACCACTACCTGAACCTACGTCCAGAATTTTCTCGCCCCCTTGGGGTTCCAGAAGTTCAAGCATAAAAGCCACTACCAAGGGCTGGGAAATCGTCTGGCCAAAACCAATCGGTAAGGCCTCGTTCATTTCGGCCAGATCCCTCATTTCTTCCGGTAAAAAATCAACTCTTCTGATTTTCCTGAAGGCCTCAATAATCCTTGGCGTTTTTAGCCAACCTTCTTTAACCAACAAATCAACTAGAATCATAAATTTTATGAAATAAAAATTTACCAGGGGCCCCGCCCTTGGCGGGGAATCATAATTTTAGTTTCCGCCTTTGCCAAAAGCTAATTTTATCGAAAAATAAAATTCCGTCCAAGTGGTCGATTTCGTGCTGCAGAACGCGGGAAATTAATCCTTCAGCTCGAAAACGAAGGTTTTCCCCGTCTAAATTGAGGGTTTCGATTTCCACTGTTTTCGGTCTTTTTATCTTCAGAAATAAACCGGGGAAACTCAAGCATCCTTCCTCCAGAGCTGCGGCCTCTTTGCTTTTTTTTATAATTTTAGGGTTGATAAAAACTTCTGGACCTTTTTCCGTTTGCAAAGCAATAATTCTTTTTAAAACACCAACCTGCGGAGCGGCTATGCCTATCCCCCGCTCTTTTTCCATAACCAATATCATTTCTTTCGCAAGATTTTCAATTTCCGGAGTGATTTTTTCAACCTCTTCGGATTTTTTTCTCAGAATCTGATTTGGATATTTCAAAATTTTTAAAACCATATTTTTAAAAATTACCAGGGGCCCACGAAGTGGGAATCATTTTTTCTCTATTCATATCTTCTTAATGCTTCAACCGGCTTGAGTTTTGCCGCGGCTCTGGCAGGGAAAAATCCGGAAAGACAACCCACGCCGATGGAAAATAGTATCCCGAAAATTATAATACCCGGCGTAATCGAGGCCTCAATGTAGAAAACGGGATGAACCTGGCCGACGGCCTGAATTAATTTCGCCAGGCCCAAACCCGGAATCATCCCCCCCAATCCTCCGATTAAACCTATAATTGCCGACTCCATCAGGAAAATCATGACTATGGTTGAATTTTTAGCTCCCACTGCCTTTAAAATTCCGATTTCTTTCGTTCTCTCCCTGACGGATGTGTACATCGTATTCATAATACCAATGCCTCCCACTAAAACCGCGATACTTCCAAAAGCAAAAACAACCACCTGTATTATCCCCATAATATTACCGACAATACTACCAAGAGCTTCACTGGTTAAAACCGAATAAGCACTCCCTCCCTCCGAACCCACCCGCCTTCTTGCATTCTCTTCAAGATTTGTTTTTATGTTTTTGGCAACCTGGTCAACAGAGAAACCTAGGGCAATTTTGGCAATTGCCTGGGGCGCTCCTTTTTTTTCACCCGTTATTCCCTGATAAAGATTCATATCTAGTCCCATCATCATATCGTCCTGTTTGCTTCCTCTCGATTTCAAGATTCCTACGACTTCAAACTGCCTTCCTTTTATCATGGCCGCTGTATTTATTTTCAACCCCGGGAAAACATCTGTCGGAACCAAACTGCCCACCACAATCTCTTTTCCTCCCGGTGACGGCCACCTACCCTGCTCAATTTTCATGCCTATGTCGTTTTCGTAAATATCCAGGTAATTTCTCAAATCCATCCCGGCCAAAATTACAGTTTTTGTCTGACCCTGATATTTCATCAGTATCCCCTTATAAACATTGGGAATCACCGCCTGCACTCCCTGAGTTTTTTTAATCGTATTTAAATCTTCTTCCGTCAATTCCATTCCGCCTATCAATGTGGTCATTATGTCCGAAATGTTGCCGGGCATAATCATCACAATGTCGGTGCCGACGGCCCTTAATTGGTTCAAGACCGTGGCTTTCAGACCCTGGCTCAAGGAAAGCAATGACATTATCAGAAAAACTCCGATGACAATGCCCAAAATCGTCAGCCAGCTTCTAAGCTGCCTGGTCTTCAAATTTTTTATTGCGATTTTGAGATATTCTCCAAGCATAATCACTTATTATTTGACCACAAAACTTTTTCCTCGGCTAAGTGATTTGAAACCAATTGTCCGTCCTTGATACGAACAACATGACTGCTGTAATTAGCGATCGTGGGGTCGTGAGTAACGACAATAATGGTTTTCTTCTCGTTCTGGTGCAAGTCAATCAAAATCTCCATAATTTTTTTCCCGGTGGTGGAGTCAAGGTTTCCCGTCGGTTCGTCAGCCACAACAATTTCAGGGTCATTGGCCAAAGCTCTTACTATCGCAATCCTCTGCTGCTCGCCTCCGGAAAGTTCCATCGGTCTGTGGTCCATCCTGTCTTCCAGTCCCAAAGACGCCAACAGGGACTTGGCTCTTTCAATTCTTTCTTTTTCTGACTTGCCCTGAAAAATCATCGGCATCATGACGTTTTCCAAGGCATTCAAGTTCGGAAGCAGATTGAACTGTTGGAAAACAAATCCTATCTTTTTGCCCCGAACCTGGGCAAGCTGGTCCTCGGACATTTTTGATATATCTTGACCATCCAAAAAAACCTTGCCTTTTGTCGGTAGATCCAAACATCCTACCATATTAAGCATGGTTGATTTCCCGGACCCCGAGGGTCCTAAAATAACAACAAAATCAGCCGGAGCAATATCCAGGCTGATCCCTTTCAAAATAGGAAGTTCCATTTTCCCCAATTGGTAAATCTTCCAGACGTCTTCTAATTTAATGATTGCTTCCGGCATTTTATTTTATTCCAGGATTACTTTTTCGCCTTCATTTAAGCCGGAAATAATCTCCGCCATATCATTGCTCCCCTCGAGGCCGATTTGGACTTCTTTTTCCTGAATTTTCCCATTTACCAAAACTTCAACTATGGTTTTATTATCTTTTTTCTGAACCGCGTATTTGGGGATAATCAAAACGTTATCTTTCTCCGCCGTCTTAATTGTTATGTCGGCAGTCATTCCCGGTTTTATCCCCTGGGGAACCGCTTCAAAAGCAATTATTACTTTATAATAAACCACCCCTTCAATTAATTTCTCGGCAGGATAAATAGAAATCACTTTACCTTCGAAGGATTGTTCGGGGAAGGCGACCAAATAAATATTTACCGGATTATCAATATTCACTTTAACCACGTCTTCTTCATAAATCTCTGCTTCTACATCGTAGGGAGAGACGGGCAAAATGGTAAAAATAACATCTTGTAAAAGCGGCTGGACTAATTCCCCTTC
>Ga0066637_10002955_pt1 | contig 11397 bp, 12 predicted proteins | sample CryGeyCG2014_020_FD_62737 | JGI IMG/M metagenome (GOLD analysis project Ga0066637, IMG submission 62737) | Groundwater microbial communities from aquifer - Crystal Geyser CG08_land_8/20/14_0.20 | ecosystem: Environmental > Aquatic > Deep subsurface > Groundwater | place: USA: Utah: Grand County...
AGATCAATGGATTGAAAAGTGCTTTCAATTTGATGATAACCATCTAACCTTTTTCCTAAAATTTTCAAATCCAGATTTAATTTGGCACTAACCTGAATTAAAATAGTGTCCATAAGATTAAATTATCTTTTACCTCAAATTTCCCTTCAGTAAATTTCTCAATCACCCAGACATTGGTCTTGCAATGATTAGTGACTTCTGAAACCGTGACCCGGTTTTTTCCTGAAGATAGGACCAGATAGGGTAGAATTTGGTCAGCTAAATGTTTATCTAAACAAGCGCCAGATTTTTGTTCTCTTAATAATTCCAAAGCCGCCTCTTTTCCGACGTCTTCAGTCCGCTTCCCAAGTTTTCCTAAATTATCAACTCCAATTACAGTATTTTCAAATTCAGCGATAAGACAAATCTGACTTCCGGGACACTGAGTTTGGTAATATTCTACTTTTTCTTCAACTGGCAATTTTAATTTGCCTAAGACCTCTCTTACTCCGGCTAATTGTCTTTCAGAAACTTTTTTATCTTTTAAAAATTCCGAAGCTCCAGAAACCGCTAAAATCTTTTTAAGCGAACCCCTCTTAACTAAAACTAACGGCTTAATATTGCCATGGTAAGGATAAATCGTGACTTCTACCTTAGCCCCTCCTTCTGGATAATAACCTCTTCTTAAAATATTTATTTCTACTTTACCGCCTATTTCCCCTAAAATTTTTAAAAAGGCATATTGAAAATAATCAATAGTAGGAGAAAAAAAAGTATCGGTGGCTCCGCCATCGAAGGTTATTTTTACTGGCGTTGAAGAAAACAAGGCCGGTAGAATTAATGTCTGTAGGGCTAAGGTAATGCTCCCGGCAGTCGGAATGTTAACAGAGACCCGGTCTCTGTAAGTTTGTCCAGGATAAAATTTTATTTCCTCCGAACCTAAAAAATCTCCTTCCAGTCTCCCATTGCAAAGCTGAGATAGCGCCTGAATTCCCAGGAGATGCTGGAACATTAATCCGAACTTGGGTCGATTCTTGCGGATATTAAACACCCGACAATCCTTTTTTGTAACCGCAGATAAAGACGTGGCAGTTCTTAAAATTTGGCCCCCGCCTTCTAAATATGAACCATCAATTTCAATCATGGAGAGATATTGTTTTTAAAATTAAATCAGTTATATCAACATTTGATTCTTTTTGTTTAATCGTGTTTGTTAAATAAAGTTTAGAATATTTTTTCTTGATTTTTGTAACGCCAAAAGGTATCACTCCATGAGTAACTAAGGCGATAATTTTTTTTGCTCTGGATTTTTTGGCAATTTCATAAAACTTCAAAAGAGTTCCCCCGGTTCTAACCATATCATCGATAACAGCCACAATTTTATCTTTAAAATTAATTTTTGATGAAAAAATTTTTACTGAAAAGGAATTTCGCCTTTCTTTTTTGAAACCTGAAATTTTAGTCCTTCTTTGACCTCCTTTATCAGGCGATAAAAACAAAATATTTCCAGCAAAATCATCTTTAACCTTTTTGATTAAAAGGGGTACTGCCGAAATTGAAACTATTGGATATTTTTTTACCCATTTTCTTCCTCCAAAATGCGGGTCCACAATATAAATTTTTTTAACTTTGTAATAATTTACCAACTTTTCAACTAAATTTTCAGCCACATTCGTTTCTCCCCCTTCAAAGACTTTGTCTTGCATTCCGTAAGGGAAATAGCTGAAAAAGACCTCAGGTTTTATATTGTTATCTCTCAAAATTTGTAAAATCAACTCTAATTCTATCAATCCTTCATTCGGTTTTGGTGCTCCCGAATGCAAAACGATAACTCTTTTATCCTTCATTCTGTTTGCTTTTAAGATTTTCATGTAAACCTCCCCGTCAGGAAAATATCTCTTCCCGTCTTTACTCAAATCAGGAAAAATAATCTCAAAATTTCCATTCTTTTTTAAGATATTTTTCACCAGATGTCCAGCGGTAGAAGTTGGAATAAGATAAGTTTTCATGTCGATAACTTTTGCCAATATTTTTCAATCCTGTCAAAAGCTTCCTTAATTTCTGATTCTTCGCCGGCAAAAGAAAGACGGATATGACCTTCTCCCGAAGGTCCAAAAGCAGTGCCGGGAATAGTTATCACTCCAGCTTCATAAAGTAATTTTTTGCTAAATTCTAAGGATTTCATTTTTAATTTTACTCTGGGAAATACATAATAAGCCCCCATTGGTTTTTGATACTCAAAGAGATCTTTCAATCTATCTAGTCTTTGACAGATCAATTCTCTTCTTTTAGAAAATTCTTCTTTAAAACTTTCCACGTAATCTTGGGGACCGGTTAAGGCAAATAAAGCCGCGTATTGGGAAGGAGTGGGAGCGCAAATAGTAGATTCATCATGAACTTTTAAAATTTCATTCAGAATCTTTTCTGGGGCAATAACATATCCCACTCTAAAACCAGTCATAGCGTATTTTTTAGAAAAACTGAAGCAGGCAATGGTTCGGTCGCGAATTTCGGGAATTGAAAGCAAGCTAAAATGTTCTTTACCCTCGTAGGTTAAAAAATCATAAGTTTCATCGGTAATAATAAAAAGATCATATTCTTTAGCTAACTCAGCAATTTTTTCTAAATCTTCTTTTTCAAGAATGCTGCTAGTTGGATTTGAAGGATCACAAATAATGATTGCTTTTGTCTTTTTGGTAAAAGCAGCTTTTATCGCTTCAAAATCAGGCCTCCAACCTTTCTGTTCGATTAAGGGAACAAAAATCGGTTTTCCCTCAGCGAATTTTATTTGGTGAATATAGGGCTCATAGGCTGGACTCAACAATATAACCTCATCTCCTCTCTCAACAATTGTTGTAATGACACAAAAGAGTCCACCAATTGCTCCTTTAGTTATGCATAATTCCTTTTCGGGATTAACTTTCAAACTATAAGCTCTTTCTAAATGTTTAGCTACCTCTTCTTTTAAGATAGGTAGACCGGGTTCCAATGAGTATTTGTTAATATCTTTTTGAGTTCTGAGAGCCTCAATTAGTTTTTCCCGGATATATTCTGGTAACTCAAAAGAAGGAATACCCTGACCAAGAGAAACAGCATCAGGAACCTTACTGGCTAAAACCGGCATATACCTAATTAAAGAGACCTCAATATCTTTAACCCTTTTAGCAAAATCTTTCATATGAGTTGAATCCTAATTCATTCTAACTTAGAAATTTGCCAAAATCAAAAATTACTAGCTAGTTAAGTTAAATAAATCGCGGCCCCCCTCTTTATCTATAAAAATAAGGTGGTATTATTAAATTAGTTAAATTTATTAAATTAAAATGCTCAATTCAAAATTCTGGGCAAGGTATTTAAAATGAAAGGATCACCTATTCAAGGTCGACATTTTCTTAGTTTATTTTAAAAAACTTTATTTTTATGTCCGATACAACAGAATTAGGCCAAATTGGGAAAATGGGGCGTGATGAACAAGGAGCATTTTATGATTATATCGTTAGGGTTACACTTGAAGAAACTAATATAGAGGGTACTGTAAGTCATGACCATTTCGCCCGATTATTTGGTAAAGCAAGAGAGTTGTTTATGTTAGAACATGTCCCAAAACTTATTGGGGAAATGGGTAGAACCTCTCTTTTACAGACTCGCAGCGCTTCTTATGATTTCAAAAAAAATTTCCATTTTGGTGATACAATGATTACGAGATTGCGGGTTCTCAGGGTGGGAAATTCAAGTTTTGAAATAGGAGCTGAGTTTATTAATGCTCAAACAAATGAAACTTGTGCCACTGGAAAACAGGTAATTGTATGCACCGATTTGAAAGGTACACCGATAGAAATCCCTGATAGTCTACGGACTATTTTATCAAGCGCTCTTTAATTATAATTGGGAAAGTAAGTTAAATAACTATTTTTTATATTTTTATAATATGGATTTTTTTACATTATACACAATATTACCTTTTTTAAGTTCAATTTTATTTTTATTCTTTGGGACCTATGTTTATTTGAATAATCGAAAATCTATTGTTAATATTACCTTTCTTTTCCTTTGCCTTGCTACCTTTTGGTGGCAATTTTCTTGGTTTATATTATTTATTATTCCAAATGAAGCATTAGCCAAATATTTGGTCAAAATTGGATATGTGGGGATAATATTCATTCCTATTTTTGGTTTTCATTTTATTCTCTCTTTTTTGGGAAGAATTTCAAAGTTTGATAAATATCTTCTTTTTTCCTCGTATTCAACAGCCATAATACTTGAAGTGGTTTTATTAACAACTAACTATTTTATAAATGGTTTTTATAAATATTTCTGGGGATTTTATCCGAGAGCTGGTTTTCTCCATCCTTCATATCTTTTGTTGCTGAGCGTTTTAGTTATCCGGATGCTTTATCTTTTATTCTCTTCTCTTAAAAAGAAAAAAATAGTAGCCGCTATTGAATATCCCCAAATTAAATATATTTTATTAGGGACAATATTTTATATTTTTGCCTCTGTCGACTTTCTTGTTAATTATGGAGTAGAATTTTATCCCTTTGGTTTTTTATTTATTTTAGTTTTTTTAGGAATTACTACTTATGCTGTTATAAGGCATTATCTTTTTGGAATTAAAGTTTTATTAACTGAGCTTTCAGTGGGAGCAATGGCTATTTTGCTTTTGATTAATACTCTGGTTTCAACTACCTATTTTGATTTTTTCTGGAAAGGAATTATTTTTCTTTTATTTTTAATCTTTGGTTATTATTTAATTAAGGCTACCCATGAGGAATCAAAAAGGAGAGAGGAGGCAGAAAAAATCGCTATTCAAGAAAAATTTCTAAGGCAAAGGGCAGAGAAATTAGCTAAGGAATTTGAGAGGTTGGATCGGGCTAAAACTCAGTTTGTTTTGGCTACTCAGCATCATTTGAGGACTCCTTTGTCAATTATTAAGGGTTATACTTCAATGATTTTGGAAGGAAGCTATGGAAAGGTCGAAGAAAAGGCGAAAAAAGCTCTTTCTGGAATTCAAGAATCTATTGATAGATTGATTAAATTGGTCAATGAGTTTTTAGATATTTCTCAACTTCAAGTGGGCAGGGAGATATTAAAAAAAGAAGAAACTCAAATTGAAAAATTGATTGAAGAAGTTGTTAAAGAGCTAGACCCATCAGCTAAAGAGAAAGGAATTTATCTAAAGCTTGAAGCAGTAGAAAAATTACCAAAGATGAAATTAGATCGGACAAAAATAAAAACTGCTATCTTTAATGTTGTCGATAACGGAATAAAGTATACTCGTAAAGGAGGAGTAATAATAAAATGTCAAATTTTAAATGACAAATGTCAAATTATTGTAAAAGATACTGGAATTGGTTTAACCAAAGAAGAAATTAAAACTTTATTTACTAAATTTTTTGAAAGAGGAAAGGAAGCAGAGAAAATTTATACTACTGGCAGAGGAATTGGTTTATATATTGCTAAAAATATTATTGAAACTCACCAAGGAAAAATCTGGGCAGAGTCAGAAGGAAAAAGTAAGGGTTCCACTTTCTATATTGAATTACCTCTTGAGTAGATGTTTTTTAAACTAAAATTGAATCCTCTCTTTACTTTTTAAAGGTTTAGAGTTAAAATACTTTAATGATGAGAAGGATTTTGCTCATTGAGGATGAGCCTCGACAGATTGAAATTTATGAAAAAGCAATTGGGGAGGCAGGATTTAAAATTGAAAGTTTAAAGTGGGGAAAAGATGGTTTAGAAAGATTAGAAGAGATAAAATCTAAAAAGAAAAAAAAGCCAGATTTAATTTTATTAGACCTTATTTTACCCGATATCAATGGCATAGCAATTTTAGAAAAAGCTAAATCGGATTCTCAACTTAAAGATATTCCCTTCTTTATTTTAACTAATTATTCTGACCCGGAATTAGAAAAAATAGGAAAGGATTTAGGAGTAGAAAAGCACATTATTAAAACTGATGTTACTCCGTCTCAATTAGTCAAGATGATTAAAAATTGGTTTAAGAAAAAATAAAAAGATGGAGATAATTCCGGCTATTGATATAATTTCGGGCAAATGCGTTAGATTAACTAAAGGTAATTTTAAATCAAAAAAAATATATAGCTCAAACCCTTTAAAAATAGCTCAACTTTTTCAAAAAGCAGGAATAAAAAGATTGCATTTAATAGATTTAGAAGGAGCAAGGGAAGGAAAAATAAAAAACTGGCAGACAATTAAAAAAATCGCCAAAAACACCAATCTCTTAATAGAATTTGGTGGAGGGATTAGAGATGAAAGAGAGATTAAAAAACTTTTAAATTTAGGAATAGATAAAGTGATTTTGGGCAGTTCAGCTTTAAAAGACCCAGAAAAATTCAAGCGGATTGTCAAAGAATTTCCGGATAAAATTATTGTCGCTGTGGATATCTTGGGGAAAAAGATTTGTTATCGGGGCTGGCAGAAAGAAGCTAAAAAGGAACTCAGCTCCTTTTTGGAGGATTTACTTAAATTGGGAATCAAAACCATACTTTGTACAGATATTGGAAGAGATGGTACTTTAAAGGGCCCAAATTTCTCTCTATATAAAAAATTAGTTAGAAAATTCCCAAATTTAGAAATTATTGCTTCAGGGGGAGTAAGAAATAAAGAAGATTTAAAAAAACTTTCAAAAATTGGAGTAGCCGGAGCAATTGTTGGAAAAGCAATTTACGAAAATAAAATTTCATTAAATGATTTAAAATCTATGACCGAAAAGAAAATTATACCTTGCCTTGATTGCAAAATATGGAAGGGGAAATGGAGTGTGGTTAAGGGAATAAAGTTCGAAAAACTGAGATTCGCTGGTGATCCAGTGAAATTAGCTAAAAAATATTCTGATGAAGGAGCTGATGAGTTAGCCATGCTTGATATCTCCGCCTCTTTAGAAAATCGAAAACCATTTTTTACTCTGGTTAAAGGGGTAGCCAAAGTTATTAAAATTCCCTTAACCGTCGGTGGGGGAATTGCCACTTTGTCTGATATTGAAAAATTATTAAAAGCCGGAGCTAGCAAAGTTTCTCTAAATACTGCTGTTGTTAAAAATCCCAATTTTCTGAATCAGGCGGTTAAAAAATTCGGTTCAGAAAGAATTGTTGTGGCTATCGATGCTGAGAGACAAGGCAAAAGCTGGAAAGTTTGTATTTTAGGTGGAACAAAAGTAACCAATTTAGATGCCATAAAATGGGCAAAAGAAGTTAAAAGGCGAGGAGCCGGCGAATTATTACCGACATCAAAAGACCGCGATGGAACTAAAAAGGGATATGATTTAGAACTTTTAAGAGAATTAAAAAAGGCAACAAATTTACCAATTATTGCCTCTGGCGGAGCCGGTAAAGAAGAACACTTTTTAGAGGTTTTTCAAAAAGCTAAAGCTAACGCCGCTTTAGCTGCCAGCCTCTTTCATTTTGGAAAGATTAAAATTCCGGAATTAAAGAAATATTTAAAAGGAAAAGGAATTAATGTCAATTTATGAAAAAGACTACAATCCACCCACCGCATCCTCCCACTCGCCTAAAGGCGAGTGGGCCCCTAAAATTTATTATTCGGAAAATGAAGCAAGAAGACATTAAAGAAGTTCATAGGCTTATAAATTATTTCGCTAATCAAGGAGAAATGTTAGCCCGCTCATTAAAGCAACTTTATGAAGGAATGAGAGATTATTTTGTAGTTGAGAAAGATAATGAAATATTAGGCTGTGGCTCTCTGCATTTAATCTGGGGAGATTTGGCGGAAATAAAAGCGGTGGCAGTAAAAGAAAGGTATCAAAACCAAGGGGTAGGTAAAGCTTTAGTTAAAACTTGCTTAAAAGAGGCAAAAGATTTAGAGATAAAGAGAATTTTTCTTTTAACCAATAAACCTCAATATTTCCAAAGATTAGGTTTCAAAACTATCTCTAAAGCAAGCTTACCAAAAAGAATCTGGGGCGAGTGCCTAAATTGTTCTAAATTCCCAGATTATTGTGATGAGGTCCCAATGATGAAAATTTAATGAAAATCGATAGTATTGTGAAAAAATTAAATTTTAGGAAAATGAAAGGATTAGTTCCGGCAATAACTCAGGATTTTAAAACAGGAAAGGTTTTAATGCTTGGTTTTATGAATAAAGATGCCTTGAAAAAGACCTTAAAAGACGGAAAAGTTACCTATTTTTCAAGAACCAGAAAAAAGCTCTGGACAAAAGGAGAAACTTCAGGTAATTTCCAATTAGTTAAAGGAATCTGGCTTGATTGTGATAATGATACTCTTTTAATTAAAGTTAAACAAATTGGCAAGGTTTGCCATACAGGCCACAAATCCTGTTTTTTCCGGAAATTAACTAATTAGGCTTTACTTATATTATGAACCTCTTTAATTTCATAGAACTTCATAAGAAAGATTTAATTAGATTTCTTCAAAAATTAGTCCAGACTCCTTCTCAGAATGGCATTGATTCCCTAGAGCCGATCGTTAAAATAGTTTCTCAAGAACTAAAAAAGCTTGGCTTTAAACCGCTTGTATTAGGCGATAAAAAAACTCTCTCTATTGTATATTCTTGTGGCCCATCCGGAAGGAAAAAATTATGGTTAGATGCCCCCTTAGATACCGTGGTTACTGGCGATAAAAACAAATGGACATATCCCCCTCTTTCAGGAAAAATTGTAAAAAGAAAGCTTTATGGGCGAGGAAGCGGCGATTGTAAAGCGGCAATAGCCATTTTCGTTTATACAGCAGCTGCTGTTTTTCAATCCAAAGAAAAGATAAATGGCCAACTTATTCTTACTTTTGATAGCGGCGAACAAAGCGGTGATTTCGCTGGGATGAGAAACATTCTTAAAAAAGGAATTAAGGCTAATGCCTGTATCATCGGCTATCCTGGAACAGAAGAGATAGCCATTGGTTCCCGGGGATTTTTACGATTAAACATTACTACTTTGGGGGAAAGCGCTCATGCTGGAGCAAGATATGATATAGGAGTAAATGCTATTAGTAAAATGGTAAAACTTGCTCGAGCCTTAGAAAAACTCAAGATGAGCTACAAAAAAACTCCTCTTTTTCAATTTGGTCCAAGAATAACCATTTCTCAAATAGAAGGAGGCCGAGCGATAAATATTGTACCCGATCAGTGTAATATAAAAGTTGATATTAGATTAGTTCCTTCCCAAACAAAAAATACAGTTATTAAAGATCTAGAAACTTTATTAAAAAAACTAAAAAGAGACGACCCCCAACTTCGAGTTGAATTAAAACCCTATTTATATGAATTAGCATTTCAGACTTCTGAGAAAAGTGAGATTGTCAAGATTTTAAAAAAGAATGCCCAGGAAATTTTAAATAAAAAAGTTAAACTAATTGCCAGTGGTGCTTCTAATGTCGGCAATATTATTGGTAATAGAGGGATTGATACCATTTCTGGTTTTGGAGTAGATGGAGATAATTTTCATAGCGAAAATGAATTTATTTTTGTTAATTCCATTATTCCGGTAGCTAAAGTTTACCTTAAAACAATTTTAGATTTTCTAAAATGAAAGGAATAAAAAAACTAAAATTTGGTTTCCCGGCCGGAGCAATTAAAGACCAAACCGTAGAGCTTTTTAAAGCAGCTGGTTACGATATTCAATTTGATGAAAAATTTCAGAAAGTCGAAATTGGTGATCCAGAAATTGACTTTTTAGTTACTAGACCAATCGAAATTGCTCCCTTCGTTGAAAAGGGATTTTTAGATGTAGGAATATCAACCATAGCTGCCGTTTTGGAAACTAAAGCTAAAGTCATCGAGATTTGCGACCTCGAATATGAAAAATCTGCTTTAGGGAAAATAAAACTTGTAGTTGCCGTACCTAAAAAATCAAACATTAACTCAATAAAAGATTTGAAAGGAAAGAAAATTGTAACTAGGGTTCCGGAAATTACAAAGGAATTTTTGAGAAAAAATAAAGTATCTGCTGAGGTTATATTTTCAGATATAGTGATTATTGAATCTAAGGTTCCCCTCATTGCTGACGCTGTGGTTGAATTTGCTAAGTCTGAGAATGTTCTCAGAGTTTATAATTTAAAGGCAATTAAGACATTAATGGAAAATTCAACCATTTTAGTCACTAATAAAAAAGCCTGGAGAGATAAGTGGAAAAGAGAAAAAATTGAGAATTTAACTCTTTTGCTTAAAGGAGCGAGGCTGGCTCAGGAAATGGCTGGGTTAATGCTCCATGCTTCAAATGAGATGATGGGAGCAGTTCTTAAGGTTTTGCCAGCTTTGAAAAAGCCAACGGTAACTCAATTAAGAGGTGAAAATTGGTTTGATGTTTTAACTGTAGCTAATAAAAAAGAGACCAGAGAAATTATTCCTAAACTGAAAAAAATTGGCTGTACCGATATTGTGGAATTTCCTCTAAACAAGGTCGTAATTTAAAATGGCGGAGAATAAATTAAAATTAGCAATTCCCAAAGGCTCACTTCAAGAATACACTTTAAAAATATTTAAGTCAGCTGGTTTCGATGTTGATATCCCCGCGAGGGGATATTTTTTAAAAATCGATGACCCAGAAATTGAATGTTTTTTGTTAAGACCTCAAGAAATTCCCAGATACGTTGAAGAGGGGAAATTAGATTTGGGTATTTCTGGCGATGATTGGATTTTAGAGACAAAGGCAAAAGTGATTGAAGTTTGCGATTTGAGATATGCTAAACAAAAAATAAAGAAAGTAAAATGGGTTTTAGCAGTTTCTAAAGATTCAAAAATAAAATCAATAAAAGACCTTCAAGGAAAAATTATTTCAACTGAAGCAGTTAATTTAGTAAAGGATTATTTAAGGAAAAATAAAGTAAAAGCAAAAGTTGAATTCTCTTGGGGTACAACTGAGGTTAAACCTCCCAGATTCTCTGATGCTATAGCTGATATAACTGAAACTGGGGCTTCCCTTAGAGCTCATAATTTAAAAATTTTAGATACGATTTTGGTAAGTTCAACCAAATTAATTACTAATACAACTGCCTGGCAAGATAAATGGAAAAAAGAAAAAATAAAAAACCTCGCCCTTTTATTACAAGGAGCAGTTAGAGGTGAAGAAATGGTGAATTTACTAATGCATGTTCCGGGAGAAAAATTAAAAAGAATTTTAAAATTTTTACCAAAATTGAAATCGCCAACTATTAAAAAACTAACTGGTGAAAATTGGTATGATATTACAACCAGCTGCAAGGGAAAAGAGACTCGAGAATTAATTCCCAAATTAAAAAGAATGGGATGTGAAGGCATAGTTGAGTTTCCTGTAAATAAATTAGTTCCTTAAGTAAAGAAATTATAATAATATGCCAAGAAAAACTTCTCTTCAGAGAAAAACCAAAGAAACAGATATAAGAATAGAGTTAAACGTTGATGGGAAAGGAAAAACTGAAATTTCCACCCCCATTCCTTTCTTAAATCATC
>Ga0066637_10002957_pt1 | contig 11397 bp, 10 predicted proteins | sample CryGeyCG2014_020_FD_62737 | JGI IMG/M metagenome (GOLD analysis project Ga0066637, IMG submission 62737) | Groundwater microbial communities from aquifer - Crystal Geyser CG08_land_8/20/14_0.20 | ecosystem: Environmental > Aquatic > Deep subsurface > Groundwater | place: USA: Utah: Grand County...
AGGGGAAAGGTGAAAAAAGTAGATTAATGAAAGAAGTCATTGCAAATATTACCGAAATCTTCTCCTCACTTCAAGGGGAGGGACCGCACACAGGAGAACCAACGACGTTCGTGAGGTTTTCCGGCTGCAGCATCGGTTGCAGGTGGTGTGACACAGATTCAGCAATCAACAAAAGCCAATATTACCAAGTGGAGACGCCTCCAAGGTCAGGAAAATTTGTAAAATACGTAAACCCGGTGACTGTTGGTAAATTGAATGAACAGGTTTCGTTCTTCACCGACCCCACAATATCAATCACCGGTGGAGAACCGTTGGAACAGGCCGATTTCTTGGCTGCATGGCTTCCGACATTAGGCGATTCGAAAAAGTTCCTGCTTGAGACAAACGGGATCTATCACGATCAGCTGGAAAAAATCATAAAATTTGTAAACACCATTAGCATGGACATCAAGCTCCCTTCTTCCGCCAGCGTTCAACACTATTGGAAAGAACATTCTGCATTTTTATCGATGGCCCTTCAGTCCGGAAAAGAGACATATGTCAAGATCGTGCTAACGCCGGATACAACAGACAGGGATATAAACGATGCGATCAAGCTGATCACGTCAATTAACAGATTTGTGCCGGTCATCCTGCAACCCGCTTCCGAATCAAAAGGGTTTCATACAAAAATGAACGACGAAAAGGTCGAATCAATTGCCAGACTTTGCAAGTCCTGGCTTCCCAATGTCTCTGTTATGAGACAGGCACATAAAGAATTGGGAATATTGTAACCACTTTCTTCCGAATCTCAACATAGTCTGAGACACCAGGGGTCTGACCCCTGGTGTCTCATTTGCACTTGCCTTTTGGTGCCCCAAAACAATATAATCGCCGCATGCGCCGCTTAATATTACTTATAGCCGCATTTTCGCTACTGGTGCCTGCTTGCAAGGGCAACCGCGGAGGATACGGCCCGGGAAGCGCAGTTCCCGTCACTGTGGGTCCTGTGAAGACACAGGAAAGTTCACCGAGCGTCATGGTCCCCGGAGTTCTGCAGGTGCGTGATAAAGTGGAGTTAAGATTGGACGAACCGGTCAAGGTCCTGTCTGTTTATGCCAATCAGGGGGATTATATTGAAAAAGGGACTGTCTTGGCAAAGCTCTCTGATGAAGAGATAAGCCTGCGCCTAAATCAATTGCGGGCAGAGCAGGTAGAGATGGCAACATTGTACGAAAAGAATCTCTATCTCCTTAAAAATCGTGATTCACTGCTCGCGGAACGCAAGATTGACAAATCCCAATATGACGGCCTTGAAACAGAAACCTCCAGCAATGAGGCCACTCTAAATCGTGTCAAGGCGGACATTGCAGTCGAAGAATATAAACTCAACCACGCGGAGATTGTCAGCCCCATCTCCGGAGTCATTACATTTAGGGGCATCACATCAATGGAGACGATAAACCCGGGGCAAATCCTCTTCACAATTGTTGATGCAGACCCCATCCTTGTCGTTTTTTCTCTCACATCTGATGAGGCGGCAGGAATCAATGTTGGCACATTTCTCACGGTAAGCATTGATGATCTGGATGGCGAGGAATACAACGCGCAGGTTTCGTATATCGGCCCTGAGCTGTATCAGACCGGAAAGACATTTGAGGTTCGTGGGTCCATGCCAAACCCCAGCGGCACACTGAAGAGCGGAATGCTTGCAACTGCAACATTCACCAGCACCAAGACTCATAGGGTCTTTGTGGTTCCAGATACGGCCGTCATATCTCGCGGCCACGATAAATATTTATACACAGTGATTGGAGGAGTTGCCCATAAAACAAAAATTAAGATCAGAAATATCTATAAGGGTGCGGCCGAGATATCCAGCGGACTGTCTGAAAATGACATGGTCGTGGTAAAGGGGGCGGAAAATCTGCAAGACGGAACAACGGTTGAAATGTGGAGGAGGTGATCTTGTGCGTTGGTGCGTTGGTGCGTTGGTTCTTCTTGTATTCTCTACCGTTCCTTTTGAACAGGGTTTTACAGCCGACGGCTGGCGGAAGGTCGGCGACGGAATTCATTACCAAAAAGTTATAATAAAGCCCACTGATACCTCTATCGGCGGAATTGTTCACGCCATCCGGATTGACACCAAAAAATATTATCTCGCTCCGGTGATTTCAAAAGAAATCGGCAAGTTGAACGCAGACGTAAAGACAATGGCGGATGTCTCCGGCGCAATTATCGTTGTTAATGGAGGATTCTTCACACCGGAATATGAGTCTCTGGGCTTAATTATAAAGAATGGCCAAACGGTAAACAAATTGAAAGAAATCAGCTGGTGGCATATCTTCCAGCTAAAAAGCGATATCCCTCAAATTGTAACTAAATCTGAGTTTCAGGTAATGCCTGAAATGCCTGATATAATGATGGCAATTCAGACCGGCCCGCGTCTTGTGATAGGCGGCGTGATTCCAAAATTAAAGCCATCTGTTGCTGAACGTTCCGCAATTGGCATTACGGTTGATAATGAAGTTATTATTGCAGTTACAGAGGCCGCCCCGCTCTCTTTGACCGATTTTGCCGCACACATCAAAGAACTTGGGTGCTTCAATGCCATCAACCTGGACGGAGGGAGCTCCAGTCAGATTTATGCAAAAACCAAAGAGTTTGAGCTGAATCGTCTCGGCCTGTCTTTTATTGCAAATGGGATTGGCGTCTTCCTGAAATAGCTATCTGTTCATACTCTCAAGGAAGTCTTTATTCGTCTTGGTCGGCTTGACCTTGCCCATCAGAAATTCCATGCTATCGATCACATTGAGCGGCTGTAAGAGCTTTCTTAAGATCCAGACACGCTGTAAAACCGCATCTGGCAGTAAGAGCTCTTCTTTTCTGGTTCCGCTCTTGTTGATATCCATACACGGGAATATTCTCTTCTCCATCAGCTTTCGATCGAGGTGAATTTCCATATTGCCGGTTCCCTTGAATTCTTCGAAGATGACTTCATCCATTCTGGATCCGGTATCAATCAATGCTGTGCCCATGATCGTCAAACTTCCGCCGTCTTCAATGTTTCTTGCGGCTCCAAAAAAGCGCTTTGGCTTGTGCAGGGCGTTTGAATCAACACCACCGGAGAGTATTTTTCCGGATGGCGGAACTACCGTGTTATAGGCACGCGCCAGACGTGTGATACTGTCCAAAAGAATGACCACATCTCTTTTATGTTCGACCAGCCTCTTTGCCTTTTCCAAAACCATCTCCGCAACCTGAACGTGGCGGCTTGCAGGTTCGTCAAACGTTGACGAGATCACCTCGCCCTTGACCGAACGTTGCATGTCTGTCACTTCTTCCGGTCTTTCATCTATTAAAAGGACCATTAATGTGATTTCCGGATGATTTGAGGTGATCGCGTTTGCAATATTTTGTAACAAAACTGTCTTACCGGCCCTTGGCGGCGAGACAATCAGTCCTCTCTGTCCTTTTCCAATCGGAGTCAGAAGATCCATAACACGCGTTGAATAATTCTTCGGATCAAACTCCAGATTAATCTTCTCTTCCGGATATAGAGGGGTCAGGTTGTCGAAGAGCGTCTTTGTCTTCACTTTCTCTGGTGCCTCAAAGTTAATCTGCTCAACTTTTAGTAGTGCAAAATATCTCTCCTGATCTTTTGGAGGTCTGATCTGCCCGGAAACAGTGTCGCCTGTTCTAAGAACAAAACGTCTGATCTGTGACGGGGAAACATATATATCATCCGGGCCCGGCAGATAGCTGCTGTCCGGGGATCTTAAAAATCCAAAGCCATCGGGGAGGATTTCTAGAACGCCCTCGCCATAAATGGCACCGTTTGCCTCGGCATGCGACTGCAGGATTGCAAATATCAACTCCTGCTTTCTCATGCGCGCGGCATTTTCAATCTTACCCTTTTCGGCCAGCTTCATTAATTCATCAGGCTTCTTTTCCTTGAGTTCATTCAGATGCATATACACCACCTCATTTGGTTTGATTAACGGACATATAGAAATATTAAAAGATTGGGCTTCAAAATGCGTTTAATTGGAATATTTTTCGATATTTTTAAAGAGGCTGGTAAAAACTCCTCTGTCGAATCTTCCCTTGGACTGGCGCGGAATATGCCGAATAATCTTTTAAAAGTCAAGCGTTTCGGGTTAGTTTTTAATTGACTTGAGGTGACCGGACTGATAGACTTTCTAAATTGTCTATATAAATCAACTAGTTATCAAAACGGAGATGAGGAGAGAAGACCATGACCGCGAATAAAAGAGGCAAAACAAAGACCTTTTCCAAATGTTATGCAACCGGCAACGATTTTATCATTCTGCCCTGCATCGGATTCAAGCCACCATCACCTGCAAAGCTGGGGAGAGACTTGTGCTCCAGAAGAACCGGAATTGGCGCCGATCAACTGTTACTTTTACATAAATCCAGGAAAGCAGATTTCAAATTCCAAGTGATTAACCCTGACGGATCAGAGGCAGAGATGTGCGGAAACGGAATCAGATGTGCCGCAAAATATATACTGAACGAGAAACTCTCATCAAAACGAGAAATCACATTTGAAACTCTGGCTGGGATAAAAACCGTTAAGTCGCTGGGCAAACACTCATTCCGCGTCGATATGGGTCTGCCGATCATGAAGGGCAAAGACATTCCGGCAAACTTTAGCGGCAGAATAATAAACAGGCCGCTAAAAACCGAGTTGAGAGATTTTAGGATCACCTGCCTTTCAATGGGGAACCCCCACTGCGTAATATTCGTCGAAGATCTGGACAATTATCCTGTTGAAAAGTTCGGGCCATATCTTGAGACCTATCCGGCGTTCCCGAAAAAGGCGAATGTTGAATTCGTAAGCATTATCTCGCAGGGTGAAATCAAGATGAGGGTGTGGGAACGCGGCACGGGGGAGACTGACGGTTGCGGAACGGGCGCATGTGCCGCGGCAGTTGCAAGTGTTTTGAATGGATTTACGAAAAGAGAGGTGACGGTAGCTCAGCGCGGAGGCAAGTCACTTGTAAACTGGAATAAAGAAAGCGGGAGCGTCATCCTGACCGGACCAGTTGAAATTTTGTTTAGCGGAGCAATATCTATTTAGTTCGTTAGTTCGTTGGTTCGATAGTCCATTCTATAATACTATCGCACCATCGCACCATCGCACTATCGCACAAGATGTTTCAGGGAGTCTACACAGCAATAGTAACCCCTTTCAAAAAGGGGAAGCTAGACGAAACCTCCTTCCGTGGCCTGATTGAGTGGCAGATTCAAGAAGGGATTCATGGCATCGTTGTCTGCGGCACAACCGGTGAGGCCGCAACTCTGAGCGCTGACGAAAGAAAGAGGGTTACAGAGATTGCTGTTGAACAATCAGGAAGCCGCGTCCCAATTATTGCCGGAACCGGATCAAATTCAACAACTGCCGCAATCGACTTCACCAAAGATGCCTTCAGCCTCGGCGCCACGGCATCTCTTCAGGTGACACCATATTATAACAAGCCAATGCAGGAAGGCCTCTACCAGCACTTCAAAGCAATTGCGGAGGCAGTCGATATCCCCATCATTCTTTACAACGTCCCGGGGAGAACATCCGTTAATATGTTACCCGATACCGTTGCACGCCTCTCAAAGGTAAAGAATATAGCCGGTCTCAAGGAGGCATCGGGCGATCTGGAGCAAGTGAAAAAGATAATTAAGCTGGTTCCCAAAGAATTTTCAGTGCTCTCAGGAGAAGATGCTCAAAATCTTTCGATCTATATGGCAGGCGGTGTTGGCGCAATATCTGTCACCTCCAATGTTATGCCTGCAAAGGTGGCCGGGGTGTGGGACACCTTCTCTTCCGGAGACGCAAATGGGGCAAAACTACTTCAGGAAGAATTGCAACCACTCAATAAAGCAATGTTCATTGAAACAAACCCAATCCCAGCCAAGACTGCCCTTTCACTCATGGGGAAAATCGGTGATGAATTCCGCCTTCCAATTACACGCATGAGTAAAGACGGCGTTGGCAAACTCACAGACACATTAAAGAATTATAAGCTTATCTAGGGATCCTATGACAAAAATAATTTTATCCGGAAAACTTGGAAAGATGGAGCAGGCAATCGCAAGGCTTGCAAAGAATGACTCAGATCTTGAAATTGTTGATGATATCAAAGATGCCGACATATTCGTAGATTTTAGCGGCGCCGACCCCTCAATCAATAATCTGCGAAATGCCTTGAATGCCAAAATACCGGTCGTAATGGGTTCAACCGGGCACTCAGAAAATCAGCTGGAAGAAATTAAAAGCGCATCCGCAAAGGTGCCGATTATTTTCGCCCCAAACATGAGCGTTGGGGTCAACGTGATGTTTGATCTGATCAAGAGGGCCTCGGTTTCATTTGGGAATGAATATAAAGTCGCCATCGAAGAGACTCATCACGCCCAGAAAAAAGATAAACCGAGCGGCACCGCAAAGAAGATGGTGGAAATGGTCGGACGTCCGGTTCCGGACGTGACATCTTTCCGCGAGGGAAAAGTTGTAGGTGAACATGAGATTACATTCTCTTCTCCATATGAAGTGTTGAAAATTTCACACAGCGCTCTGTCGCGCGATGTGCTGGCCGCAGGAGCCCTAAAGGCGGTCAAGTGGATCGTAGGCAAAAAACCGGGCCTCTACGATATGAAAGATGTCTTGGGGCTATAATATGCACACATCAAACAATCTAAAAAAACTGCCTCCGTATCTTTTTGCGGAAATTGACGCAAAGAAACAGGAATTGCGCAAAAAGGGAGTTGATCTGATCGATCTTTCAATCGGCGATCCGGATCTGCCGACTCCGAAACATATAATAGATGCGATTTGTGAAGGCGCACATGATCCAAACAATCATCGCTATCCTTCATATAACGGATCTCAGGAATTCAGGGAGGCCGCCGCGATTTATTTGAAGAACACCAAGAATGTGGTTGCCGATCCGGATAAAGAGATTTTGACACTCATCGGCTCCAAGGAGGGAATTGCACATATTATATTTGCCTGCACAAATCCGGGCGATGTCGTGTTAGTCCCCTCTCCCGGCTACCCGGTTTACACAAGCGCTTCAATCATTGCGGGTTGTGAAGTATTTGAAATGCCGCTTCGGAAAGACAACGATTTCATGCCTGATTTGAAGGCAATCCCGAAAGACAAGCTGAAAAAGGCAAAGCTAATCTTTATAAATTATCCAAACAACCCGACATCGGCCACGGCAACAGATGAATTTTACAAAGAGGTGGTAGAATTTTCGATAAAGAATAATTTAATCCTCTGCCACGACGCCGCCTATATCGATATTGCTTATGATGGATACAGATCGCCGAGCATTCTGGAATTTGACGGAGCCCGCGATGTTGCAATTGAGTTTCATTCCCTTTCAAAGACATACAACATGACCGGCTGGCGGGTCGGTTTTGCCGCAGGCAATAAAGATATTTTGTCGGCTCTGGGTAAAATCAAGACCAATGTCGATTCGTCAGCAACTGCGGCCGTGCAACACGGTGGAGCAGTTGCCCTGGAATCATCACAGGATTGTGTGAAGGAAGCGTGCAAGGTCTATCAAAAGAGAAGAGACGTTTTAATCAATGGGCTGAACGGGAAAGGCTGGAAGATCGAGCCTCCAAAGGCGACATTCTACGTGTGGGCCGAGATCCCCGAAAAGACAGACTCCAGAACTTTTGCCGCCAAAATCATGGAGAAGACCGGTGTTGTTATCACTCCGGGCGTCGGCTTTGGAATTGCAGGCGAAGGATTTGTCAGATTTTCACTATCTTATCCAACCGCAAGGATCGAAGAGGCAGTTCAAAGAATTTCCTCACTCTAGTTTGATAAAGAATTAAAGAGATAATTACAGGTTGCCGGCGCGGCAATATAATATTGTCCTGCGGCGGTTTTCGGCTCTGTCGTCTGATCAAAGTGAAGTTCGCCGATCAGCGTATCATTCTTCACTATCTGATATATATAATGAGATTCAAAGAAAGACACCTCGAATAGAATTTCATCTGTACACGTTACATCTATCGGCTCTCCGTCTTTGCATGCCGGGTCGTCCGGAATACCGTTCCAACTTGCGTCATGAATTATCTTGATTCCATTTGCCGAATCAAACGGGGCTCCGTTTGCAAAATAATCAATTGAGAAATATACCGCCTCACCAACAGGTTTAGGCGTAGTAAGTTCATTCCAACATTCTTCAACTGACAACATCACCAGCTTTTCAGGATCGGCATAGCAATTCAGCGCCTGATAGAAATTTTGTGGATTATTAATTGTGCAGTCACACTGATCGCCAAGTCCGTCGCCGTCTTTGTCTGTTGGTCCCTCGTCTGTAAGCCCATTGCAGTCATTGTCAAGACTGTCACATTTTGTCTCGGTTGTTTCATAACCTGAAATAAGGGAATAGTCCGGCTCCACCCATGAATTTACGCCGGCACAAGTTTTGACGGAACCTTCGCAGATTCCAGATTGTTTCTCGGCAAGTGGCGCAACAAGATTGTCATCTATTTTATCGTTACAATCATCATCAAGCCCGTTACATTCTTCATTTGAAGGCTCACCTTCAACAGCATTACACATAATCAGGCCGGAAGCGCAAACATTCACACCGGAACTGTAACACTCACCCACTCCAACACTACAACCCTGGCCTATCTCCGGATCTTGCGGATTGTTATCAGTTGCACCGTTGCAATCGTCATCATAACCATTGCAATATTCAATCCCCGCCTCCAGAGGCACCGCATTGCACTTCGATTCTTGAATATCCACACATTCTATCACGCCATTAACGAGACACTCACCAATCCCGACTGAGCATGGAGCGCCTACATTAAACCCCTCATCCGTTGATCCATTACCATTGTTGTCCAATCCATCGCAGTCTTCAACGTCACAGGCATCGCCAACATTATCGCCATCCGTATCTTCCTGCATTGGATTATAAATATTTTTACAATTGTCGGTTGAATCGGGAACACCATCTTGGTCAAAATCTGCCATCGTATCTGCACCAAGATCAACTGGCCCTGTATCAACAGGTCCTGTGTCCGGCAACGCATCTTGGTTTGTACAGGAACAATCGGGCAGTTCAAGACCCTCTGCATCTTCAACATCCGAAATATCGCCGCACTGACCACAAATTACATCTTCAAGTTCCACACCGCCGTCATCACCGACATATGCATCTTTTGTATCGACGGCGCCCTCGCCATCTGAAGAAATATCGGGTTGGTTGGAATCAGGGGGATTGATTGAATCGGTATCCGGAGCGTTGTCATCATCCCTTCCGGCTACCGCACCTCCACACCCGGCAATGAATAGCACAATTGGGATAACCCAGATCATTTAAGCCCTCCATCGACAATTAACGATGATACTACTCGTTTAAGTTATCGGACACAAGCCAAAATTGTTGCGCTGTTATTTCAATATGATAGAGATAAGGGCAACTATGCATAGAATTTATATCGGAATTGGGTCGAATTTGGGGGATAGAAGGCAAAATTGTGAGAAATCTGTCCAATTTATCGCGCAAAACCCTCAAATAAAGCTCGTTTCTGCCTCAAATTGGCATGAAACCGAACCTGTGGTCCCAAAAGGGGTCAAAAAAGAGGGCTACCCCTTATATATTAACGGTGTGATTGAGATTGAGACCGATCTTGCGCCGAACAAATTGCACACCGTCCTGAAGGAGATTGAAGATAAGATGGGTCGAAAGAGAGAAGGAATTTGGGCGCCAAGAACCATCGATTTAGATATCCTGTTGATAGATGACTTAATTATTAACACCGAAGATTTGAGAGTCCCCCATCCGGAGGTTGCAAACAGAATGTTTGTTCTCCTCCCGCTGTCAGAGATCGCACCAGGCTTGATTCATCCGAAATTGAATAAAACTATAAGGGAATTGAGAAAGCTTTTAGAATAAACCTTTTAAAATCTTAGTTCCTGTCATTGCGAGGAGTGATAACGACGAAGCAATCTAGTGAATTCAATTTATTGCGCTGGATTGCTTCGCCCCTTTGGGGCTCGCAATGACAACGAGAGTTGCTTTTTAAGAATTTCTTCTTCGCTTGAATGATTTCGCAAGCTCTAGGAAAATCCCGACATCTCTATCAAGATTTGTATTCAGGCCGTCAAAATAGAAGAGACGAATCGGGAAATCGCCGAGATCCTCGGAGAGTTTTGGATAGACCGCCTCACTGATAATTCCGTTCATGCAACTGAAAGGACTGATATCAACAACGCCTGCCGCCCCCTTCTTATAGAAATGGACCGAGTTGGCCACATTTATCGTCATCTCTCCAAGCGCTCCGGTATAAGGCAGATACGGCTTACTGTATTCAAGCAGTTCTTTTATGTCGGAGATATTTTCAAAACCTTTCAGATCCTCTTTAAAGATGTGAGTCAATTCGTGCTCGTCTTTTCTCAAAACGTGGTATCTGATTTTTGAAAAGAGCATCGGCTTTGACAATTTCTGTCCGGAAAGCCTCAATTTTCTCTGCTGATCAAAGGTGGTATATAATATCCATTCGCTGACGTTACTCACCCAGCAATATCCGCCGGCGTTCTCAATCTTCCTGACCAAGTCTGAATTGCTGAATGTGTTGAGTCTGCAGAAAATCTCTCCAACCACTCCAATCAGAGGCTTTGACCTGTCTTTCACCACTTCAATCTTTCTGAAGTTATCTCTCACTCCGTGAAGCACTTCAATCAACTTCTTCTTGCGCTCACCAAACTTGATCCCCCGAACCTCAAGGACTCGGCAAATTTCTTTTATCGACTTCTGATAAACTTCATCGGTCTCGCCTTTTTGTTTTTCAAACGGTCGCGTCAAATGTAAAAGTTGTTGTGCAATGTCAGAGGCAATAACACCTATCCACGTTGTCCTCTCGAAAGAGGAATCGTCACCCTCTTCTGCCAGACTGTTATAACCGTCTTCACTTGTGATTGAACAGACAAGGGCATCTGAATATCCGAGCCTCTCCAGCACGTGTCTGGTATGGGTTGCATATTGACCAAACCTGCACGGGCCCTGAGCTATCGGCATAAAGAATGCACATTCATTCGCCTTTTTCTCTTTGAGAACCCCTAAGAAATCTCCAAGTGTCACCCTTTGAGGGAAACATTCGTCTCCGGACGTCTCCTTTGAGCCAAGATCCAGAGTCTCTTTGGTTGAAGGAGGAACAACTTTGGAATCTATCCCAAGTGATCTGAAAGATGCGGCTAAAACCCTTGCCCCGCCATAACCCATCTCAGGTATATATAGTGTTCTGTCTTTTAAATTACTCATTGTCTTCAATCGCCTCACTGATAATTTCTCTTTTTTTGTTAACTGCTGTTAAATCCTTCTCTGACTCTTCTACTTTTTTTATGTCTGACTGTTTGCTGATTCCCTT
>Ga0066637_10002964_pt1 | contig 11393 bp, 16 predicted proteins | sample CryGeyCG2014_020_FD_62737 | JGI IMG/M metagenome (GOLD analysis project Ga0066637, IMG submission 62737) | Groundwater microbial communities from aquifer - Crystal Geyser CG08_land_8/20/14_0.20 | ecosystem: Environmental > Aquatic > Deep subsurface > Groundwater | place: USA: Utah: Grand County...
AAAGTAAGGAATTTAGACAAAAATTTTCGCGACCAAAAAATTAAAAATATCGCCAAGGCAACCTATAAAATGAGGCGGGCTTTAGAGGAAAAAGATGTAAATAAAGTAAAAAATTTAATTAACATAGCTCAAGATAATTTGACCGAACTCGGAATCTCAAATCCAGAAATTGACGGGCTGGTAAAAGAAGTAAGAAAAATCGGCGGCGCGGCAAAAATATCAGGCGGAGGTGGAGGAACCGTAATCTGTTTTCACCAAAATAAAGAAGAGTTAATTAAACTATTAAAGAAATTAAAGGTCAACTTTGAACAAATAAAATTGGGGGCAGAGGGAGTGAAGGTAGAAAAATCCTAATTAAAAATATGGTGATTAAAGTATCGGCGCCGGGAAAATTATTTATTGCGGGAGAATGGGCGATTTTGGAGCCAGAGAATTTTGGAATTGTTGCGGCTGTCAATAAAATTAAGCACAGAAGGGATAAAAACAAAGCAGGGTTAATTTGACATTTCTTTAATTAAATATGTATAATAAAATTGTTATGAATAAGCAAAGCCCTGCAATTTTTAATAAATTAGAAATTCTGGAAAAAGAGCTCCAACGACTTAAATTGGAAGTATTTTTTACTTTACCTAAAGAAAAACAGAAATTTATTTATTCAGAAAAATCCTTAAGAGAAGCTCTTAGAGGGATAAGAAAATCTATTTGGCAAGAACGATATGCCAAAAAAATATAAACTCTTTATTGACTCCAGCGCTCTTATATCTGGCTTAAATTCACCGACCGGAGGAGCAGGGATAATTTTATCCGGCTATTTCAACGGTGATTTTTTTGTTTACATTTCTGAACAGGTTATAGAAGAGGTTCAAAGAAATATTCAACTAAAATTTCCTTTACTTAGGGAAAGATTTTTAAATTTTCTTCTTAGCCGACCAGCAATCATAAAACAACCCTCTCTTAAAGAAATAAGAAGTGCCTATAAGTTAATCTTAACCGAAGACGCTCCGATTTTAGCCGCGGCTATCAGAGTGAAACCAGATTTTTTAATTACTTGGGATAAAAAACACTTTCTCAAAAAGGAGGTTGTTTCAAACACCTCTTTTATTATTTGCACGCCAAAGGAATTTATTCAAAAATATTGGGAATATCAATGTTAATAAGAGTTTCAGCGCCGGGAAAATTATTTATTGCGGGAGAATGGGCGATTTTGGAGCCAGAGAATTTTGGAATTGTTGCGGCTGTCAATAAAAGAATTTTCGCCGAAATCAACGAGTCGCCGGATAAAAATATTTATATTACTCTGAAAGATTTTAATTTAAATGGCCTGAAATCTGTTTTCTCCAAAGGGAAATTAAAGTTTTCCCAGAAATTAACCAAAAAAGAGGAAAAAATTCTCGCTTTTTCAAAAACGGCAATAGAAACGACTTTGAGATATTTAGAAAATTATCAACCCTTTAAACTAAGAATATGGGGAGAGGTAGCCGAGAAAATCGGCTTTGGATTTTCAGCCGCTTCAACCGTAGCCATTATTGCTGCTTTACTGAAATTCCATAAAAAATCGCTGAAAAAAGAAGAATTATTTAAACTCTCGGCGCTTTCCCATTATTTAGCCCAGGATAAAATTGGTTCCGGGTTTGATATTGCGGCTTCCGTTTTTGGCGGAATTTCTGTTTATCGCCGGTTTGACCCGGTTTGGTTAAAAAGCCAAATTGAAAAAGAAAAAGACATTAGGAAAATAATAAAAAAACCCTGGCCAGGGTTTTATGTTGAGAGATTAAATTTGCCCAAAAATCTTCAACTTTTAATTGGCTGGACAGGAAAATCGGCTTTGACTCCCAAAATGGTAAAAAAAATACAAGAGTGGAAACAGAAAAATCAATCAGAATACAAAAGATTGATTTTTAGCATCGGGAAATTAGTTAAAGAATTAATAAACGCTTGGAAATTGGAAAATAAAGAAAAAATTCTGAAGTTAATCAAAAAAAATGAGGACTATTTGAAGGAACTCGGAAAAAAATCCGGAGTAAATCTTGAAACAAAAAAATTAAAAAAATTATCTGAAATCGCCGAGAAACTTGGCGGCGCGGGAAAACTCTCGGGCGCCGGCGCCGGCGACTGCGGCATAGCCCTTACTTTTGACAAAAAAAGCGCTAATAGAATCAAAAAAGAATGGAAAAAAAACGATATTTTACCAATCAAAGCAAAAATCAACTTTTCTGGAGTTAAAATTCTTAACTAGATGAAGGAACGTCGGGTTTCAAACATTTATTCTCTTGAATAATCTCCTTTATTCGCTCTTAGGCTACTGTTCTTTTGCTGGCAATTTTTCTTTAACTGGAACTTGTGGTTCTTGACCCGTTTTTGAACCCTTCGGTCCTCTTCTTTCAATTTTTCCATTCATATTTTTAATCTTCTTTTTTAATTTTTTAGCCGCGACCTTTAATTGATAAATTAAGGAGTAGATGGAATAAGATTTCTCATTAAAATTTCACTAACTCTTTTTCGCCCCATTTTTTCACTCGCTCCGATAATCTCTAAATAAAGGGGGGCTCCTGCTTTATCCAAATCCAAATTTATTTCCGGGGCAATCTCCAGGGTTTTTGCCACTTTACCTTTTTTGAAAGTGATATTTAAGGCATCAGCCCTTGGGTCATAAGTAATTTCCATAAATTTGATACTATTTAATTAACTTTGGTTTTTCTTCCCAATGTTGGGTGATTACGATAATATTATCTTCCTCTACTTTATATACCACCTTTAAATACAATCTGTCAAATTTTTTATAGACAATTATTCTTTCTGAATAACTTGGGATTGTATAATCTGGGGATTTTAATGTTTTTCTTACCACTTCTGGGGAAATCCCTCGTTGCCTTAATTTTAACAAAGCGTGATTAGTAAAAATAATCATATTTTAAATCATCTTTCTGATAAAATTTTTGTGGAACCGCATATGGCCTTTTTGGATGCCTTCGGTTCCCAAAACAGAGAGAGCGGCTAAATTATTTGCCAAACCAACCGAAGCCGCGACAACGCCCAATTCCTGAGCGTTTTTTACTCTTAAAATTTTTAAAGCTAATTTTGCTTTTTTTGTTGAGGTTGCGCCGCCAACCGTGGCAATTGGTAAAGGAATTTTAATTTCGCCTTTGAGAAAATTATTTTTTAGTTTCCAGTTGGTTATTGGTTTATATTTCCCGGTTTTAGCAGCGAAACTATGAATCCCGGCCTCAATTGCCCGAAAGTCGTTGCCGGTGGCTAAAGCAACAGCGTCAATTCCATTCATTACTCCTTTATTGTGAGTTACCGCTCGGTAAATATCCGAATCAGCCAATTCCTGAGCCATTAGAATTCCTTGAGTCGCTTCCCTTCCAGAGAAATTTTTAAAAGCCAATTTTTCAATTGGCACTTTTCCCTCAACAAAGACAACTCTTCTTTCGGCAAAATTGGAAATTATTCTAACTCCGATTTTAGCGCCGGTAATTTTGCTCACAAAAGGAGCTATTTTTTCCAGCATCGTGTTAACAATATTTGCCCCCATGGCGTCTTTCGGGTTAACAAATAAATGTAAAACCAAAAAATTCTTGACCTTTCTCACTTCCAAGTCCTTTGCTCCGCCCGAATATCTTAAAAGAAATTCATTTGTTTGATTGGCTATTTTTAAAATTTCATTTTTATTTTCCAAAATTTTTTTACCGGCTTTTTTAAAATTTTTAATTCCGAGCATTTGCAATTGCCCTGTCATTTGGTTCCCCAAATATCTTCCTTTAAATCCGCCGCCTTCTCTTATTTGTCTTGCCGCCCGCGAAGCGGCGGCAACAACCGAGGGTTCCTCAATTTCCATCGGCGCAAAATAATCTTTGCCGTTAATCAAAAAATTTGCCCCGATTTTAAAGGGCCCAATATTATTTTCAAAGTCAGTAAAATCCGGCAGTTTCTGGTATTTTTTAAGCAAGGCCAAATCCTCCTGATTTAGGTTTGAAAATTCTCTCATAATTCCTATTTTCTTTTCAAGGGGAAATTTATGAAAATTTGGGATGGCTGAACTAATCATCTTTTAACCTCTTTTATAAATTGACTGATTAATTTTTGAGGGTCTTTTATTTTTTCTACCGCTGTGCCGATTTGAATCCAGTCGGCCCCGGCTTTCACGAGCCCGCCCGCCTCCTCCGGGGTTTTGATTCCTCCGCCGACCAAAAGCGGAATATCAATTGTTTTTCTTACCATGGCTGCAAATTCCGCTGGTATAGGAGCAAAAGCGGCGGAACCGGCGTCAAGAAAAATAATTCTCTGGCCTAAAAATTGACCAGCCAGAGCCAAGGCAGCGGCAATTTGGGGTTTGTTTCGGGGAACTAAATTAGCATCCCCTACCCAACCGGCCGTGCCCCCAGGCTCAATTAAAATATAACCCATTGGCAGGGGCTCGATTTTTAGTTGTTTTATAAGATGAGCCGTGAGGGTTTGGACTCCGGAAATCCAATAGGGATTTCGGGAATTTAACAAGGACATAAAAAATATCGCATCGGCATCCGGGGAAATGGTGGCGCTGTTGCCGGGAAAAAGAACGAGCGGAATGCGAACTCGTTTTTTTATTCCTTTTATAACATTGTCCAAAAGATTGCCTTGGGCTCCGACGCTGCCGCCGACCGTGAGAAGGTCTATTCCGGCTTTTGCCGCGGCAATGCCGGTTTCAATCGCTTTTTGAGAAGAAGGATAATCGCAAACATCAATAACCACTGACAGAATAGCGCCGTCTTTTTTTATTTTTCCCCTGATATACGACTCAACCCTTCCTAAATTATCCTTGAACGAAGTGTGTATCATATTTTTCTCTTAATTAAATAACTAATAAAACTCTTTAATCTTTTTTTAGCTTTTGATTCTGGTAGCAATTTATCTACCTCCTGCCAGGTATCACTAACTATTTTTTGGCTAAGATTTTTTGCATAATTTAGACTGCCATATTTTTTAATAAGTCCTACTGCTTCTTTGATTTCAGCTAAGTTGTCAGTATGCTTATTTAAAATTTCAAGCAATCTCTTTTTATCTCCTGGGTTGGCTTTTTTCAAAGTATGAATTACCATTAAAGTTCTCTTACCATCTTTGATATCCTGACCAAAGACCTTGCCAAACTTTTCTCTGTCTTTACCAGCTAAAGTAATATCTAAAATATCGTCTTGAATCTGAAAAGCAACGCCTATTGCTTCGGCCATTTGTCCTAATTTTTCAGCCAATTTTTCACTTCCTTCTGAAAGAATGACCGCTAATTTTGCCGCCATTCTGGAAAGACAGCCTGTTTTAAAAACACACATTTGCAAATATTCTTTCTCTTCTATCTCGGCCCCAGACCAAATTTGGTGTGGGGGCTTAGCCCAAAAAATATCTGTTCCCTGACCAAGACCTAAATTAAGCATCTCTTGAATATAAGTTTGATAAGCCTTATTCAAAATTTCTGGTTCAAATTTTTTTTGATTTTTTATTAAAGCCAAAAGGGACAAAAAATAAAGAAAGTTTCCAGCATTTAAAGCAATATCAACCCCAAAAATTTTATGAAGACAGGGTTTTCCCCTTCTTAACTCTCCCCGGTCAATGATATCGTCAATAATAATAGTTCCCTCATGAATAAGTTCTGGGATAACTACAAAATCCTTAACTTTTTTAACATCGCCGCCAATGGCCTCAGTGAGCAATAAAAATAAAGCCGGCCGCCATCTTTTCCCGCCCCGGGACAAAAATTCCCAAATTGGTTTGGATAAGCTTTCTTGAGCTGCTTTCTGACTAAAAGAATAACGGGGTTTACCAAAAGTAAATTCAAGCCATCTTTTAGTCACCTTTTTTGGAAGATATTTTTCAATAACTTTATCAATTTCCGGCTTTAGTTCTTCTAAATAATTAATGATTTTTTCTTTTTTCATTTTTCGTTAAAGACTATAAAACGGCTATTAATATTAGACCGTAAGACAAGATATTATAACCGTCCAGTAATTTGTAGTTTTTTACTAGTTTATGGTTCTTGAAAGCCAAAAACAAAAATAAAAAAACAAGGGTGAAAAATAAGAAGAAAAAAAGAAAAGCCAGATTGTAAGGAGAAATTATAAGTAAGAAATAAAAAATCGGTAAAAGAGAAAGAGAGTAAAATGGGGCTAAATATCTCAGCGAGCTTTCTGTTTTTTGCTTGCCGAGCGCGCAGGCAGTGGTTTTTAGACCGGCCGCCTTATCAATTTCGTAGTCCTCGTATTCGTTTCTCAACTCAAGAATAATTGAAAAGTAAAAAGCGGAAAGGGCAATCAAATAATAAAATGGGTTTAGTTCAATTTTAAAAAATAAAAGAGGAAAAAGTAGAATAAAGACGCCGGCAAATAAGCCGTGAGAGATTAAATCAAACAACGGCTTTGATTTCAATCTAAAGGGCGGCGAAGAATAAAGAAGCAGTGAAAGAACTTCCAGCAAACAAAATAAAAAAACGAATAGTCCGTAAAAACTGGAAAGAATTAAGCCCAAACCAGCTAAAAAGCAGGAAAAAGTTAACGCCTTTCTAAAGCTGATTTTCTTTGAAACAAGGGGGTTTTTCTTTGTTGTATCAAATTTATCTTCTTTTTGGTCAAAACAATCATTGATTGAAAAAGCAAAACCTGAAAGCAAAAAAACAATTGTCCAAAAGACCGTTATATCTTTTAAGGGAAACAAAAATCCTTTGGCAAGCAAAAAACCAAAAAGAACCAATAAAATATAGCCCCGAGTATCAGGGAGCCGTAAAAGTTTGCCACAAGTTTTTATTTCTGAATTCTCCGAATCAAGTTTTCTTTCCGAAATTTGGGAAATTTCGGAAGGAAGAATCCGAAATAAAGAACAAGTTTTTATTTCTGAATTCTCCGAAATCCGAAATAAAGAACAAGTTTTTATTTCTGAATTCTCCGAAATCCGAAATAAAGAATATGATTTAAAATTTGTCATCATCTTTTGGAGAATGGGTTTTTGAATAGATTGAGAAAGAGGTTGCTGAAAAATAGATAAAGAATCATAATTTTAATAAAGTATTTTAGAAGTGTCTGATTAAGGTTTAAAACATCTAACACCTTTTCCTGAAGTTTCTGGGAAATAAGCATCGGGGTTATTTTGGGCCTATATTTTGAATTTAAAATTTTTCTGGCTATCTCTTGACCCGAAATTAAACCAGGATAAATTCCAGCCCCGCTCAGGCCTGAAACAAAACCGGCCGCTTCGCCAATCAAAAACATATTGCCAAACCGATAACCCCGGTATTCGTAGTTAATGATCTGACCCTCCAGTTTTGCGCCATCATAATTTATTCCCATTTTTTTTAGCCAGGAGTGAAAATTTTCTTTGAGTTGATTTCCGTTATGAAATTTCAACTCGCTTCCGCAGCCGATTTTGGTAAATTTTTTGTAGGGAAAAATCCAGCCATAGCCGGCACCAAATAATTTTGACTCGTAAAAAACTTCCAAATTTTCAAAATATTGCGGCAAGGTATACTGATAGCAAAGCGCGAATTTTATGGGCAGATTAAGATATTTTCTGACCAAAGAAGCGCCGCCATCGGCTCCAATTAAATAATCAAAATAAAACACATCGTTATTTTCAAGAATGACTTTATTTTTTTCAATTAAAATCACCCGGCTGTTAATTAAAATTTTAGCCCCGGCTTTTTCTGCTTCTTTTGCCATCCACTGACCAAGTTTTCCCCTGTCAATTGTTGATAATAAGTAATCTTTCTTGCTTTTTATTTCATAAGTTCGGCCGTCCAAATGAATTTTGAGCAAATTAAATTTTCTCTCAATCAAGTCGTCGGGAATCCCTTGCTGAAAAATTTTGGGAAAAGCGCCGCCGGCGCAAATTTTGGGACCGACAACCGGATTTTTTTCCAAAACCAGCACTTTTTTCCCCGCCTCAGCCAAGACCTTAGCCGCCCGAAGACCGGCTGGTCCCGCGCCAACAATGATAACTTCAAATTTCTCCATAAATTTTCTGAGATTCAAAAATTTTGGACCAATGCTTATTAAAAATTATTTTAAGCCAGAAGGTATATTTTTCGGGACTTTCTTTTATATCTTTCTTTAGGTCTTTCTCGTTGAGCCATTTCCAATCCTCAGCCTCGCTTTTATCCGGTTTCGGCTCTCCGTCAAATTTCCCGACAAAAACATAATCAAATTCATGCTCAATCAAATCCCCCACCTTCGCTTTATAGATAAAACTGAAAACTTCTTTGAGACAGGTTTCAATTCCCATCTCTTCTTTTAGCCGCTTTTTTGCTTCTCCTTTAAGGTCAAAACCGGGTCTGGGATGGGAACAGCAAGCATTTGACCAGAGGCCGCCTGAATGATATTTTGCTTCGGCTCTCTTTTGCAAAAGCAATTCGCCTTTTTTATTAAAAATGAAAATTGAAAACGCCCGATGCAGTTTTCCTTCTTGATGCGCCTTTAGTTTTTCTTCTCTTCCAATTTCTTTATCTTTTTTGTTCACGAGAACAACATAAGTCATTTTATCTAATTCTACCCTTCAATTTTGAAATGGTCAAGGATAAAAAGACGCTTTTGGTTGCTTTTGGGATGTTATTGTTTTAAAATGAAGGTGGGCGAATAGTCCGCCTTATTATGAAAACCTATCTTGTTCTAACTTCTGCGGCTGAACATTTTGCCAAAAAAATAAAAAATGGGGACTTTGAAGTTATTTTGCCGGATTTAAATCGGGAAAATAAAATGTATTTCCCTGATGGAGAAATTTATGTCAGATTGTCAAAAGTTAGAGAAATGAAGGAAAGAAGAGTGATTGTTTTGCATTCCGGGGCGCCAGAACCAAATGAGGGTTTGGTTGAAATGGAATTACTCTTGCAAATTTTGAAAGACAACGACATAAGGGCAGAAATATTTTTTACTTATTTCCCTTATGGAAGGCAAGATAAAATTTTTGAACAAGGAGAGACAAGCGCGGCCGAAAATTTAATTCACAAATTAGTTAATTATTATAAAGTAAAAAGGATTTACATTGTTGAGCCCCATTTCGCCGAAAGGGATTGGGTAAAAAATTATCCGCTCGTAAATATTTCAGCAACCCCGATTTTAATGGCTAAGGCCAGGCAGGATTTCGGCAAAAATATTTTATTTTTAGCCGCCGATAAAGGCGGCCAAAGAAGATTTAAGGTTAAGGGTTTCAATAAAATCAGGAAAAATTCTTATCAAATTGAACTTGAACTTTCAAAAAAATTAATAAATTCAATAAAGGGAAAAACAGTTGGCTTGATTGATGACCTGATAGGAACCGGCGGAACCCTGCTAAAAGCCGGCGGGTTGGTTAAAAAATACAGGGCAAAAAAGGTTGTCTGCCTGCTCACCCATGCCCTTTTAAAAGAGGGGGTTGAAAAAATTAGAAAGAAATTTGCCAAAGTTTATTTAACCAATACAATAAAACAGCCAAAAGTCCCTCAAATTAACATCACCCAGTTAATTTTAAAGGCAATTTCCAAATATGGTAGAAATTGACGGTTCATATTGCTCCGGTGGAGGCCAGATTCTCCGCACTGCCTGCGCTTTGGCGGTAGTTACTAAAAAACCTTGTCGAGTTTTTAATATAAGGAAATCAAGACCCAAGCCAGGGCTTGCCACTCAGCATCTCTTGGGAATCCAGGCATTAGCTCAGCTTTGTTCGGGCGCCTTGGAGGGAGATGAGCTCGGCTCAGAAGAAATTAAATTTTTCCCGGGAGAAACCTACCGAGACCGGGTCTCTGTTAAAATTCCAACCGCTGGAAGCATTACTCTGGTTTTACAAACTTTAATTCCGCCGGCTTTATTCGCCCCAAGACCAATTGAAATTTCTTTTGAAGGAGGAGCGACCGATACTTTTTTTTCGCCAACCATTGACCATTTTAGATATGTTTTCTTAAAAATTTTAGAAAAAATGGGTGGGAAATTGGAAATAGAAATTTTGAAAAGAGGCTATTACCCGGAAGGCGGAGCGAAAATTAATGTAAAAATTTTTCCTTCAAAATTAAGAGAAATTAATTTAACCGAAAGAGGAGAACTTAAAAAAATTGCCGTTCTTTCCGGCGCTTCGGAATTTTTAAGAGGGAAAAAGGTTGCCGAAAGGCAAACGAGGGGAGTAAGAGAGGTCTTTGGAAAATTAAAATTGCCGATTGAAGAAAAGGTTGAATACGAGCAAACTCAATCTCCGGGAAGCCAAATTTGCTTAATTGCCGAATTTAAAAACACGGTAATCGGCGCTGACAACTTAGGCAAATTGGGAGAAAGAGCCGAAGATGTCGGCAAGGAAGCGGCTTTGGAATTATTAAAAGAAGAAAAATCCCATGCCTGTTTAGACAAACGTTTGGCTGACCAAATTCTGCCTTATATGGCTCTGGCGCCAAAAAAATCGCTTGTCTCCGTCTCTGAAATCACCAATCATTGTAAAACCAATATCTGGGTAATTGAAAAATTTGTCGCGGGGAAATTTAAAATAAACCCCCACACCAATTTTGGTGTAGGGGTAAAAGGAAATTTAATTGGCTGGGCGCCAAAAATTTGATTATTTTTTTAATTACCCTCGGAGGGGTATTTGCTGCGTTTGGCAACGTCAGACATTGCCAGTGTCATTGCCAGTGTCAACAACGGATTATTCCGAGGGGTATTTGTTGCGGGCTTCTTTCATTACTTCAATAAGTATTTTTTCTTCTTCTGGATTTTTGGCTATTTTTGGAACCGGTTCTTCTTCAAATGTCCCTTTTGCCAAACGGTACCTGCCTTCAATTTGGACATAGTGTTCAATGGCTAACAATCTCTCTGCCGCTTGTTCTGCGGTCTCATTTGGCTTAATTTCCTCATACCTTACATAAATCACATTGCCCTTATCGTATTCCGGCGCCACCCGCTGACAAAAAACAGGTATTGGCCGCCATTCCCCAATTTTTTTGCAAAAAACGATGTGGCTATAAATTCTTCTTACCCCGAACATCCACTTTCCGCCCGGCCCCATATGCTGATTAAGCCCCTGATAACTTTTTATGACTTCCAAAGGAGTAAGCGGCATCCAGCCGAGCTGGTGAAAGTAATCGGGTTTATATTTTTCAAAGATTGCCAAAAGTTGCTTTGTTGAATTTTCTTTGGGGTCAACAATAAATATATCTTTTTCCGGGAAACCGGCCTCTTCTGCTCTTTCAATTCCTTTGGCTTTTGGGTCGCTGGAGATAATAGCCACTGTCTTTGTCAATTCAAATAATCTTCCGCCAGGGTTTTCGGCTTCAATTATGGCTAAATTTGTTGACCCTGAACCCGAAATAAGATTGATAAACTTTAACATAAGTATGAACAATCAAGATTGATTTTTAACGAAGTCTAAAAATCAATAAATTTTCAGAAATTTTTCAAATTTCTGAACAATCAAGATTGATT
>Ga0066637_10002966_pt1 | contig 11389 bp, 13 predicted proteins | sample CryGeyCG2014_020_FD_62737 | JGI IMG/M metagenome (GOLD analysis project Ga0066637, IMG submission 62737) | Groundwater microbial communities from aquifer - Crystal Geyser CG08_land_8/20/14_0.20 | ecosystem: Environmental > Aquatic > Deep subsurface > Groundwater | place: USA: Utah: Grand County...
AGCCAGAATCCTATACGTTCAGTAAGTTTCTTCCAGTCTTCCTCATATCTCATAACACTTTGTCTGCAGAGCTTATTAAATTTTTCGATGCCGATTTTCTCTATTTCTTTTTTGGAATTAATGTTCAGCTCTTTTTCCATCTCCAGTTCCACCGGTAGCCCATGAGTATCCCAGCCAGCCTTTCTGGGCACATAATAACCCTTCATAGTCTTATATCTGGGAAAAATATCCTTATAAACACGCGACAGGACATGATGTACTCCTGGAGCTCCGTTAGCAGTCGGAGGTCCTTCGTAGAATACAAACTTTTTATCGCCTTTAGATTTTTTCAGACTTTTTTCAAAAATATCATTCTTCTTCCAGAAATCTAGAATTTTTTCTTCCAGCTTGACCAGATCTACTTTGCTGTCAACTTTTTTAAACATACCTTATACCTTTATATCCTTCCCATTTATAAATAACTGTCCCAAAACTGTTTAATAGATTTTATATAATTAGTCTAATTTTGTGAAGTAGAAATATCACTATCTTCAATAAGTTCCTGGAGAATTTTTGCCGATCTTACAGCCTGCGCTTTATAATGATTATTAAAATAGATATAGGTTTTTTTGGTATTTTTCGCCACTTCTTTTACTCTGGGTACCCACTCGCTGAGCTCTTCTGCGGTATAAAGATAATCATATCTCTGATACCCATATTTTGGTTTCCACCAGTTAAGGTCATTTCTTCCGTGAAATCTGATATATCCAGTACTAGTAGTACTAATGCTTGTAGATGGGAGCAGTCCTTTAATCCGGGGCTCATCTACATTGCAGAATCCCATATTTAAATTTTTTAAATGATCTATAGTTTCTTCCCTTAACCAGCTATTATTCCTGAATTCCGCGCAAAGTTCCAGGTCTCTGAAATTTTCTCTTATCCGGCTTAAATAGTCACAGTTACTCTGGCTAAACTTAAAAGCCCATGGAAATTGCAGCAGTACCGTCCCCATTTTATCTTCATCAATTAGCGGCTTGAGTGAACCGATAAATTTTAAAATATCTTCCTTTTTAAAATCTCTGGTGTGGGTAACACCACTATGAGCTTTTACTGAAAAAACAAAATCCCCCTTAACTTTCTCTGCCATGTTTTTAAATATGCGGGGGTATGGAAGACTATAATAAGTAAAATTTATTTCAACCGTATTAAATACCGTACTGTAGTAACTTAACTGGTCTTTTTTGTCCAGTCCTGCTGGATAAAAGTTAATATTCCAATCAGCATAACTATACCCTGAAGTACCAACAAAAATACTGCCCATTAATTTTATAAAAATTGAGATATCTCGGTTAATATTTTATTTTTGGACATAGCACCGATAAGTTTTTTAACTACCTGCCCTTTTTTAAATAATAATAATGTTGGAATAGCAGTTATGCCATATTTTATGGCGATATCCCTATTATCATCCACATTCAGTCTTCCAATTTTCAGTTCTCCACTTTTCTCTTCTGCCAGTTTATCAAGTTCTGGTTCAACCATCTTACAGGGTCCACACCATACAGCCCAGAAATCCACAAGAACCGGCTTTTCCGAATTAATCACTTCAACTTCAAAACTCGAATCAGTCAACTGATAAATAGCTTCAGACATTCTTCTTCCCTTCTATAGTATTTTTTTACATTAAAAATTACAGGTATTCTATCATCTCTATTTTATCTACGTTTATAAAAACGACTTCTCTTTTAATCTTTACTCTTATTTTTTGTTCTGGTACTGGCATTTGCATGGCATTTAAAAAAATACTTGTTAATAATATTTAGATGATATTATCAAAGCTGTTTTTTTTAGTCAAATAAATTTACGCTTATCATTTTTAAGTATAAAAAAATTATACCGAAAATCATTTTTTATTTAAAATTTATATAATATGTATTGATATTATATTGTAATATACTATAATAACCTATATTAACTGAAATTTATTTATTAAGGAGGTTAGATGTATAAATGCTTGAAATGTGGAAACACTTATAAATTCATTGGTACTGTAAAAGAAAAAGGAAATGCCTTCATATACCAGAACTCAGATAATAAAAAAGATATGGACTCCCTTACCTGGGCTTTTTTAACTTCAGATAACAGATGGAAAAGCTCACATAATGTAAGCAGATGTTTTTACTGCAAATCAACAAAAATAGTACAGATCTGACAGACACTGGCCAGTAAAATATCAATCCGAAGATTTATCATTTACTAAAGCTTTTCTTACCAGCTGACTTGCCCTGAATAATGCTTCAAATGAGGTACCCGCATCCGCCCACCAGCCTTCAAGAATGGAATATCTCATTGTGCTTCTTCTGATGTATTCATTATTAACATCAGTTATTTCAAGTTCACCTCTGTCTGAAGGTTTAAGAGTCTTAATTATTTCAAATACATCACTATCATACATATAGATACCTACAACCGCGTAATTGCTTTTTGGTTTTTTAGGCTTTTCCTCGATATTTATTACTTTACCTTCTTTAACTTCAGCAACCCCGAATCTTTCCGGGTCACTGACTTCTTTTAAGAATATTCTTGCCCCTATATCCTGCTTCTCGAATTCCCTTACTGCATCTGAAATATCATCCTTTACTATATTATCACCAAGCATTACCACCGCTTTATCATTATCTATAAAATTCTCAGCCAGCCTCAAAGCATCCGCTATACCCCCCTCTCTTTCCTGATATGTATAGCTTATATCTTTAAGCCCAAACTCCCGGCCATTGCACAGAAGTCTTAAGAAATCCCCGGCATTATTACCCCCGGTAACTATCATTATATCCTCAAGCCCTGCACTTACCAGAGTTCTAAGAGGATAGTAAATCATTGGTTTATCGTATACTGGAAGTAAATGTTTATTGGTGATTTTTGTACAAGGCATAAGCCGGGTCCCAAGCCCACCTGCTAATATAACACCTTTCATAGTACTTGTGTTCACTCTCCTTTAGATAAATTTCTTTATCATAAAAAAAATAAAAACTACTGCTGCAAGACAAATACAATATATGGCAAATACATTTAGATTCTTTTTTCTGGTCATATAAACAATGAACTTTACGGCAAACAGTCCAGTCAGATAAGAAGATAAAAATCCTGTCGCGAGATTTTGAATCATACCAGTATTATTCTCAAAAATAATACTGGAGGACTGGTAAAGTTCAAATACAAAGGAACCAATAATAACAGGAACCGACAGTAAAAATGAAAATCTAACTGCCTCACTTCTTTTTACGCCAAAAAACCTGGCAAATGAAATAGTCGTACCCGATCTTGAAATTCCGGGTAAAATGGCTAAAGCCTGTCCTATCCCGGTCACCGCTGCTATGAAAAAGTTAAACTTTACTTTTTTTAGGCCGATTCCGGTAAGATCAATTTCTCCAATTAAATCACTTTTCTTATCTCCTTTACTCCCGGAAGAAGAATATTTACCCCCCGGGCTGCCCTGGCTGTTTGTAAGTCCAGCTTCAATGTGTCTCCCCCTCATTTCTCCCAGCCACAGGAATAATGCAGTGGCAAGTAAAAATATTGCTGCTACTACAGGTTTACTAAACAAACTTTCCACGTAATCAACCAGGAAAAATCCAACAACTACAGCGGGGATACTGGCTATTATTAATAAAATACCAAGTTTAAAATTGCTGGAAGACCTCTCGCTCCTAATAAAAATACCTAAAATTACCGCTCTTATGATTCTGAAGATTTCTTTATAAAAAACAGTAACTACTGCGGCAAGTGTGGCAAAATGGACCGTAACCGTAAAGTAGAGCGGTATATAATCCCAGTTAAAAAAATAAGGAAAAATTACCAGATGACCCGAACTGCTTATGGGAAAAAACTCAGTAATGCCTTGAATTATACCTAAAACAATTGACTGTAATATATTCAACTTATATAATAAATAAAATTTTGCTTTAATAACTTATAATTAGTTTTTAAATATAGCATAAAATAATTAAAAATAAAAAAATTGATATGGATTTTATAGATTTCCCAACTTTCTTTGAATATCTATCACCAAGAATAGCAACATTTTTTACAGCTATGACTCCCATAGGTGAACTCCGGGCATCTATTCCTGTTGCACTTTTGACCTACAGAATGAACATTTTTGAAACTTATATAATATCAGTGCTGGGAAATATGATACCGGTAGCTGCCATATTGTGGATACTGGAGCCAGTATCAAAATTTCTTATGAATAGATCCAGTCTCGCCAATAGATTTTTTACCTGGCTATTCAAGCGTACCAGAAGAAAATATTCAAAAAGATTTGAAAGATATGAAAGTTATGCCCTGGCAGGGTTTGTAGGAATACCACTTCCGGTCACCGGCGGCTGGACAGGAGCACTTATTGCCTTTGTTTTTGGTATACCCCCCAAAAAAGCTCTACTGCATATATTTATCGGGGTGCTTATTGCCGGACTAATAGTAACCATAATATGTAAAACGGTGGGTTACGTAAAATTTATTATCGCAGGCTAACCGCACGGTAATAAAGATTCAGACTCCTATAGAAGTTAACCATGCAAGAAGTTCTAAGAGGCTATTTATATGCCTGGAATATGAATTATTTTCCGCTGACTGTCACATCTCTTACCAGAAGCGAAGGGCTGCCTATATATCCACCCGAAGGGATAAATCTTAAGTCATTTCCAACCTTTTTAATGCTCTTGCAGAAACTTAAAATATCTGTAGCAATAGTTACTTCTTTTACCGGATGCCTTAAATTCCCATTTTCTACCCATATTCCTTTCGCGCCCACACTAATCTGTCCTGAAATGGGATTGGCGCCTGAATGAAGACCTATTATATCCATAACATAAAATCCCATGTCAATGTCACCCAGAAGCTTGCTAAAATCAATATCTGACGGCTCCAGATAAAAGTTTGAAATGCCCACTTCTGGTGTCGAACGGTAGGAAGCTCTTACTGCATTACCTGTTGACAGGGTTTTATCCTTTCTTGCAGTATAGGTATTATAAAGATAAGTCTTCAGGTATCCATCTTCAAATACACAGGTTTTACCCTTGATGACTCCTTCCCCGTCAAATGGCTTTGAAGAAAGCCCATCAGGTATAGTCCCATCGTCAAATATATTTATATCAATAGAGAATATTTTCTGCCCGATTTTACCTTCAAAAAGTGATTTTCTTTTCTGCACAGAATCTGCCGTCAGACTTCCGGCAATAATACCTAAGAATTGTGCTGAAACAACTGGGTCCAGAAGAAGGTCGACTCTTTGTGATTTGATTTTCTTCCCGCCCAGGATTGAAACAGACCGGCCAGCTGCTTTTCCTGCGACTTCTTCCAGATCAAGATCACCTGGAGCCCTGCCGCACCCGAAAAAATCACCTGTCGAAGTATCCTCACCCTGTTTGGAAATTGCATTTACATAAATCAAACATGTAGTTGTCTTATACTTATCACAAAATCCATTTGAATTTAGAATTGCTGTTTCATAAATACTGTCATTATACATAACATTGTTAATGTCAACAATTCTAGCATCTTTACTTTTCGTTAAAGTCTCCAATCTCTTTGCAAGTGTAATCTTGCTTTCTATATCATAGTCCAGGAAATCCTCCCGGAATAATGACTTATCGCCTATAAGTTTCTGTTTAAATGTGGATTCCTCTTCCCTGGGCAGATAATTATAATCTTCTCTTCCGGTAATCTTACAGTTGTATACAGCTTTCCAGATACAGTCTTCAATACTGCTTTCATCAAGTACAGTTGTATATGCATATCCTATTGATTTATCCTTAAAAATTCTAATACCTATACCAATTGAATCTGAAAATGATAGTGTTTCTACTTTTCCTTTAAAAATTTCTATTTCATTTTCTACAGAGCTTGCAGCAAAAATCTCAAATTCATCTACTGCATGTTTATTTATCCTGGAAGCCGTATCCTTGCATATATTTATTAACTGGTTGTCTCTAACTTTATATCTCTTATCATCTTGCATCCTAATTTTCTGTGCCTCCTACAGTAATTTTACTTACCTTTATGGTTGGCTGGCCTACCTCATTTGAAATTGATTGGCCGCTTTTTCCGCAAAAGCCAGGGGCAAAATCTAAATCGCTTGCCACCACCTCAATCTTTTTTAGTATATCCGGACCATTCCCAATAAGAGTTGCATCACTTATGGGAAAACTGATTTTACCATTCTCTATAAGGTAACCTTCACTTATTCCAAATACAAAATCTCCTGTTGCCGGATCAACCGCACCACCAGCAAATTCCCTGGCATATATGCCTTTATTTATAGATTTTATAATTGACCCACTGTCTTCATCTCTACTTTCTATATAGGTATTACTCATTCTTGGAACAGGAACATGTCTGAAAGACTGCCTCCTGCCATTACCGGTTTGTTTTGCTCCCAGTTTTTTTGATGTTCGTAGGTCATAAATATAACTCTGCAGAATTCCATCTTTTATCAGCACTGTCTTTGAAGAAGGGCAACCTTCATCATCAAATTTATATGAACCCCAATGGTATTCAAGCGTGGAATCATCAACCGCAGTTACTACATCACTTGCAATCTTTTTTCCTATTTTATCCTTGAATACTGAAGCATCTTTCAGTATGGCATCAGCCTCCAGACCATGACCACAAGCCTCATGAAAAATAACCCCGCCAAATGCTGGTCCTAGCACCACCGGAAGTTCACCTACAGGCGCATTTACGGCACCAAGCATGTTAACTGCAATTTTAGAAGCTTCCCGTGCCAGGCTTTTAGGATTTTTAAAATCAAATGCTTCATAGCCGCTTGTTCTTGCCAGTGATTTATAACCTGTCCTTACATCCTTTCTTTTTCTGGCTACCACATTTACTGCCAGAAAAGTTTTTACCATTTTTTCAAATGAAAAAGCACCATAAGAATTTGCAATATATATTTCCTCCTCGGCATCAGAAAGAGTCGATGTAACCTGGATGATGGTGGAGCTGAAATCTCTTGAACTTTTGTCAACCGCCTCAAGGGTATTTTTCTTACTTCCGGGATGAACCTTACCAGGGAATTTTTTTATATTTGTATTATAGGAGCTTTTAGTTTCAGTAAGATTTAAAACCTTAAGGGAGCTACTTCCATTTATTGCGGAGCCTAAAACTTTTGCTGCATTCAGTAATTTATTCTTCTCAAGTGAATCTACATAGGCATAAAAAGTACTGTCACCGACCCACAATCTCAATCCACAGCCTAATTCATAACCACTACTTGAGTTCTCAATTTTACTATCTTCCAATCGTAAATTATTGAAAACTCTTCTTTGTGCAAAAATTTCTGAAAAATCAGCACCATTTCTAAGTAAGGTATTTAAAATCTCTTTGGTAAGTCTATCTTCAATCAATATAATCCAGTTTCCTATCTAGGACAGGTCTTCTTCAACTTTTTTTGCAGTATCTTTTCCCTTTTCAATCACTTTTTTTATTTTCTTTTTGGCTTTTCCGGCTTTAGAACCTAAAACCCTGGAAAATCCTGAGATTTTTCCCTTGCCTTTTTCGATAAATTCTTCACTTCTGCTTTTTATCTCCGCCAGCTTGCTTTTACCACTATCTACATATTCCTTAGTTCTTCCAACGAATATATCAAAACCTGCTTTACTCTTTTCGATTAGCTCTTCACTCTTTTCTTTTATTTCTTTTCTTGTTTCTTTCCCTGACTTAGGAGCAAATAAAATTCCAATTACAAAACCTACGGATAGACCAACAAGTAATGATGTCATTATACCCAAAAAGCTACTTTTTCCATCAGTTTTCTCTTTTTCTACATTCATTTTTCATCCTCCTTTTTTTTACCTTCAGCACCAGCTTTTGAAAGACCGCTGATTAGTCCCGCTGAAGCACTTATTATTTTAATTATAGGACTGGTTACCAGAATCCGGGTAAGCCTTATAACTTTTTCAAGCTGCTCTACTATTGAACTAATACTCTGGGTAAGATCCGCAATTGAGCTGACCTCTGTATTAAGGTTAGTTATGGTGTTATTTAGTTTCTCGACGATGGGGACCAGGCTTTCATTTAGCTTTCCCGCCATATATTTAATTTTATTTATTAATTTAAATAACGGTATGGCAATGATTATTGCTACTATTGCAAAAGCGGAAATCAAAATTATTGCAACCAGACCTGCTATTTCTAATGATGTCATATTAACCTCTTGGGTTTAATATAAAATAATCAAATAACATTATATATATTTTATTTCTTTTATTCAAAAAATAATAAATTTAATTTATAATAAGCTTTCAATAAATTTGCAGTTAAAACTTAATAAAAGAAAAAAGTGAGGAAAAAGCAATATGAAATCTAAAATGCCAGCTATTAATTGGCCAGTAATAATCATAACATCATTATTTTTAATTTTAACTTTTATATCCTGCTCGCCCCGTATAACTGATAAGATAGATGTCACAGAAGAAGAATCGGAAGGTATTTCAGAAGAAGAAGTTGAAGAACTGGAAGAAGAAGCGGTTGAAGTAGTAGATTATGAAAGTGCTCAAGTGGGAGCTGAAATAAAAGGGTATATACCATCTTTTTTATGTACCGATAGTGATAACTATATAAAAATTGAAATTACAAATACCTCAGATTTTACCTGGATAAGCAGTGGAGAGAATATGGTTAGAATCGGTTATCATTATTATGGCCAGGATGTAGACTATACTGAATATGATAATCCCTCCAGAACCAGTCTCCCAAATAATTTAAAACCTGGTGAAAGTGCCACCATAGAAGTTCTAATAATTGGTGTAGTCAATGAAGGCATTTATGTATTGCAGATTGATCCTGTCCTGGAGGGGCACTTCTGGTTTTCATCTAAAGGCATTCCTATGCTTGAGGGTAGAACTTACTTTGGCTCCTGCACTGATTAGAATCTAAGTGAAAATTATTTAATATAAGTAGAAATGGGAATCTCTACATTTAATGAGCCAGCATTAAAATTATTTGCCAGTACAATATCTACATTCATAATTTTAGATTTTACCTTCCATTATTGCCAGGTTTAAACTTTGAATTTTTCCCCGACTATTTTTTCATATGCAGCAATATATCTTTCAGATGTTTTTTCAACAACATCGCAAGGCAATTCGGGAGGGGTGGATCTTCTGTCCCAATTTGTTGAAAGAAGGTAATCTCTTACATATTGTTTATCAAAACTTTTCTGTTCTCTTCCAGGCACATATTCATCCAGAGGCCAGAATCTGGATGAATCCGGGGTTAAAGCCTCATCAGCCAGTATTATCTTATCATCGGTTATGCCAAATTCAAACTTGGTATCTGCAATTATTATACCCTGCCTTATGGCATATTCGGAAGCTTTCATGTAAAGCTCTATGCTTTTTTTCTTTAAAAATTCTATTACTTCAGCGCCAAATATTTTTTTAGCTTTATTTATAGTAATAGCCACATCATGGCCTGACACTTCTTTAGTGGTTGGAGTGAAAATAACTTCCGGCAGCCGGTCACATTTTGAAAGGTTGGGTGGCAATTTCAAATCTCCAATCATTCCAGTCTTTTTATATTCCTCCAAGCCGGAACCTGTTATATATCCGCGTACAACACATTCTATAGGATAGATTTTTACTTTTTTTACTATAACTGATCTTCCACTAAGGGTATCTTTATATCTCTTTAAGAATTTTGGAAACCTTCCTATATCACTCTCAATTAAATGGTTATCAATTACATCCTTTAAATAATTAAACCAGAAAACTGATATCTTATTTAAAATTATACCCTTTAAAGGAATCAAAGAAGGTAAAATAAAGTCAAAAGCAGAAATCCTATCAGTGGTTACTATTAAAATCCTGTCATCTAAAGAAAACATTTCTCTGACTTTCCCGCTTCTTAATTTCTCTAAATTTTCAATTTCTACATCCCCTACTAATTTCATAAAATCCTCCCCGATTTTTTATGCTTACTTTTTTTATAATATCTATACAGCATGTAATCAATTCTTTTGTAAATTACCACCTAATTAACTGCAGCGTCTTTTAACGCATGAGAACAAATACAATCTCTCTTATCTGGAATCTTTGAAATTGCTTTAAAAAGGAGACTCTTTACCTTTTCATTGTTCTCTTTAAAGACTCTTATCACCTCCCCTATGGTTACCGGCTTGACTTCAGGATGACCTTCCAGCCCAGTATCATAATCTGTAATTAAGGAAATGTTTACATAACATATTTCCTGCTCTCTTGCCAGGCACACTTCCGGATATTGAGTCATGCTTATAACTTCCCATCCCTGATTTGCAAACCACCTGCTCTCGGACCTGGTGCTGAATCTGGGACCCTGTATAATAACTATAGTACCTCTGGGATGACAGTCTATATTAAGCTCTTTAGCACTTTCAATTACAATTTTCCGCAAATTTGGACAATATGGTTCAGCCATGGCTATATGGATGGTTTTTGGTCCATCATAAAAAGTATCAATTCTTCCTTTGGTCCTGTCTACAAATTGGTCACACACTACAAACTGACCCGGTTTTATGTGCGGCTGCAAACTTCCTGAGACACAGGGGCCAAAAATATACTTAACACCTATTTTTTTCATCGCATAAATATTTGCCCTGTAATTAATTTTATGAGGAGGTAAATTATGATTTCTTCCATGCCTGGGTATAAAAGCAACTTTTTTCCCTGCAACCTCGCCAATTACTATTTTATCTGAAGGGGCACCGTAGGGGGTATCAATTTCATATTCTTCTGTTTCCTCCAGAAACGAGTAAAACCCGGAACCTCCAAATACACCTACATCAGCTTTTTGATCGCCAGTCATATCTTTCCTTTCCTATTATCTTAAATATATTTCATTATTATATAAATATAAAACCGGATTAAAAACCACTGCCGTTCAGCAGTTCGATCAGAGATGACTCCGGGCGGGCGCCAAAATGGCTGATGACTTCAGCCGCAACTATACTTCCGATTTTCCCACAGGACTCGAGATCCATACCTCTAATCAGCCCATGAAGAAATCCAGCTGCATAAAGATCTCCGGCACCGGTTGTATCGACTATATTGATATTTCTTTGTGGTGATATCATATATATTCTATCCTTAAATACAACAACTGATCCTTTCTCTGATCTTGTAATTGCGCAGATATTTTTCATTTCCTTGCATCTGGAAATTGCTTTCTCCAGTGTGCTGGTTTCAAACAATGATTTAATTTCTTCCTCATTGGCAAAAAGAATATCTATATGATTTTTAACCAGGTCTAAAAACTCAACTCGGTGACGCTTGACACAAAAAGAATCTGATAGGCTCAGGGCAACCCTTCCGCCTGTCTCCCGGGCAATTCTTACTGCCTTTTTAAACGCTTTTTTAGCTTCATCACTATCCCA
>Ga0066637_10002967_pt1 | contig 11388 bp, 10 predicted proteins | sample CryGeyCG2014_020_FD_62737 | JGI IMG/M metagenome (GOLD analysis project Ga0066637, IMG submission 62737) | Groundwater microbial communities from aquifer - Crystal Geyser CG08_land_8/20/14_0.20 | ecosystem: Environmental > Aquatic > Deep subsurface > Groundwater | place: USA: Utah: Grand County...
AGAAGGCTTTTTGGTCTGTCATCTTAGTTTTGCTGGGCATTTCTTTGTATATCGCTTACGCTTTCCGAAAAGTTTCTTATCCGGTTAAATCCTGGAAATACGGAATAATCACTTTAATCACTCTTTTTCACGATATTACCATACCGACCGGAATGATTGCGATTTTAGGTTGGTCATCGGGAATAGAAATTGATACCAATTTTGTGGTCGCTTTGCTGGTGGTAATGGGCTTTTCGGTTCATGACACTATTGTGGTTTTTGACAGAATTCGGGAAAATATTTTATTGGAGAGTCATCATTCAAAATTATCAACAATTGTTAATAATAGCGTTAATCAAACAATAGCCCGTTCCATTAATACTTCCTTGACTCTTGTTTTGATATTATTGGCTTTATTTTTCTTTGGGCCCATAACATTAAAATATTTTATTTTGACTATCTTAGCGGGCACCATTATCGGCACTTATTCTTCAATTTTTGTCGCCAGCCCCGCGCTTATAATATCTAACAAAGATAAATGATTATTTAGAAGCTCCTTATTTTATGCCGAATTATATGCTTAATCAAAAATCTATATTTGTCTGACTTCTAACGGGGTTGACAAATAAATAGAATTTTGGTATCTTCAAACCAAATGCTTAGCGCGACTATTGATAATTTAATCAGCGGCTTAAAGCCTCGACAACAGGAAGTTTTGGCTAACCGTTTCGGCTTAAAAAGCGGCGAGAAGAAAACCTTAGCCAGTATTGGCGAAAAATACGACTTAACTCGCGAAAGAATCAGGCAAATTGAAGAAGGAGCCTTAAAAACGGTTCAGAACAACTTACTGGTTGAAAAAAAGGAGGCGATAGAAGAAATTTTGAAATCAATTTCCGGCCACCTTGGCAATTTCGGCGGTTTGCGCAAAGAAGACTTATTCCTTTTTGAGATTAAACATTTTTTAAAAGACGAGAAACTTCATCACTGGCATTTAAAATTTTTATCCGAAGTGGCCGGCTCGCCGATTTATTATCCCACTGACCATAATTTTCACGCCTTTTGGTATTTAGACGCGAAACATATTCAATTTGCCGACCAATTTGTTTTAAGATTTGAAAATTTGATTGCTGACAAAAAAGAGGAAATCGTCAGCGGCCGCTTTTATGATTATTTCATTGAAGCCACGAAGAATTCCCGGTTGCCGCATTCTATCGGTTTAAATTATCTTTCGGTTTCAAAAAAGTTCGGAGTTAATCCTTTTGGCGATTTAGGTTTAAGCCGATGGGAAGAAATAACGCCCAAAACCACCAGAAGCAAGATTTATTTGATTTTGAAAAAACATAGCGCCCCCCTGCATTTTAAAGACATCACAGGGGCGATTAATAGGGCTGGCTTCAATCGCGGCAAAGCCATCTTTCAAACCGTTCATAACGAACTCATTAAAGACCCTCAATTTATTCTGGTTGGTCGGGGAATTTATGGGCTTAAAGAGCGCGGTTTTATCGCGGGAACGGCAAAAAATATCATCAGCCGAATTCTAAAAGAAAAAGGCCCGCTTTCTCTTCAGGAAATATTTGACTTAGTTTCAAAACAGCGTTTTTTAAAAGAAAACACGATTATTCTCAATCTCCAAAATAAAAAGTATTTCAAGAAATTAAAGGATGGAAGATACCACATTAAGTAAATTCAAAAATCAAAAATCAAAATGTAAAATTTAAGTATTTCGCTTCGTGAAAATTTTAACATTTTGAATTGTCATTTTGCATTTTGATATTTGCATTTTTATTTTGAGCGATAGCGAATTATGGATATTCTCCTTGGCATCCTTGAAAATATTATAAGAGTTTTTAATTATGTTTGGTGGCTGGTTTTGCCGCTTTTTATTTTTCTGATTTCTTGGAACCTTTATCTTATTTATATCCGGACCCGCTATGTTAATAAAATTGATTGGTCAATGATTGAACTTAAAATTCCGAAAGAAATTCTTAAAACTCCCAAGGCGATGGAACAGGTTTTTGCCGGATTAGCCGCCACTTATTCTTTTGGATTAAAGCCGGTGGAAACTTATTTAGAGGGCAAGGTGGAACCGTGGATTTCTTTTGAGATGGCGGGTTACGGCGGCGGCGTGTATTTTTATATCCGTCTTCCTTCAAAATTTCGCAATTTGGTGGAATCGGCGATTTACGCTCAGTATCCGGAGGCGGAAATTCATTTAGCTGAAGATTATACTGAACTATTGGGGTCGGTTTTGCCAAACAAAATTTACGATGTTTGGGGAACCGATTTGGTTTTGGTTAGAGAAAACTATTATCCGATAAGAACCTACCAACATTTTGAAGAAACGCAGGAAGAAAAGCGGCTTGACCCGATTGCGGCGATTTCCGAAGTAATGTCAAATTTGAAAGAAGGGGAGATAATCTGGCTTCAGACTTTGATTAGTCCGGCGAGCGATGAATGGCAAAAAGAAGGTCAGGAAAAAATTAATGAAATTGCCGGTCGAAAAACCGAAGAAGAGAAACGGGGGTTTGGCGGCGCGTTGTACGAATGGGCAAAAAATTTATTTTTCGCGCCGGTTGAGTACCCCAGTTGGTTAGATGGAAAAAAAGACGAGACGAGACCGGCCTCAAAATTTTTAGACCCCCACGAACAGGATATTGTAAAAGCGATTTCAAATAAAATTTCAAAATTCGGCTTTGAAACCGTTATCCGGTTTGTTTATATTGACAGGCGCGATAGTTTTAGCCCGGCAAATGTGTCGGCGATTATAGGTTCTTTTCAGCAATTCAACATTTCTTATCTTAATTCGTTCAAGCCCGACACTGATAAAAAAACAATGACCGTGAAAGGCGGCTGGCTGGCTCACTTTTTCCCGAAATATAAAGAAATAATTGAATTTTCCCGAAAAAGAAAAATTTTTAATCGGTATCGGCTAAGGATGTTTGGGATTCGCAATAAGGTTAGACCCGAGAAATTTTCAGTTTTAAACACAGAAGAGCTGGCGACTATTTATCACCTCCCGACGATTATGGTGGGGGCTCCCCGACTGCGAAAATTGGAAGCCAAAAAAGGCGGCCCGCCAACAGGATTGCCAATAGAATGAATTATGAATGACGAAATAACTCTTTTTGCAAAAACAACTTTTAGAAATCAGAAAACAAAGTTTGGCATTAAGACCGACGACCGAAGACGGCATATTTATACTATCGGAAAAACCGGCATGGGCAAGACTAATTTACTGGAGAGTATGGCGATTGCCGATATCAGAGCCGGCCGGGGCGTCGGCATTGTTGACCCTCACGGCGAATTCGCCGAAAAACTTTTGGATTTTGTGCCGGAAAATCGAATCAACGATGTGATTTATTTTAATCCGGCCGACCTGGACCACCCGCTTGCTTTTAATGTTTTGGAACAAGTTGATGTTGAATATCGGCATTTAGTCGCTTCCGGCATGATGGGCGTCTTTAAAAAAATCTGGCCCGATGTTTGGTCCGCTCGAATGGAATATATTTTAAACAACGCTTTATTGGCGCTTTTGGAATATCCGGGCTCAACGCTTTTAGGAATAATGAGAATGCTGGCGGAGAAAGATTACCGGAGAAAAATCGTTGAAAATTTAAAAGACCCGGTAATAAAGGCTTTTTGGGTTAACGAATTCGCCAGATATACCCAGCGATTGGAAATAGAAGCGGTGGCGGCTATTCAAAATAAAGTCGGTCAATTTATCGCCAATCCTTTAATCAGAAACATTGTCGGTCAAACCCATTCGGCGATTAATATGAGAAAAGTGATGGACGAAGGCAAAATTTTAATAATTAACCTTTCTAAGGGAAGAATCGGCGAGGACAACTCCGCTCTTTTGGGAGCGATGATGATTACTAAGCTGCAATTGGCGGCAATGAGCCGGGTTGATTCGCCAATGGAAAAACGAAAAGATTTTTATCTTTATGTTGACGAATTTCAGAATTTCTCCACGGAATCTTTTGCCAATATCTTGTCCGAGGCGAGAAAGTACCGCCTTAATTTGATTTTGGCTCATCAGTACATTGAACAGCTTCATGAAAAAGTGAAGCCGGCGATTTTCGGCAACGTCGGAACAATCGTTTGTTTTCGGGTCGGCGCCGAAGACGCCGAATTTCTGGAAAAAGAATTTTTACCGGAATTTAACGCTCGGGATTTGGTGAATTTGACCAAGTATAATATTTATGCGAAATTAATGATAGACGGCGTGGCTTCTAAGCCTTTTTCAGCCGAAACCTTAGAGCCGCTTGAGCCGGGGGCAGTTTTATTTAGAGATGCGATTATTGAAAATTCCCGAAATAAATACGGAACCCTGCGTTCGGCGGTTGAAAAGAAAATCGCCGAAGAATGGACCGCGGAAGCGGAAGTAGTTGAAGAGAGAGTAAGGCGCCGCGAAGAACGTCCCTTGGAAAGAGTTTTAAAATTAGAAGAAAAATCGCCGGCAGTTGAAAAACCGGCAATCAAAAAAGAACATAAACTGGTTGAAATTGAAGATTTAAGAAAGGCGATTGAAGAATCGTTAAAAAAAGATATTGAATAAAATGCGGATTTTAACAAAGGATATTATAAATAAAGAAGGCGAAAAGGTTGAATTAATGGGCTGGGTGGCTGTCCGGCGCGATCACGGAAAAATTATTTTTATTGATTTGCGCGACAGAAGCGGCAGGGTACAAACAGTTTTTACGCCGGCAGATAAAGAGGTATATAATTTAGCCCAAAAACTGCGCTCGGAATGGGTGATAAAAATTGTCGGTAAAGTTTCGCGCAGGCCGAAAGGAATGGAAAATCCGGAAATTGAAACCGGCGATTTTGAAATTCCTGTCGAGCGATTGGAAATTTTAAATCAAGCCGAAGCGCTTCCAATCGCCATAGACGGCGATGGTTATGAGATAGGCGAAGACACAAGAATGAAATATCGCTACGTTGATTTAAAAAGAGAACGACTTCAGAAAAATTTGCGCCGGCGGGCTGAAATAGAAAAATTCATCCGCGATTTTTTGACAGGAATGGATTTTACGGAAATTGAAACCCCGATTTTATCTAAGTCAACGCCTGAAGGCGCCAGAGACTATCTAGTTCCTTCGCGGCTCCACGAAGGCAAGTTTTACGCTTTGCCTCAGTCGCCCCAGCAGTATAAACAGCTTTTAATGGTGGCCGGCCTTGAAAAATATTTCCAAATTGTTCGTTGTTTCCGCGACGAAGACACCAGGGGCGACCGCCAGCCGGAATTCACCCAACTTGACATTGAAATGAGTTTTATTGAAGAAGAAGACGTTTTGAATCTCATAGAAACTCTTTATACTGAATTAGTCGGGAAACTTTATCCTGATAAAAAAATCCAGCAGACTCCGTTTGTGCGGCTTTCCCATAAAGAGGCGATGGAGAAATATAATTCCGACAAGCCTGATTTGCGAAAAGATAAAGACAATCCCGATGAATTGGCATTCGTTTTTGTGGTTGATTTTCCGATGTTTGAATGGAAAGAAACGGAAAAAAGATGGGACGCGGTTCATCATCCTTTCACTTTGCCTAAAGTTAAAGATAAAAATGATTTTTTGGCGCAGTTTAAGAAAGAGCCGGCGAAAATTAAAGCTTATCAATACGACTTGGTTCTTAATGGTTATGAAATTGCCGGCGGCTCAATTAGAATTCACGACTCGGAACTTTTGGCAGCGGTTTTTGAAGTTATGGGCAACGAACCGGAAGAAGTTAGAGAAAAATTCGGTCATATGTTTGAAGCGTTTAAATACGGAGTTCCGCCCCACGGCGGAATCGCTTCAGGCCTTGACAGATTTGTCGCGATTTTGCAAAACGAGCCCAATATCCGCGAAGTTATCGCTTTCCCCAAAACCGGCGACGGACGAGATTTAATGATGGATGCGCCAAGCGAAGTTGACGAAAAACAATTAAAAGAATTAAATATAAAAATAAATAAAAAATTATGAAAACTGAAAAAACATTAGTGATAATAAAACCAGACGGCGTCAAAAGGGGATTGATTGGCGAAATTGTCCGTCGGATTGAACAGAGGGGATTAAAAATTATTGCCCTAAAGATGTTCATCGCCGCTCGCCAGCAGATTGACGAGCACTACCCCAAAGACCCAAACTGGGTTAGAAGATTAGGCGAGAAGTCGTTAAAAACGTACGAGAAATACGGACTTGACCCGGTAAAAGAACTCGGTACTGACGATGCTGACAAAATCGGCAAAATGGTCAGAAATTGGCTAATTGACTTTATGACCTCCGGACCAATGGTAAAAATGGTGGTCCAGGGAGTTCATGCGGTTGATATGGTGAGAAAACTTTGCGGCAATACTTTGCCAAATTTGGCGGAAATGGGCACGATTCGCGGCGATTATTCGGTTGATTCAGCGGTTTTGGCTAATGCCGGAAAGCGGGCGGTCCACAATATTGTTCACGCCTCAGAAACCCCTGAAGAAGCGGCTCATGAACTTGAATACTGGTTCTCGCCCGAAGAAATTTATGAATATAAAAGAGCAGAAGAGGATATTATGTTTTAAGGGTAAGGGCATTAGAAATTCCTTAATCTGTGGATAAACTCTATATTAACTTTTTAATTTTTATGCTAAAATAACAATGAGTCCTGCCGAAGAGATTCTCGGATCAAACAATCTTTTTAGGGAGGATAACAGCGCCTTGATGGTTTCCATCAGGGTTGAATCCACCCACTTGATTTCAGCCGGAGCAATCTTGGAAGCAGGACCGACAAAAAATCCCGACTTAGGTCGGGATTTTTTGTCTTGGAGCATTTATACGATTGCGCTCGAACCTGCTTTATCAAAGATTCCTGAATTCGCCCAGCGCGTCGGCCAGGCCGCTTCTTTTCAAAAATTCCTTTTAACTATCCAAAGAATCTATTGTGATGGGCTTTTGAGGTTAAAGAAACTCCGCTTGCTTTTTTCTCAACTAATTCTTTCGAAAGAAAACCGGGTCTGCTGAACTTTTTAATAATCATCTTTTTTAAAGAGTCAATCGGAACCTTTTCTAAAAGTTGGTTCCCAATCCAGTAAGCCTTAACCACTTTCTCGTCAAAAGGATCTTTAACCCCATTGCTTTTGGCGATTAATTTATAGTAAAAAAAAGACCCCTTAAAAGTTTCTAAAACTTTTCTGATTTTTTGTTCAGATATTTTTTCTCCAGAAAGATAATCCAAAAGGGTTTTCTTTGCTGAGTTTTTTTGCGGTCCGCAAAAACCAAGTCTGTGGGGATAAAATCCATAGAGAGCGGCTATTCTGATTCCTTGCATAAATTAATTTCTTAGTTTCTTTTCACGATTATTTTTCCTGCATGGCAGAATCAATCATTGATTTTACCGTTGAATAAGGCTGAGCGCCCGAGAAGGTGAATTTTTTTCCATTGGGAGCGATAATAACGCTGTAAGGCGTGCCGGTTCCTCCTGAACGAATAGCATCGTCCAAATCATCTTGGACGCGTTGGCCGTATTTATTGCTGTTTAAACACTCCTCAAACAGAGAACGATTAAGCCCCACATATTCGGCAATAGCCGGCAGTTCGGAAAGATTGAGATTATTATTTGACGGCGTGATTTCAAACAGTCTGTCTAAATACGCCCAGAATTTCTTATTTCCGCCAAGTTCATTAGCGCATTCGGTCGCTTCCGCTTCCTTGCGGGCTTTTGAATGAATCCGGTCAAGAGGGAAGTGACGATAAATCCAAGCCACGTTGCCATTAGCGCCTTGTTCTTGAATAATTTTGCGCATAGTTTGATGAAATTGTTTGCAGAAAAAGCATTCAGTGTCTGAAAATCCCACTAATTTTACCGGCGCCTCGGGATTGCCGAAAATATGGTCGTCTTGGGAAACGGCTCTTATATTTTCCGGCGTTTTTGATTCCAGTATTTCTGATTTTGTTGTTGTTGCCGATTTCTGGTTTATTTGCGATTCCAGATTTTGTTTGCCGGTGGAATAGATGACGGCCATGGCAATCATTAAACCGGCAATAAAAATGGCGAGCGCCAATGCCCAATTGCTTCCTCTGCTTTCTTTTTCATTATCAATATCCATAAATTAAAAAATCATTTATTAAATACATCATATCAAGTATAATAAATTATAGCAAGACTGAAATGATTATAGTATATTATAAAATAATTTGTTATAATTTATTTAATCTCAATAATTAATATGATTTTTAAGAAAAAACATTGTTTAAAAATATTATTCGTCGCTCCGGAAGCGGCTCCTTTTGTTAAGGTTGGAGGTCTGGGCGAAGTAATGTATTCGCTGCCAAAAGCTTTGCGGGCTTTGGGTCATGACGCAAGAGTGATGATTCCCCGATATGCTACTCTGGATACCGCAAAATTTCCCCTTCAATTGGAAGTCGCCGATTTAAAGCCAGCCCCGGATTCTAACGACCCTTACGGCCTTTTTGTGTCCAATGTATTGAAATATGACGAAAATGGCAAAACAATCGCTTATTTTTTGGAAAATATGGAATATTACGAAAAGCGAGCCAACACTTATGGTTATGGCGACGACGCTGTTCGCTGGGCATTGCTTTCCAGGGGCGTTTTGGAATTTTTAAGACGGTCAAGTTGGCGTCCGGATATTGTTGTTGCCTCTGATTGGCAAACTGGCCTTATCCCAAATTATATTCATCAAGAGCACAAAAACGATCCAGTTTTATCGCAAATTGCCACGGTTTTTTCAATCCATAATTTATTTTATCAAGGGGTGTTTGACCATCGGATGGTAAGCGAGATGGATTACGACTCCGGTCAGAGCGAAATTCCTTCTTTGGACGATCCGCGTCTATTAAAGCTTAATTTTATGAGGCGCGGCATAATGCATGCCGACCTTATAAATACCGTTTCTCCCACTTATGCTCAAGAAATAACCGCCCCTGAATACGGGGAGCTTTTAAATGAATTATTAGCCGAGCGGCGGTCGCGTCTCTTCGGAGTTTTAAACGGCATTGACTGCGAATCTTATAATCCGGAAACGGATTCCGTGCTTGATTTTAAATATTCGGTCAAAAATTTAAACAAACGGCGAAAAAATAAATCATTATTGAGAAAGAAATTTGGTTTGGCGGAAACAAAAGACGTTCCTCTTTTATGCATTATTTCCAGATTAACCGACCAAAAGGGCTTTGGTCTTCTTTTCGACGCCGCCAAGCCGCTGCTGAAAAATTTTAATTTTCAGTTAATTGTGCTTGGAGGAGGCGATGAAATTTTTGTAAATTTTTTCCAAAGCCTTATAAATGAAAATCCCAATAGAGTTGCCGGCCACTTCACTTACGATGAAGCCTTGCCGCGTTTAATCTTAGGCTCGGCAGACATTATTTTAATACCTTCAAAATTTGAACCTTCCGGGCTCACCCAAATGGAGGCGATGCGTTACGGTGTGGTGCCTCTCGTCAGAAAAACCGGCGGCTTGGCGGACAGCGTTATTGATTACGACGCCGCCAAACAAACCGGCGCCGGTTTTGTTTTTGAGCCTTTTGACAGCTATGCTTTTTACGGCGCCGTTGTCAGGGCTTTAGAAACTTATAAATATCCTAAATTTTGGGAAGGAATTCAAAAACGGGCGATGAGTATGGATTTTTCTTGGTTTCATTCGGCTAAAGAATATGTGAAATTATTTGAAAAAGCCATAGGATTTCACAAGGAACGGTAAGTCCCGGAATTGCCTTATGAAATTTTTGAACTCGCTTAAAAATAAAAATTTAACCGGCAAAATATGTCTTTTACGGGTTGATTTCAATATTACGGACGCGGATTTACGCGGATATCAACGCGGATTAACGCGGAGAATTCCGTTACGGATAGAATCAATTTTGCCAACGATTAAATTTTTGACTAAAAGGGGAGCGAAGGTGGTAATTTTGTCTCACCGCGGCAGGCCGCGGTCGCGGATTAACGCGGATAAGAACGCGGATTTACGCGGATATACCTTAAAACCTTTTGCAAAAATTATTTCGCAGTCATTAAAAAACCCCGTTCATTTTATAGATTTCAAAAAAGGATTTAATTTATCCAAAATTTCTGAAACTATCGCGCGCGGCAGTATTTTTCTTTTGGAAAATTTAAGATTTTTTCCGGGAGAGGATAAAAATGACCAAGAATTCGCCAAAAGCCTGGCATTTTTGGGAACATTTTATATTAATGACGCTTTTGCTTTTAGCCATAGACCAGCCGCTTCAATGGCGGGTATACCGAAATTTCTGCCTTCTTATGCCGGCTTGCTTTTGGAAAAAGAAATTAAAAATCTTTCCCGAGTGATGAAAAAACCTAAAAAGCCGCTGGTTATTATCCTGGGCGGCGCGAAAATTTCCGACAAAATATGTCTGATTGAAAATTTTAAAAACAAGGCTGATTGTTTTTTAATCGGCGGCGCAATAGCGAACACTTTTTTGGCGGCTCAAGGACTTCCGGTCAACAATTCGTTGTACGACAAAAAAGCGACATTGGCGGCGCGAAAATTTCTGAAAACCGGTAAAATTATTCTGCCGCTTGACACAGCGGTTTTCAAAAGACAAATTTTGGACATCGGGGTTAAAACAATTGAAAAATATTCAAAAATAATTAAAAATGCCAAAACAATTATTTGGAACGGACCAATGGGCTATATTGAAGATAAAAGATTTAGAAAGGGCAGCTTGGCAATTTTAGAGGCAATTCTTAAAAGCCGCGCTTTTTCAGCCATCGGCGGCGGCGAAACCACTGGTTTACTAAAACTTAAAACCTACAACCTAAAACCCAATATCTTTGTTTCCACCGGCGGGGGAGCGATGCTTGAATTTTTAGCAGGCAAAAAAATGCCCGGGATAGAAGCGTTGAAAAATAATAAATTAAATTAAATTAAAATAAAATATTTTTTACCTTTAATTTCCACTAATGGGGTATGCCGAAAAAAATCGCAGTTTTATATCATAATGATTTGGACGGATTCGGAGCGGCCTGGGCAGCTTGGAAAAAATTCGGCGGCGAGGCAAATTATTTTCCAGTAGATTATGGTAAGCCGGCGTCCAAAGGCTTAAAAAACAAAGATATTTACATGCTTGATTTTTGTTTTCCGAAAAAAGAATTGAAATCGCTGCTGAAAAACAATAAAAAGTTGATTATTATTGACCATCACATTAGCCGGAAAGAAGACATAAAAATTTCCACAGATTTTATTTGGGATGTTAATCATTCCAGCTGCGTTTTAAGCTGGAATTATTTCCATTCCGGAAAGAAAACGCCGAAATTGCTTAAATACGTGGAAAGTATAGATTTGTGGAACTTTAAAATGCCTTTTACGAAAGAAATAACAATTATTTTAAAAACCAAACCTAATGATTTTAAGCTTTGGGATAAAATAGCGGTTGGACTTCAAAATAAGCGATTTTTCTTTAATTTTTTAAA
>Ga0066637_10002971_pt1 | contig 11379 bp, 11 predicted proteins | sample CryGeyCG2014_020_FD_62737 | JGI IMG/M metagenome (GOLD analysis project Ga0066637, IMG submission 62737) | Groundwater microbial communities from aquifer - Crystal Geyser CG08_land_8/20/14_0.20 | ecosystem: Environmental > Aquatic > Deep subsurface > Groundwater | place: USA: Utah: Grand County...
AAAAATACACATCGATTCAAGTCCCATCACGCTGAAGTTGCGCACAAAGACAACATAATGTAAAATTTTTAGCATGCGGCACCGAGCATCAAACATGCGCAACCTGATGGCAATTACATTCATCATCTCGCTCGCGATGGGCATCACCGGCCTAGCCCTGCCGCTGTATGCGAACGACCTCGGCGCGAGCTATACTGAGGTCGGCCTGCTCGGCACGACCTACGTCGCCCTCAATTTTTTATTTTCCCCACTAGCAGGGCACTTCTCCGATCGACGCGGCAGGAAATCTCTCCTCGTACTGGGACTTTTTCTCGTCTCCATCTCGTTTGCCCTGTACCTGGCTATAAACGCTGTCTGGTGGCTGCTGGCGGTGCGGTTGCTTCAGGGGGCCGCGGAAGCGCCGATCTGGGTGAACGCGCAGGCCGCCGCGGGTGATCTTTCGAGGACCAAAACTAGGGGGAAGGCGATGGGCACCTACGGCGTCTCCTGGGCGGCCGGTTTTTCCGTCGGGCCCCTCCTCGGCGGCTACATGTACAAAACCGTCGGTGCTACCCCGACATTTATCCTCAGCGCCGTCATCGCGTTTGCCGCAATGTTTATCGCACTAGCAACCGTCCTACCGAAGCCGCAAATCATACCTCGACACATAAAAATTCGTGAACTCTTACCACCGTGCCTCTTGGGCTTCATCTATGTAGGCGTATTATCCATCGTCTTCACGATATTCTCCGTCTATGCCTACAGGCTTGGAGTATCGGCCACGGAAGTTGGGCTACTGATAACTATTTTTGCCGCTTTCCGTATGTTGCTCTTCATCCCGATGGGCAAGTTTTCCGATCGGCATGGCCCCAAATCGGCCATCCAATGGGGACTCGTATTCATAGTGATCGGCTCGATTGGCTTGGCGGTTGTGCAAACTTATCTCCTATTCGTGCTCATGATGATAGTCTTGGCTGCCGCAGAGGGCGCAATCTATCCGTCAGTGATGAGCATAGTTTCGAAGTTTGGCGGGCAGACTTCGGCATATGTGATAGGCATCTACAACGCCGTGTCTGTGCTTGGATGGGCGGTGCTTCCTCCGATCGGCGGGTACCTCGTGGACAGAGTAAGCCCATTTGCGCCCTACCTGATGTGCGCCGGGATAGCGCTCGCGGCGTTGCTAGCGCATCGAAAACTGTTTCCGAAAAAATAATGGTGCCGGGGCGGGGGGTCGAACCCCGACCTCGGGATTTCTCACATCATCTCGTGGATCAGCACTCACAACCGCCTTGCGAGGTTATGAGTCCCGCGCTCAACCACTGAGCTACCCCGGCACGATTAAAAATCAATGCACATCGATTTTAAGTCTTCTTGAGGGTGCGTGCGAAATTTACGAAATCTTTCTTAGACTTCAAAATTTTACAACCACCTTCGTAACCTACCAGAACAATATCGGCCACACCAACGAATATACCATTTTCGATGACGCCCGGCACGCGGTTGATCACTTGCTCTAGTTTGGCCGGATTTGAAATCGATCGAAACTTGACGTCGACGATGTAGTTTCCATCATCTGTGACGAATGGCGCGCCTGTAGGTGTGGCGCGCAGAACGGGTTTTCCTCCGAGCTCGGCCAACCTGCGAATTGCTGTTCTATACACGAACGGCAACACCTCGACAGGCACGGGCATTTTTTCTCCCAGAAGACTGACAAGCTTAGTTCGATCTACCACTATCACGACACGCTTTGCGGCATCGGCGACGATTTTTTCACGCGTTTGAGCGCCACCCCTGCCCTTTATCATATTGAAACGGGCGTCCACTTCGTCTGCGCCGTCTATCATCAAGTCTAGCTTCCTGTATTCGTGGAGCGATGCAAGCTTTAATCCGAGTTCGCTTGCCAGCCTCTGGGTCGCGATAGAGCTAGGCACGAAAGGAGCGTCCAGTTTCAGCTTTGCTAGGCATTTTACAGCATGAGCAACTGTGGATCCAGAACCAAGACCAACTGTCATGCCTCGTTTAACAAGTCTCGCTGCTGCTTCCGCAGCCGAAATTTTCCAATCTTCGACGCCCAATCAAGCACCAAGAAAGTTTTTGCGTTAAATTATTAAACACTTCGCCATCAAGAAAGATTAAATAAGCTTCGCAAATATTAACATGGTTGACTTCCATGAAAAGAAACGTGTCTGTGAAGGAAGCGATGACAGAAAAAGTGCTCATCACTACTGCCACCTCCACAGTGGCTCAGGCAGCTAGAGTCATGGCAGAGCGCGGCGTCGGGAGCATCGTCATCGTAAAAGGAAAAAAACCAGTTGGGATTCTAACTGAGAGAGACCTCCTCATGAAAGTGGTCGCCGCGGATACCAAGCCGAGCACCATCCGGGTAGGCAAGGTGATGTCAAGCCCAGTGCTGACGGTAAACCCAGATGTAGAGATAACCGATGCTGCAAGGACAATGGTCAAGAACAAGATAAGGCGCTTGCCGGTGGTGGAACGAGGAAAACTGATCGGCATCATTACGGCCAGCGATATCACGGCGATTTCCCCGGAGTTGATCGATGTCCTGCCTTCGCGCCCGGAAGCGGCGCCAGGCGAGGAGATAGAGGAAAGCGTCTGCGAGGTTTGTGGCGAGGTAACTTTATCCCTCTACGAAGTCAATGGCATGTGGGTCTGTGATAACTGTCGCGATTTCCTGGGTGGGTAGATGATGGAATGCCGAGCGACCTGCTAGCGAGGGGCCGCGTAAGTGAAATTATGCAACCTTGTTCATTTTTTGTTTCTCCTTCTGATCTGATTACGAAGGCCCGCTCCATCATGCGCGACAGCGGCCTAAGAACTCTTCTTGTCGTGAAAGATGGTAAGCTTGCGGGCATGATAAATTTGAAGCAGATAATGCGCATCACCTCTACCCGCTCAAATGTCACGGTCGCAGGTCTGATGATGTCACCAAGGCTCGTCTCGACACCGGATGAAAGCTTGGGCAAAGTTGCGCAAGACATTGTGAGCTCCGAGATGTCGATGGCACCAGTAGTACGAAGCAGGAGCGATTCGACAATTGTTGGTATCGTCAGGCTTGATGATATCCTGCGTTACATCAAGAAAGCGCCCCATTCGAGCAAAGTGACCATCGCCGAAATTATGAGCAAGAAAGTCGTGGGATGCACCCCAGATGATGATATCTCGCACGTATGGAGGCTCATGGAAGAAACAAAATATTCTGGGCTACCGGTGACACGTTACAACAAGATCAAACACATAACCGAAGTCATAGGTATGATAACCCGTTCCGATATAATTCGCTCGGGAGCGACGAGGCTCGAAGAGGAGTCTGACAAGGGACGATTTCAACATCCGTCCAGCGTAAAACATGTCATGCGCACACTGCCCATCGTGGCCCCACCGAACATGCCGGTCTCGGAGGCGATCGAGCTGATGCTCAAACACGACATCGGGCGCCTGCCTGTAGTGGAGGACGGTGACCTGGTGGGCATAGTTTCTCGTTCCGATGTCGTGAAGGAATGGTTGAGGTGATCACATGCGAAGGCCTTCCCCCCACATGAGTTACAAATCGCGCGCAGGAGGTCGTCCCCTCGATTTTCATTCGAGGCTGCGGAAGGAGGAGGGCAACATAATGCCCATCGCGAGGCGCAGCGTCGTAACAATCCAGCCAACGACGCGCATAAAGGACGCTGCTGAAATCATGGTAAAAAACAAGGTGAGAAGGCTGCCAGTCGTGGACCCCGGCACGAAGCGAATGATCGGCATCTTGATCACTCGCGATATCCTCGATTTTCTTGGGGGCGGGGAAAAGTCCAAAATCATCCAAAATCGTTTCAAGGGAAACTTCCTCGCTGCGATAAATGACGCCGTGCGAACGATCATGTCCGAAAAAGTTGTCTGCGGAACCTCCACGATGTCCGTCAACGACGTGGCGCAACTTCTCTGGAAAACTGGCATGGGTGGCGCACCTATCGTGGACGAAAATCAACGTGTCGTCGGCATAGTCTCAGAACGTGACTTTGTCACATTCACGCCGGCCGTGACCGGAACACAAGTAGGCTACCACATGACGCGGAATGTCATACGTGCTGAACCCGAGCTGCAGATAAAAGAAGCCGCTAAAAAGATGGTTTCTCTGGGCGTGAGGCGTTTGCCAGTCGTCGAGGCGCATGCGTTGGTCGGCATCATCACGAGCGTCGACATCCTTCGCTACTTTGGCACGGGCAAAATGTTCGAGTACATGTCCACGAACCGCGTCGACGAAGCAATGTCCGTCGGGGTAGAGGATATAATGACGCGCGATGTTCTGACTGTGGCTCAAAATACGGATGTGGGGGAAGCGGCAAGACTGATGGTCGAACGTGGCTGTGGTGGATTGCCCGTCGTCGAAGGAGACGAACTCGTCGGCATCATCACCGAGCGCGATATTTTGGGGTTGTTGATTTGAAAGTAGCAGACATCATAAGCGCACCTGTCATTTGTATGCATTCGACTGAACCTGTAGCTCACGCTCGAAACCTCATGTTGCGCCACAGGATAAAGCACATAGTAGTTCTCGAAAAGGGAAAGCCCGTAGGGACGCTGTCGACGAAGGACTTGATCAAAGCCATGATGGCCGAAGGTGGGGCGATCGACAAGTGGCGGCCAATCGATAATTTTTCGGCCTCCAGGGTGATCAGCGGCAAGCTAATAACCGTCGACCCAAGCACACACATATCGAAAGCCGCGGGCATGATGTTGAAGCACGGCACGAGCAGCATACCGATTATGAAAAACGACGAGCTCGTCGGCATCCTAACGAAGACGGATGTAGTGCGTTATTTCGCATCGAATATGGCGGGGCTAGCGAAGGTCATGGAGCTGATGACGAGCAAGATCATCACCGCAAATCGACAACACTCCCTGCGACACATCCTCGAATTGATGGAGCAAAACAAGGTAGGCAGGGTGGTGATCGCCGATGGGGAGAGGCCCATTGGCATCGTCACCGCAGCGGACATCGTATTCGCGCAGCTCGAAACGCCTGAAGGAGGTGCTCCGCAGCAAATGGTGAAGTTCACGCGCAAAGCAGAACGAGCCTCTCGACCAAAATGTAGGTATGTAAAATCTGTTTCGATTACTGCTGAAAATGTCATGAGGCCGGAGCTGTTTACCATCGCCGCAGATAAAGATGCCGCGATTGCCGCGGACGTCATGCTCAAAAATAATGTGGGCGGCCTTCCTGTTATGGAGGACGACAAATTTATTGGCATAATAACCAAGACGGACATAATGCGAAAGGTCGCGGAGATGGGCGATTGAGATGAGAGTCAGCCAGATAATGACATCGAATGTCATAACGATCGACAAAAATCTTTCTTTGACGAACGCGATCGATATTATGCAGCGGCATGGAATTTCTCGCCTCGTCGTGACGGATGCAAAAAAAATCGTCGGGGTGATGACCGAGAAAGATATCATGCGCGAGCTCGGCTCCTCGAAAACCGGTCGCCTGCTTCCGGAGCACATCCACGTCTCGAACCTCATGACGGCCAACCCGATAACCGTCGCGCCCGAGGTCATGGCGAAGAGGGCCGCGGAGATAATGCTCGAGCACGACATCAGCTGCCTGCCAGTCGTGGCCGGCGGCGAACTTCTAGGCATCGCTACCAAGCTCGACTTCGCGAAGGTGTGCATGGACTTCGACGACATCTTCGCCGGCCAGGTGATGCAGGCCTCGCCGATAACCGTCTCGCCCGGCGACCGCGCCATCTACGCCAGAAAACTGCTGCTCGAGGAGGACCTCGTCGGGCTGCCGGTGCTCGAGGGCGGCTCGCTCGTTGGCATCGTCACGACCAGAAATCTGGCGATGAAGCTCGCAGCCTTCCAGGAGGTGGTACCGGACCGCTTCAAGAGCGAGCGCATCCGCAACCTGCTGGTCGGCGACATCATGACGCAGCCCGCTGTGAGCACTAAAACAGACGAAAAGCTGGCCGACGTGGCACGTACTATGTTTGAAAAGCGTTTCTCGAGCATGCCAGTGATGAACCTCGCCGGAGAGCTCGTCGGGCTGATCACGAAGACCGAGCTCACCGAGGTCGCAAGGGAGCGGCTCTGAGCAATTCTTAATCAAAAGTTTATAGATTTCTCCACACCAACGTTTTAAGAACTCTCATCAAACTATTATTGTGCGGCCGTGGTCCAGCCTGGTTAAAGCTAAATGCTGCCAAAGGACTCAGGCTCCCCAAGCCTGCTGCGCGGGTTCAAATCCCGCCGGCCGCACCACTTGATCATTTGGCCATCTTCCTGTGCAGCCACCAGACAATGAGGAAGAAGAATATGGCGATGAGCAGGTATTCCACACCAGTCGATATGCTCGGCCCTACAACCTCACCCCACGAGCCGAAACAATAGAATTTACCGTCGATTGAACCGATGAAAATTTTTTCGTAAGCGATTGCTGGCGAGGCTTTCGCTACTTGCCCGATTTCGTGTTTCCATATCAGCGAGCCGTTTTCCGCGTCAAGAGCGTAAAGATATCCATCCCACGAGGCGACTAAAACTTTATTGTCTGCAACCGCTGGCGAGGACTGCACGCGGTCGTTAGTTTTGTATCTCCATATCTCGCGATTTTCCACGTTATCGCGGGCGTCGAGGCAGTAGACGTTGTTGTCGTCCGAACCAACGTAGACGCGATTATCCACGACCGCCGGGGAGGATTCGACGTGACCACCAGTTTGAAATTTCCACATCAAAGAACCATCGCCAGCGTTCAACGAGTAAACATGCCAATCGTTCGACCCTATGTAGACCCTGCCGTCCACAACAGCGGGCGATGAGGCTATGACATATCCATTTTCCGTCCCATGCCACTCCGTCTGGTACATCCATATCTCGCTCCCGTCCTGTTCGTCCAACGCATACACACGCCCATTCCAAGTTCCGACGAAAACCATGTTGTTATCCACAGCGGGGGACGACGTCATCTTGCCCAAATTTTCCTTCCATCTCTGCTCTCCTGTCAATGTATCCAATGCATACAGGTAGCCGTCGGTCGAGCTGATGAACACCTTGCCGTCCGCCACCGTTGGGGAGGAATAAATGCTGTCTCCGGTCTGGAACTGCCATATCTTCGCGCCGTTCTCCACGTATAAGGCGTAAATGTAATTGTCGCGCGCGCCGAAGATACACACACGGTTGTCTGCAACGGCCGGCGAGGAAGATATCGAGTCGCCGGCTTGAAACTTCCAGAGCAGCAGGCCGTTTATCGCATTCAAAGCGTAAAGATTGCCATCGTCAGAGCCAACAAAAACTTTGAGCTCAGTGACGACTGGCGAGGAGAAACTTCCAGCGCCATCGTAGCTCCAAGCGATGACGTCGTTCTCGGGCGCTGATGAATCAGAGCGACCAGTGTGCTGGGAATCGTGGAGAAACATCGGCCACCCTTGCGCCAAGACGCCAGATGCGCTCAGGCATAAGATCAACATCGCAAACAGAACTTTTTTCATGTAACCCCCAAGACCTTATGTCACAGCTTTAAATATGATTTCTGGATTCAGGGTGCGGAGCTGTCTTGAGCAAAAATATAGAGAGAATTATTGGAAAAATTAAAAATGACGTAGCTATCTTGCGCCAGCCTTTTTTATTATCCCTCTCGCGGCCAAAAGTCCCGTCGCAGCGGCTGCCACGATGCCCCGCGAGAGCCCGGCCCCATCTCCAGCGACGAAGATGTTCGCCACGTTCGTCTCCATATTCCCATCGACGCCCATCTTCATGGCGTAGAACTTCACTTCGGGCGCGTAGAGCAAAGTCGAGTCGGAGGCGACGCCGGGCGAAACGTGGTCGAGGCGCTCCAGCCCCTCGAGGAGGTCCGTGACTATCCGACTTGGCAACGCCATTGAGATATCTCCCGGTGTCACGCTGCGCAGCGTCGGGTTCACATGGCCGCGCTCTATCCTCTGCCAAGTAGAACGCCTCCCCTTGCGCAGGTCTCCGAGCCTCTGCAGCAACGGGCGCCCGCCACCTATCGTCGTCGCCAAGTAAGCTATCGATCTTCCATAGGAGGTGGTGTCAGTCACTGGCTGCGTGAGGTCGATGTGCACCAAGAAAGCAAAATTTGTGTTGTGGGATTTCCTCGCGCGCAGCGACTGTCCGTTCACGCCAACATGATCGTCGTACCTCTCCTCCATGACATAGCCCTGGTGATTAGTACAAAAAGTCCGGACGAAATCGTCAAACGTCCTCGTTATGATATGAAACTTGGGGTCGCGATTTACCTTGACCACCGGCTCATAGACCACCGCCGGCACCTCGACCCGCACGCCCACATCTATCGGGCCATGCGTCGACTTTATGCCGAGGGCCTGCGCCTGCTCCGCGAACCAGCTTGCTCCGACCCTACCTGGAGCGGCGAGGATGTACTTCGCTCGGATGCGCTTGCCCTTCACGACGACTTCGCCCTTTTCAATCTTTTCGACTTGAGCGTTGAGCATGAATTTGACGCCATGCTTCTCCAGCTTGCGCTTCAGCGAGTTTATTACGTCCGGTAGGTACTCGCTGCCTATGTGGCGTTGCAGTATAGGGATGAATCGAACGCCGGCCGCAGCTGCTCGCCTGCGCAGATCCTCCGTCGCCTCTGACTCGGCACCGTAGGTCTCCTTTGGGGCGCCGTGCTCGAGGAAAATGTTGTCGACCTCCTCGACGAGCCCCTGAGCCTTGGAAGCGCTCCCAGTGAGCTGGCTAAGGTCGCCACCGATGTCATAGCGGAGGTTGAGGATGCCGCTCGACATCCCGCCAGCGCCGCCCACGCCGCACATTATATGGCAGGGCTGGCACTTGATGCACTTGCCCGTCTCGGCCGCTGGGCACGTGCGCTTCTCGATCTCGCGCCCCATGTCGATGACGAGCACAGAAAGCTTCGATTTGGTCGCGAGCTCATGCGCTGCGAAAAGGCCCGCCGGACCCGCGCCGATTATCACAACATCCTGCATGACTTCCCCTACCCCCAACGCCGACGCACCTATAAAAACCTTTAGAAGGACAACATAAGTTAGGTTGATAACATGAAAAAAATCTTAGGTCCGCCGGTGAAGGATGCAAGCCTGCGAAAGGGCATGGGGGCAAACGAACTGGTGAAACAGCTCAAAGCCGGTGGCGGATTCGTGGCGAAAAAAGTCGGCGTGGCGGTCGACATCCTCGAGCGGATGGAGCGGGATGAGGCTTGCGTCAAATTCCTCTCATTTCCCGCTTGTCTAGTCGCGACCGGCTGCAGGGGCGTCATCCGTGATTTGGTGCGGAAAAAACTGGTCGATGCCATCATCACCACATGCGGCACCATCGACCACGACCTCGCGCGAACGTGGAAAAAGTATTATCACGGCGACTTCATGATGGACGACGTAAAACTCCATCGCGCTGGCATCAACCGCTTGGGAAACATCTTGGTGCCGAACGAGAGCTACGGCTTGGTACTCGAGGAAAAAATGCAGCCGATTTTGCATGAACTCTGGCAAGCGGGGAAGCGCGAAGTCTCGGGAAAAGAACTCGTGTGGGAGTTCGGGAAGCGCGCGAACCGAAGTTCAATCCTCTACTGGGCGTGGAAAAACAAGATCCCAATCTACGTGCCTGGCATATTCGATGGTGCCTTCGGCTCGCAGCTCTGGCTATTCTGGCAGGACCACCGCGGCTTCAAGCTCGACCAATTCAGCGACCAGCAAGAACTCGCTAACATCGTGTTTGAAGCAAAGCGTACTGGGGCACTGATGATCGGAGGAGGAATAAGTAAACACCATACGATTTGGTGGAACGCCTTTAAGAACGGGCTGGATTACGCAGTTTATTTAACTACGGCGCAGGAATACGATGGCAGTTTGTCAGGCGCCCAGCCGAGAGAAGCAATATCGTGGGGGAAAATAAAGGAGAAGGCCAAACACGTTGTTGTGGAAGGAGACGCGACCGTAACTTTGCCTCTCATTGTACTTGCTTTGTTTGAAAGACTTTACTAACACTTCAAAAAGCGGCACGCCAGTGCACTTTTGATTGTTACACGTGTAACAAACATGAATACTTTCGGTGACCTCTCTCTGTGGGAAAGTGGCTTGAAAATAAAAGTGGGGAAGACATTTGGGCGCGAAAAATGTCGATCTTTCTGAACTTGGCACATGAAAACAATGGAGATGAAAACGACAAAACCTTTGACATAGAACTTCCAAGAATTTATCAGCGCGGCCCACCCCCAAAAGTGGTGCTAACACCAGAAATTCTGCAAGAGGCAGGAATAACATCTTTCGAAAAATCATGCGCTCTTGCCCGTGGGGTGCTGCTCCGCTTATATTATAACAAAAAGTTCTCTCAATCGAAAATTGCCAAACTCTTTGGTGTGCAAAGACAAACGGTTAACAGATGGCTCAAACGGCTTGATATACCCCTGCTAAAAAGCGGTGATGCCGTTTCTCGCTCATTATCAAAGCATCGGAAAACGCCATTTTCCAATAACCTTCAAGAAAAAGCATATCTCGTTGGACTAAGGTGTGGTGACATTTCGGCTCAAAAACACGGCAGGCACATAAGAGTTTCCGTGAGCACCACTCATCCCGCGATGTTAAAGTTGTTCAAATCTTCGTTTGAAAAATATGGTGTTGTGGGGCTCTACCCTAAATATGATAAACGCGTTCGGCAGTACAGATGGAGTATTTATTGTGACTTGAATTCTTCGTTTGACTTCCTACTAAGCAAGCCTGAGAGCATTCCAAAATGGATAATAAAAAATGATGAACTATTTCTCGCCTTTTTATCCGGGTACTTTGATGCAGAAGGATGTCTGAGCCTTTATTATAATGGTAAAAGCAAATCTCGAGATTTTCAATGGATACTCAAATCTTGTGACAAGGAGATTTTAGATGAAATTACAGATAAGCTAAGCAGCATGGGGTTTGATTTATGCTCTGGGCTAGTTAAAAAAGCTGATTTCAAGTCGTATAACAAAGATCTTTGGGGTATAAGGATCTGCACAAGATTTCAGATATTTGGCCTTCTTGAACGAATGCGCATTAAGCATGAAGAAAAAATAACGAAGCACGAACTGGCGTGCGAACTAGCAAGAACTGATTGGAAAAATGCCCAAGAAAAAATTGCTTCACTACGCAATACAATCAAAAGTAGTGTGAAAAGTTGTATAGAGAACGCCAAAGTAGCTTGGACTACGCGGTTTGCATCACGACCGCGCCCGAGTGGGACGGCAGCCTGAGCGGGGCGAGGATGCGCGAAGCTGTGTCGTGGGGCAAGGTCAAGGAGAAGGCGAAGTACGTCACGGTCGAGGGCGATGCCACAGTTCTATTGCCGTTGATTGCGGGCGCCCTAATCGAGCGGCTGTGAATTTATAAAACAAAGCTAGTTTTTCATCGTTTTGTCTTACGTAAGACA
>Ga0066637_10002972_pt1 | contig 11377 bp, 14 predicted proteins | sample CryGeyCG2014_020_FD_62737 | JGI IMG/M metagenome (GOLD analysis project Ga0066637, IMG submission 62737) | Groundwater microbial communities from aquifer - Crystal Geyser CG08_land_8/20/14_0.20 | ecosystem: Environmental > Aquatic > Deep subsurface > Groundwater | place: USA: Utah: Grand County...
GAAAAAATTGTTAATTCGCTTACCCAAAATTTTACAGAGCCGTGTGAAGTTTTTATTACCGGATCAAACTCCAAAATGCTATCTACCGAACTTTCCACTTATTTAAGCGGACGGTTTGTACAGTTTGAAGTTTTTCCCTTTGTTTTTAACGAGTACTGCAACTTTACTAAGTTGCCAAAAACCAAAGAGTCCTACCTTAAATTTTTGCAGACCGGCGGACTGCCCGAGCTTTTTAAATTGCAAGACAGGGAGGTTCAAGTAAATTATGTTTCATCCCTAACAGATACTATTCTCCTAAACGACATTGTTAAAAAATTTAGCGTACGCGATCCAGCTCTACTAGGTTCATTGTTTAAATTTGTGTCGGATAACATTGGTAATTTAAGTTCACCAAACACCATTGTAGGTTTTTTAAAGTCGGCTAAAGTTAACACTAATTACGAAACTGTAAGTAACTATCTTACCTATCTTTCCCAAGCTCTGCTTATTCACGAAGTCGATCGTTTTGATATTAAAGGCAAAGCTTTACTTACTGGGGCTAAAAAGTACTATCTAAACGATCTTTCCTTTAAAAACTACCTCTTTTCTTCCTTTGATGTTGGTTTGAGCAAGCATTTGGAAAACGCCATATATATTTACTATCGACAACAGGGTTACAAGGTGTATGTGGGAACGGTGGGCAATTTAGAAGTGGATTTTATTTTAGAAAAGTCGAGCGACAAAAAATATGTGCAAGTCTGCTACAACCTAACTGACGATAAAGTTATTAGCCGAGAATTTACCCCACTAGAGTCAATTAAAGATAATTACGAGAAAATTGTGGTGGGTTTAGACGATACTTCTTATGGTAACAAAAACGGCATTAAACACTTGTTAGCGTGGGAACTTTAAGCTTTGGTTGTACTGGCAGAAGAAAAGGAAAATATTACCTCGTCCACCACACTAAAAAATCTGTAACTTTTTGCCCATTTTACAATCTTCCACAGTTGCGTGCGTTCGCCTTCAAATTCCATTTCCAGGTAGCCTGGGCGATGTTTAATAAGTTTGTGCGTTTTTAACCCCATGTGGGTTGCTTTAATTAAGGCGTGTAATTTATAGGTTAAGTGGCACAAATTGCCTTTAACAAGTACATTAACTTTTTGATGCGTGTTTTGTTTTGTCATAGCTGTCCTTTTAGGCAACCCATCACTCTACCAGAGTGGTGCGGGTTTGTCAAATTTAGGTATAGGCTGGTATCATTGGCTAATGCAGTGCGTGGACAAAGCGGCTATAAAGTTGGGGGCAAGAGTCCTTGTTAGGTGCGACTTGGATGTGCCAATTAAGGATAGAAAGATTTTAGAGACTTTTAGGCTTGATGCTAGTTTAAAAACTTTAAGATATATCATCTATCTGGGGGGAATTCCACTAATTGCAGGGCATCTGGGTAGACCTGGGGGAAAGGTTGTTCCAGCACTTTCTACCAGTCAACTAAAACCGTACTTTGATAGCAATTTGCAGGGTAATTATGAACTTTTAGAGAATTTGCGGTTTGATCCGCGTGAAGAGGCAAATGATCCGGTTTTTGCCAAGGAGCTGGCACAAAAAGGGGCTATATATGTAAATGAAAGTTTTGCTACTTGTCACAGAGCATCAACCTCGATTACGGGTATTGCACCAATACTACCATCCTATGCAGGGTTTCAGTTAGTTAAGGAGGTAGAAACGCTCAAAAAGATCCTCACAAATCCGGCAAGACCGCTTTTGGCAATTATTGGCGGAGCAAAAATAGAATCAAAAAAACCTGTCATTCAAAAATTTGCAGAGCTGGCAGATGGCGTTTTAGTAGGCGGGCGGTTGGCGTTAGAAGAACCAATTGTGTTAAATAAGGTTTACCCGCCCGTTGATTACATTGATACCAAAGATATTGGGCCAAAAACTTTAGATGGTTGGGGGGAGATAATTTTGAGTGCAAAAACCATTGTTTGGGCAGGTCCCATGGGTCTTTTTGAGGACGATCGATACAGCGCAGGAACAAGGGGCGTGGGAGAGTTAATTGCTCAAGCTGTAAGCAAGGGTTGCTTTGCCGTGGCGGGAGGTGGAGATACCATTAGCGCGTTAAATAAGTTTGGTCTTTTTAATAAATTTAGTTTTGTTTCCACCGGAGGAACCGCCATGCTGGATTTTCTTGCTTACGGAACTTTGCCTGGAATTGAGGCGTTATGACAAAAATATTAAAGATTATCAATCAAGATAAGTGCATAGGGTGTGAAATGTGCGTGCTGGAGTGTCAACAACAACTAAAAACCGCTGGGCTGGAAGGGTCGTACATAAGAATTTTAAGAAACTTAAGTGATGGAACAAAATTTGTGGTAAGTGTGGATCCAAAAGTTGAGGAACTTAATCTCAAGAAAGTAGTAAAAGCTTGTCCCCAAGAGGTTTTTGCAGAAGTGGAGGATAATGGAGTCTAAAAAAACACTTTTTGTTAACTTGTCGCAAAAAACAGCCGAGATCCAACTTTTACCCGAACTTGCACCTTTTGTAGGCGGTGTGACTCTTGGTGTTAAGCTCTATGCGCTTTATAAAGATTTTGACCCGGTGGTGGCGTGCGTTGGACCGCTAAATGGGTACTTTCCCTTGGCATCAAAAACCTGCTTTGTAGTGCAAAATGATGGGGTAATGGAGGACCTTTATATTGGAGGCGGTTTAAGTTTTAGATTAAAGTTTGCTGGAATCGATGCCTTGGTTTTGGCTGGAAGCTCTAGCGATGATACGGTTTTGGATATTACTAACACCCAGGTTAAATTTTTGGATATGCATACGGATTTTGATTCTTTGGGTTTGCCAGGTAAAAAAAGTATTTTGCAGATGGAAAAAGGTTCTTTGTTACTGGACGGCTACTTTGGTTTTGACTCGGGCATGTTGGAAAAAAAGTTTGTAGCTAAAAAACTGCTGGGCTTTTCCGTAACAGGAACTAAAAAAGTACCAATTTTGGAAAGTGCCAAATATCAAACGCTTTTTACGGAGATTCTAGGTCAAAAAGAGCTGGTAAAAGTGGGAGCTAACAACTATCCTTCGTGTTCGGGCTGTCCGTTGGGGTGCGATAAAAGTAAAATTGGAGAAATGGGTGGAAATATTTTGGTTCATAGCTTGGTAGCCTGCGGTTATGCGGAAAATATTTATAGTAATCTGGGAACAGTGTTTGCGTGTTTGGACTGTTTGGAGTACAAATATACCCACGAACAGTTGGAGGCATTACCGGATTTATTTACCAAAACGCTTAAGGAGATTTCATGAGGTATATAGTTGCTAACTGGAAACAAAATAAAACTTTGGATAAAGCTTTGCTGTGGTGCAAAGATTTTGTGCGACTAGTGGGAGACATGGATCTTAAGAATGTTACGCCTATAATTTGCCCGCCCGCGCCGTTTTTAGAAAAGCTCGCTGGGGAATCTGCCCTGGGTATGGAGTTGGCCGTACAGGACATCTCGCCCTACGCGGATGGGGCACACACGGGCTTTGTGGGCATTAATCAAGTAAAACAGTTTTGTAGGTATGCGCTTGTTGGACACAGTGAAAGACGGGAATCGCGTGATGTGGTAATGGAAAAAATAAGCCAATGTTTACATGCGGATATTGTTCCTATAGTTTGTTTTAAGTCATCCACCGACTATCAAATTATTAAGGGGGCAATTTACGCGTTGGAAGACCCTGATAATATTTCAGTAGACGGGGTTTATCGCCCCAAAAATAGCCACGAAGTGCAAAACTTGGTGTACGAGGCAAAAAACTTTTTTGGTGGGGAATCAACTATTATTTACGGGGGTTCGGTTAACACAGAAAATGCGGAAAGTTTAGCATCTATTAGTAATTTAGACGGCGTTTTGGTGGGTAATGCCAGCTTGAACCCTCTGGAATTTGTTGATATTGTAAAAAAATTCTTATGAAATATGTAGATGTAAAATCCGGCGGTAAAAAGTCGGTTAAAAAAATAAGTTACTTGCCCCTAATTATTACCGTGGGAATTATTGTCTTTACCGCGTTAAACATTACAAAGATTAAAACCGTAAATATTGTTAGTACCGTAAGTGGATCTAAAGGTGGAAAACTTAAGGAAACGGATGGCAGAACTAATATTTTAATTTTAGGCACGGATCAACGCTCTTTTGGGGATCAAGTGGGCTCCCTGCTTACCGATACTATTATGCTAATATCTATTGGTAAGTCCACTAAAGATGCGGTAATAATTTCTTTGCCTAGAGATTTATGGGTGGAAAGTAGTACCGGTGGGAGATATAAAATAAACGGACTATACGGCTGGTACGGGGGAAAAGACGGCACGGGGGGAACGGAGGCAGTAAAAGCTGTGGAGGATGTTTTAGGTATACCTATTCACTATTACGGCGTGGTTAACTTTGCCTTGTTTAAAGATGTTATTAATATTTTGGATGGCGTGGAGGTAAATGTGGAAAATTCCTTTACGGATGCGCTTTACCCTATTGAAGGTAAGGAAAACGCCTGGCCAGAAGGTAGTAGATACCAAACAATAATTTTTACCAAGGGTGTAACTAAAATGGATGGAGAACTGGCACTCAAATATTCCAGATCCAGGCACGGCGATAGTGGTGAAAATACGGATTTTGCTAGAGCCAAAAGACAACAAAATGTAATTTTAGCGGTTAAACAAAAGGCTCTTTCCGTGCAAACGCTGTTGGATTTTTCCAAGATTAAGTCGTTGTACGAACTATATGCTAAAAATGTTGACACTAATTTGGATTTATCAAGTTTGCAGGTTTTTTATACCCTAGCGCAATCTGTAGGTTTTAATAATACTAGAACCTTGGTTTTGGACGATAGAAGTGAAAGCGAAAATGGCGGTTTGTTATATGTACCCACCGACTGGACTTTGTATGGCGGACAGTATGTTTTAATCCCCAAAGCGGGGGATTATTCGCAAATTCACGCCTACATTAAAAAGTATCTTTTTAACTAATGTTAAGTTTAATTTACGGAACAAATCAGGTGGCTATTAGGGACTTTATATTAAAGTCGGCTAAAGAGGTAAAAGCTTCCACTATAAAAGAGTATAATCTGGATGATGATACAGTGGGTAATGTTGAGGCAACTTTGCAAGCGGATATTTTTGGAGAAACCGCCCTTAATGTGGTGGATGTTTCCAAGATTTTAAAGGCGCAACTGGAAAAACTTTTTAACCTATTAAAACGCTACCCAACCGCCCGGGTAATTTTGGTAAGTAGCAAAGATTTAGAACTTACAAGTCCGCTAATTAAGGTGGTGAGGGCGTTTAAAGGCAAAATAATTCCTGCCACGCTTGCTCGCCCTAAAGAGGTTTTTAGATATTTAGACGATCTTTTTAATAAGCGGGAGCAAGCCTGTTACAAAAGTTTGCAAAAGTTACTGGAGGTAGATAATGATCCAATTTATATTCTGGCGATGTTACAGTACCAACTTAAAAACATTGCCCTGGCAAAATTTGGGTTAAGCCACAAGTTGCCACATTTTCAGGTTTCCACAGCCAACCAACAAGCTAAAAACTTTACGGAAAAGCAGGTTTTGGGTTTATACGAGCTTTTATTTAATTACGATGCGGCTTTAAAAACAGGAAAAATTGTTCCCGAAACTGTAGCTCTGTTAGTTACCCAAAAAATCTTGGGCAATGCTGACAGTTTGTAAGTCCTTCATTACATAATCTTTTTAGTAAAGTGTCCATAAGTATCTGCTATTATTGTACCAGGTCTGCCTATGGTTTATAAAACGCCTTACAAATACATAAAAGACGAATCGTTTGATCCTATTTACAAAACTTACAATAAGCATTTTGTATTAGGTTCTCGTTTGTTGCCATCATCTTTAATTGTGGCTGGACTTGGGCTGTTTGTATGGCAAGTGGTTTTGCCGTTTGTTTACATAAAAAATAATAATGTGGATACCAAAGCGGTAAAAGGTAGCGTTTTAGGGTTGGCTTCTGGTTTTAGTGACTTTAAGTTTAACGAATTACAAAGCTACGGACCTGCCAAGGATACCGTGTCTGTTGGTCGGAATACACCTGATCGCCAGGCAAATATTCCCCAGTATTTTTATCTCACTATCAAAAAACTTGGAATCGAAAAAGCCCTGGTGGAAACTAACGCTAATCATTTAAATCCGGACGAAGCTTTAGGTCATTATCCAAACTCTGCTCTACCTGGGCAGGCTGGCAACGCTTTTATTTTTGGTCACTCTGTGCTACCCGTGTTTTACAATCCTAAAAACTATAAAACTATTTTTTCCACTATCGACAGGCTGGAGGCGGGCGACGAAATCAACATTGAGTATAATAATTTAAAATACAAGTATCTGGTGGAAAGTCGCCAAATTAAAAAACCTAGTGAGGTAGATCCCTTGGCGGAATTTAAACCAAAGTATTTAAACGAGTCGACCATCACTTTAATGACTTGTTATCCAGCGGGAAGCAGAGTGTTGCGACTTTTGATTCAAGGTGTTTTAGTTAATTAATCCAGCTCGCGAATAAGGCGCTTTTCAAACTTGGCTAAAGCGGTGTTTTTTGGTTGGGTCAGCAGTAAGTAAATTCCCGTAAACATAATAAGGGAGGAAACTACAAACATACTAAAAATAGTGTCTGAGCCAGTGGCGGGTACGGTTGACTCGGGAGTATTAGTATCACTACCAGCCAAAACCATTTTTGGTTGAGTGTCTACTTTTTGCGTGGAAAGCTCTTTAAAGACGGACTTTTCCACCGAGTCGCCTTTTACATCTTGTTGAGCAGGTTTTTCACGGTCAACCAAAAAATTCTGCGCTACTACCTGTGCATCCACCTTTTTTTCCGCCTTTAAATTGGTGGAGCCTGAAACATCGGTAATAAGGTAGTAGAAAATTCCAAAGAGGAGTACAGAAACAAAGGCTATTACGGCAATACTCTTAACATTTGATTCTTTGGCAGAATTCATAGGCAGGTCTCTTTTTAAAGTTTACACGCTCTATTTTTTAATTGCAAGTTTTTTTGCAAAGCGAGATTTTAGGCGGGAAGCTTTGTTTTTGTGAATCACTTTGTTGTTGACGGCCTTATCTAAAACACTTTGCAAATTTACCAGCGACTGCCCTTCTTCCGCCACAAAAGCCTTTTGTGCCACCTTAATTCTTTTTTTCCAAAACAGATTGTGCTGCTTTTTCTTTTCCGACCCTCTATGTGCTTTTTTTGCGCTTTCAATTTTTGCCATATCTAGTTTTTGCTAGCGTATGATAACATAACGGTTGTTATGGTCAAGTCCAAGTTATTTTCCAGCACGCAAAACACGGTTCTTTCTGCGGCGTTTGTTTTGGCGCTGGCTTATGGCATATCCGCTATTTTAGGTTTAGTGCGTTCTCGGTTAATGGCCACTTTTTTTGGCGACTCGGTAGAGCTTTCCGTTTTTTATATTGCCGATAGGATTCCCTCGCTCATTTATTCCATTTTGGCAATAGGTGTGCTAGCCACTGTTTTTATCCCAGTATTTGCGCAAGAGTTAGAAAAAGGTAGAGAAAAAGCTTTTAAAACGGCTTCCAACGCCATTACGCTTTGTATGATAGCGTTTTTATTTCTATCGACTCTGGTTATGGCTTTTGCGCCTCAAATCATCAATTTAATTTCCGCGGGAAAATTCACCCCAACCCAAGTTACCCTTGGCGCGCACCTTATGCAAATTATGCTTATGGGACAAATGTTGTTGGTTTTAAGTAGCTTTTTTGGCTGTATTTTGCAGTCGTTTAAATATTTTTTAATTCCCGCCCTAGCCCCCGTTTTATATAATCTTGGACTCATCTTGGGTATTTTCTTTCTGGTGGAGAAATACGGCATTTACGCGCCAGCTATTGGGGGTATTGTAGGCGCGCTTTTACATTTTGCCATCCAAGCCGTTTTTATTAGAACCACCGGCTTTTCTTATAAATTCCAATGCAACCTAACGGACTCTGCTTCCTTAAAAATGCTGGCACTTCTCCCCCCGCGCATTTTAAGTTTAACCGCCTCGCAAATTTCTATTACCGTCAGCAATGCTCTGGCTATTTTAGTGTCCACTGGTTCGGTAATTTATCTTAAATTTGCGGATCAGCTCCAATCTTTTCCGGTTAATTTTTTTGGGGCGTCCATTGCCTTGGCGGCCTTGCCCTCTTTAAGCATGGAGTCGGTAGAAAAGGATTTAGAGTCTTTCAAAAAAACCTTTTTTAACTCGTTTTTTCAGATGATGTTTTTGGCTATGCCAGCTAGCGTTATTTTTATTATTTTGCGTGTTCTGGTAACGCGGTTGGTATATGGGGCTAGCGCTTTTCCTTGGGATGCCACTTTGCAAACCGCTTTAATTCTGGGAATTTTTAGTGTATCTATTTTTTCTCAAAGCGCGGTGCTTTTGCTAAACAGAGCATTTTATGCGTTTAAGGACACGGTTACCCCGCTAGTAATAAGTTTAATGTCTATTATTGTAACCACGGCTCTTTCTTTTATCGCCGTTAAGTTTTTAGGACTTGGGGCTTGGGCTATTGCGGTAGCTATCACTTTGGGAAGTTTTATGGACTTTATTTTGCTTCTTGTGTTTATTCAAAAAAGAATCGGTCAATTGAGTTTAACCAACTTTTTTGCTCCTTTTGCCAAGATCGCGCTTTCCGCCCTAGCTATGGGTATTTCTATTTACGCGCCCCTTAAGATTTTGGATGTTAGAGTTTTTGACACTACTAAAACGCCCGAGCTTATTGTTCTTACGACGGTGGTTATTACCTCTGGAATGATTTCTTATCTTTTCTTTACTAAAATATTTAAGGTTAAGGAAATTGACTTGTTTTATAAACTTTTGGCTAAGCTTAACTTTAAAAAGGCTCTTTCTCCCCAAACCCCCATTATTACTGTGTTAGAAGAAGACGATATTATCTAGAAGCTAGTAGGTAGACACCTGCCAAAGATAAAACGAGTCCCGCACCCGCCTTGAGGGTAATTTTGTCGGACAGGAAAACCACGCTTAATACCAAAACCGTTATTAGAGTTACAGTCCTAACAAGTCCAAAAGTAATGGAAGCGGAATTTTTAGCCAGTAGGCTGTAAAGAAGAACTCCCCCAACTCCTACTAAACCACCTCCGATAATGTTAAAGGCTACAGCAGACATATCGGCGTTTACCTTTTTGGATTTATCGAGGATCAACCAAATCAAGGGTATTAAAGTTGCCCCAAGGTTAAACATAATCGTAAGAACCTTAGAATCACCGTGTCCGGCAGACATTTTCCGTAATATATCCGCTACGCCCCACATAACGCTAATAACTATTATGCTGATTATGTAACTCACACGCAGATTATAGCACAGCGGTGTAACAAAAACCCCTGGGTGATGGCTTTGGCGGTCTCCAGTCAATCCTTTTAGGGATTGTTCTAACTACGCGTTATCCAGACGGGAAATTTCTTGATTAAGGAAGAAAATAGCCTCCTGTTTGAGAATTTTTCTCACTTTATGAAACTCCTTGGTTAACAATAGCGTGTTTAAATCCCTGTCAATATTTTCTTGATCCATTTTGCTTTCAATAAAACCCACCAGCTCTTTAAAATAAGCACTGGGTGATTTCTTTGTGCGCTCTTCAATAAGTTCTGGGATATACCTTAATCCTTGAAAAAAGAAGTAATGAATGTCGTAAAGATCTCTGCCGGCAATGGCTTCTTTTTTGTCGTACCGCTCTTTTAATGCCACAAGCTTGTGTGAAAATATAGTTTCCTTTGTTTGACACATCAAAGTCCTGCTAATTTCCGGCAAATACATTGGTGCGTTAACGGCGTTTTTAAATACACCTACAACCGCATCAATTTTTAAAATGCTCCGCTCATTTTCTTTGGCGGGATACTTAACAAAAAACTCCACCACATTTTTACTCTCATCCTTAACACTTAATTCTAGCTTGGTAAAAATATTATAAAAGGCTTTTCTAATTTCTGGCGTCTTCTCAAGATTCAAAACATCAAAATCCAAATCCACAGAAAAGCGATTTAATATTCCCATCATGGATGCGCAGGTTCCGCCTTTGAATATTAGTTGTTTTGTTAGTAGGTCGTCTTTAGCTATCTCTGTTAGAACTCTTAACATCCATGCTTTATGTACTGTATTTTGCGACTCAACAGAAATCATACAAATCCCACCTCCTTTTTAATTTCTTTAACTTTTCCCCAATCAACACTCTTTGAATTGTCAAAATAATAATTGGGAGAGAAGTATAACATATCGCAAATAGCTCTCTCTATGCTGGCTATAAAAACCCCATCTTGATTTAAAGTTACTCCTGCTGTATTGTACAGAAACTTATTTCTTAACTTTCTGGACACAATTGAAATACCATCAATTTGGATATTTTTATTAAACTTTGACAAAAAGGTTAATTTGGAAGGAGGTTGGTTGATAATCCCATTGTTAAATAGCGTGCTCTCGGTTGAAAGATAGCAGTATGTGTTTAGAGCAAACGCTCCTAAAACCTGGGGATTGTAATCTGCTATTGGCGAGGTACTGTACATTCCTTTATATATAGAATAAAGGCTTTTTTTGGCGACTAAACGAGATAGCGCTTTGTAAAGCGTGTTTTTGCTGTTAACACCAAACAACACCGCAAGATCCGCGGTATGAAAGAGTTTTCTGTCTTGTTTGAGCAAAAGCTCTTGATAATTTCGTCTCATATCCTGTACTCCAGAGTACAGGATAATATAACGCTAGCCAATTGTCAAATTTACGCTACCGCCCAAAAAACAGGTATAATGTCCGTTATGTTAATAATATTTTTAGCCTGTTTAGTGGTTAGCCTTATATCTTTATTAGCTGTTTTGCTAGTGGTAAAGCTTAAGCTACTTAACGAGTCCAAACTTTATTACCTTACAAGTTTTGCGGCGGGGGTTATGATAGCCACAACTTTTTTGGATCTTTGGCCGGAAAGTGCGGGTGTTTTAGGATCGGGCGTTTTTTACCCCGCTATGCTTGGTTTAATAGCCTTTTTTATGGTGGATAGATTTACAGTTTGGCACACGCATTCACACGAGCACCAGCACAAAGTCAACCAAAGTATTGGGCAAAAAGTATTACTTGGTGACACCGTTCATAATTTTTTGGACGGAATTGTAATTGCCGCCTCCTTTTTGGTGAGTATTCCGGTAGGGTTTTCTGTAACTTTGGCTATTTGCACCCACGAAATTCCCCAAGAAATGTCCGATTTTGGGTTACTTATAAAAAGTGGCATGAGTGTTAAAAAAGCCGTTTTTCTTAACTTTATTTCTGCCCTCTTTGCCATTTTGGGAGGTTTATTAGGTTTTGTTGGACTGGGGCAACGCGCTCATGATGTGGCAGTACTTACCGCTTTAGCAGGCGGGATGTTTTTGTACATTGCCTG
>Ga0066637_10002973_pt1 | contig 11377 bp, 10 predicted proteins | sample CryGeyCG2014_020_FD_62737 | JGI IMG/M metagenome (GOLD analysis project Ga0066637, IMG submission 62737) | Groundwater microbial communities from aquifer - Crystal Geyser CG08_land_8/20/14_0.20 | ecosystem: Environmental > Aquatic > Deep subsurface > Groundwater | place: USA: Utah: Grand County...
ATAGTAAAATCTTATGGCTGTATTCCCTTTTCCATTCTTTAGCTAAAAGTATAAAAATAACTGTAATTGAAGCTCTTAATATGCTGGCTCTTTCTCCAACTAAAAAATTGTAAACAACTAGAAAAATAACTGCAGCCCAGAATATAAAATAGGATGATCTCACCTTTTTAAAAAACAAATAGACCAGAGAGATAAAAAAAGAAATATGCAGACCCGAAATAGCAAACAGATGATATACTCCGCATCTTTTAAAAGATTCTGTCAGGTACTCAGGCACATTATTCCTGTTACCCAGTATTACTGCCTCAGCTATACAGGCATCTTCAATTTCCAGGTTTTTATAAAAAGCATTTTTCAGACAACTGTAAAGTCTGCTTCTAAAACTAAATATTCTATAGCTTAAATTACTGCTCTCAATTTTTTTAATATCTCCACAGCCGGCTGTAAAGACTACTTCATCATATCCGCCAGCCATGAAGTTTTTAGAATCATTTTCATCTAAACTCCCGGCCAATCTGAGATGATCATCTCTCAATATCGGCTCAATACCTGTGCTATCCAATTTTATATTTATAAGCTCTCCTGCATTAAAAAGACTATTTAAATTCCCGTTACAATCATAAATATATATTTTATCCGCCTCCAGCAAAAAATTTAAATTGCCATACTTGTATCTGGGATGGTTTGATACTCTGCCCTCTATAACAATATTATCTTGTACCAGATTTTCATCTTCATAGAGAGATAAAAATATACTTTTACTTTCATTATACTTATATATATTTATAATTGAATTTCCTATAACAAATAAAATTAAAAAGGGGATTATAACTAAAATAACCAATCTTGCATTATTTTGTTTAAAATCAGACCGTGATGTCTTCCTAAATGGAAGTTTGTTGCCCCTGAACTTAATATTGATTTTACTATGGTTGGAAATATTTAAAGAATGTTCACTGTTTAAAATCCTCCTGGTTATTAAAATACCTATAATCAGTATTAATATAATAACTGTAATTTCAGCAATGAGAATATAGGGATTAAATAAATGATATTTACTACCGGTATATACTCCCACGGTCAAACCCGCAGCCCAGAAAAGATAATATTCCCTGTAAAGAAATGATAGTATTTTCTTTTTTACATTATTCAAATGGATATAAACTGATTGATTTCTTCATATTTTTTCTCCCCGATGCCTGTAACATTTTTTAATTCCTCTTTTGTTCTGAATAATCCATTTTTATTCCTGTATTCAATAATATTCTGTGCAATTACAGGACCGATTCCAGGCAGCGATTCCAGTTCTTTTGAATTTGCAGTATTGATATTTATGGTTCTGTTTACCGAAGAGTTGTAATCATTTGAATAATCACCGGTAAAAAATAAAGAATTGCCGCCACTGATTTCTTCCTGAGATGGAATATAGATTCTCTGTCCATCAACCACAGTCTGGGCTAGATTAATAATCTCCAGACAGGCATTTTCATCCTGTCCACCTGCAAGCTCCAGTAAGTCTATTATTCTAGCTCCGTCTTCAATCTCGTAAACACCGGGATTTTTGACTTCACCACATATATAAGCCTTTATTGTATTTTTAAATTGTGTCAAACTACTGGAATCCTTGATGTCTTCTATATCATCTAAGAGATCCAGCCCGGGATTTTCCTCTTTTCCATCATCAGCCATTATTTTAATTTCATCAGGATGGGAAGTAGTTTCATTTAGCTTGCTGCTACCGGTATAATTTTCTGAGTAATAACTTTTAAGAATATTTTCTTTTCTTTTTATTTCCACCTGTTGATTTATAAAAACAGCAGTGAATAAAGTTATTATTAAAAAAAGTAGCCCATAAACTGTCAGATAGAAATGTCTTCCTCTTTTATATTTAACCTTATCAAAAAAGAATCTTATTCTACTTATTTTTTCTTTCATATTTAATAAACTCATATAGCAGGTTTTATTTATTTATGCTATTATATATTTACACTATAGCACAATTGATGAAAGTATTAAAGTGTAAAATGAGATTTATTTAAATTAAATGAAAAAAATAATTTTTAGCGGTCATTCAATAGAAAAGATAAAAATATTAAATAAACATGGGTTTCAAATAAACAAAAAGATGGTAGTGGATATAATGAAAAATCCTGATAAAATAATAAATGGTTATAAAGACAGAAAAATAGCACAGAAGATTATTGATGAAAGACACTTTATTAGAATAATTTTTATGGAAGATTTAGATTCTAAAAGGCTATTAACAGTTTATCCCGTAAAAAGGAGTAGATATGAAAATCAGGTATAGTAAAAATGAAGATATCTTAATTATAGAACTTTCAAATGAAAAAATAGATTATGCTGAGGAAACAGGCCCTATTATTATTCACTTTTCAGTCGATAAAAAACCTGTGCTTTTAGAAATCCTGGAAGCCAGTGAATTCCTATCAGGAGTCATGAAGCTCACAATAAAGGCTAAAAGTCATAAACCTTCAGAAATGATAATATAATTACTTCTTTAAGAAATAATAATTTAAAAAATGGAGTATACCATGGCTAAAAAATTATTGTTACTGATAGAAAATGAATTCAGGGAGGAAGAGGTAATCTATCCATATTACAGGTTTAAAGAAGCCGGTTATGATGTAAAAGTTGTAGGCCCGGTAGCAGACAGAGAGTATAAGGGTAAATTTGGGGTGGTCTTTAAATCAGACCTTTCTGCTTCACAGGTTAATTTAGACGACGTAATTGCAGTAATTATCCCCGGCGGAAATGCACCCGATAAAATGAGGATTCAAAAGAATATGGTTGACCTTGTTAAAAGGGCTTCCCGCCAGCAAAAGATTATCGCAGCAATATGCCATGGTGGATGGATGCTGGTTGAAGCCGACATAATCAGAGGCAGGAAAGTTACCGGTTACAGGTCAATAGCCACAGATCTTAAAAATGCCGGGGGAGAATATCTGGATAAAGAGGTTGTGGTCGACGGTAATCTGGTAACCTCCAGAATTCCTGCTGACCTTCCTGCATTCTGCAGGTCAATCCTGGAACTGATAGAAGCTTATAATAAAAAATAATATATTTTACCTATTCTTTTAATTTTTAACTACAATATTAATAAGCTTATTGGGTACTACTATTTTTTTAATAATTTCTTTGCCCTCAGTGAAATTTTTTATCCTTTCAGAGGAGAGGGCATATCTTTCAATTTCTTCTAAAGGAGTACCTACCGGCAGGTTCATCCTGTCTCTGAGCTTTCCATTAACCTGAAATACAATAGTAACCAGTTCTTCCCTGGCAATTTCATGGTCATAATCCGGCCATGAAACTTTATGAATACTTCCTGTGTTTCCGGCAGTAAGCCATAATTCTTCAGCAATAAACGGGGTAATGGGGGAAAGAAGTATTAGTAGCTTCTCAGTCACTTCTTTTACCAGAGCAACATTTTTCTTAACGGCTGTAACTTCCTCCTGGTATTTATAAATTAAATTAACCAGCTCCATAATAGCGCTTATAGCAGTATTAAAATTAAACCTAACCAGGATATCATTGGTCACCTTCTTTATGGTCTGGTGTAATTTTCTATATAATTCTCTCTCCAGGCCGCTTAATTTCCCATTTTTGAATTCACCCTTTATATTTTTGGCAGGATCTTTTAAAACTCTTGTCTTGCTGCCAGTCGACTTACTGTCGCCAGCCAGCTCAATATTTTTAACTACAAGCCTCCAAACTCTGGTTAAAAACCTGTTTGCTCCTTCTACTCCGCTGTCGCTCCAATCTACCGGGCTGTCAGCAGGTCCTACAAAAAGTATATATAGTCTTAATGTATCTGCACCATACCTGTTGTAAATTTCAGATGGATTGACAATATTGCCTTTGGATTTTGACATTTTCTGACCACCTAAATTTACTACACCATGGGGAAAATATTTTATAAAAGGCTCCTTGAATTTTATCAGTCCTTTATCATACAGGACTTTAATAAAAAATCTCGCGTATATAAGATGCATGGCGGCATGTTCTATTCCGCCTATGTATTGATCCACCGGCATCCAGTAATCTACTTCTTTGCTATCAAAAGCGCACCTTTCATTATGTGGACTGCAGTATCTCAAAAAATACCACGACGAGCAAACAAAAGTATCCATTGTATCCGTTTCCCTCTTTGCTTTGCCACCGCACCTGGGACAGGCAGTATTTACGAACTCGTCACAATAAAATAGAGGGGATAAGCCTTTTGGCCTAAAATCTATATCATATGGAAGAAGTACCGGTAAATCCTTCTCCGGTACCGGAACTATCCCGCACTTATCACAGTAAATAATGGGAATTGGCGCGCCCCAATATCTCTGTCTTGAGATCAACCAATCTCTTAATTTATAATTCACATAAAATTTCCCCATATTATTTTCTTCAAGGTAGGAAGTCACATCCTTTTTACCTTTTTCTGAACTGGTGCCGCTGAACATTCCAGAATTAATCATTATCCCTTCACCGTCATACGCGGCACTCAGCTTTTGGTGATTTTTCCCATCAGGAGAGATTACTTCTTTTAGGGGAATGCCATATTTTGATGCAAATTCAAAGTCTCTCTGGTCATGAGCAGGAACTGCCATTATGGCGCCGGTTCCATATTCCAGCAATACGTAGTTAGCAATCCATATGGGAACCTTTTGGCCATTTAAAGGATTTATAACATATCTCCCTGTAAAACAACCTATTTTTTCAATTTCAGCCGAACCCCGCTCAATGTCGCTCTGTCCGGAGATTACATTTTTAATCTTTTCAATTTCCTTTTTATACTCTTCATCTACTACAATTTTGTCTATAAGCGGGTGTTCAGGTGCAAGGATAAAAAAAGTAACTCCAAATAATGTATCCGGCCTGGTGGTAAACACTGGAATAGAAATATCTTCACTATCATCAAGCTTAAAATCAACTACAGCACCTTCGCTTCTTCCAATCCAATTCTGCTGAATGGTGAGAACCCTCTCAGGCCATCCTCTTTCCAGAAGCTTCATATCATCAAGAAGTCTCCCGGCATAATTGGTTATTTTAAAAAACCACTGGGATAATACCCGTTTCTCAACCAGACTCTCACATCTCTCACATCTGCCTGAAATAACCTGCTCGTTTGCCAGAACAGTCTGGCAGGAATTACACCAATTAACCGGAGCTTCTTTCTTTTCTGCAAGACCCATTTTATAAAACAGCAGGAAAAACCATTGGGTCCATTTGTAGTAATCAGGATCAGAGGTTATAATTTCATCACTAAAATCATAACTCATCCCCATTCGCTTAAGAGCTTTCCTCATTTTATCAATATTAGCCATAGTGCTTTTTTCGGGATGTATTCCTTCTTTTATAGCAGCATTTTCTGCAGGCAGCCCGAAGGCATCATATCCGATGGGGTGAAGAACATTGTATCCTTTCCTTGAAAGGACTTTTGCTATAACATCTCCAATGGTATAATTTCTTGCATGACCCATATGAGGTTCCCCTGATGGATAAGGGAACATCTCCAGAATATAATATTTCGGATCATCTTTATCAGACTTAAGAGAATATATTTTTTCTTTTTCCCATTTTTTAGTTAATTTCTCTTCTATTTCTCGCGGTTTATAAAATTTATGCACCGGCATTTTCTTCAATCTCTAGTCCTATCTAAAATATCTTGAATTAACTCTGTTTCCACTTTATTTCTTTAGAATCTTTCCATAGCCTTTCAAGTTTATAATATTCCATGAACTCGTCTGTAAAAATATGGATTACAAAATCATCATAATCAACAAGAATCCAGTTTCCTTCAGCCAGCCCACTGACATTAATAGGATACCGGTTATTGTTTTTTAGATGAATACAGATTTCTTCCTCTATCCTTCTGGTTAATCTGGTATTTTTTGCGCTTATTATTATGAAGTAATCAGTTATGATTAATCTGGATCTCATATCCAGTATTTTTATATAATCCGCTTTTTTTTCATCTGCTATTCTGGCGACTGTCTTTACCGCTGTAATTATATCTTTCACTTTTGATTTCTGATTACCAGTCTCTGCTATTCTTTTTATCACTTATTTGTATAATCACTCCCTAAAATTATACTGATATCCACATTGTCCACATTGTTATCCGAATACTCTATTACCCCCACACCCAGCCTTTCCTGTATCTTCTGTGCTATTTCATCTACTCCCTCTCTGGAGGTAAAAATTATTATTTTAGTCTGAGTATAATTCCAGTTATCGGCATCTTTGGTTTCAACAACCTCTAGAATTTTTCCGTCTTCATTAAAATGACTTTCAATTATTCCCTTAACCGTAAAAGCAAGTTTTGCTGTGCCTTCTCCGTTTAAAATATTTATTTTTACAATCTTTTCAACTTCTTCCGAAACTGCTTTTTCCGCTGCCTTAGCTTTATAATCAGCCCCCAGAACTATAATAATATCTGAATTTGCGCTCTCACCTTCTCCAGGAGTTATATTTCCAACTTCCAGTATATTCTTTATATCATTTGCTGCTTCCGCTGCATAAGACTGGCCAGAATATACTAAAATCTCAGTCGTATCATAATTAAAATTATCTGCATTTTCTGCCTTAAGTATATTATATTTGCTCTTACCGCTCTCAAATACCTGACTTTTTAAAAGTTCTGATACTTCTGCAGCCAGACCAGGAGTTCCTGCACCATTTAATATGGTTAAATTAACTGTTTCCTCAACAGCAGCCACTTCTTCAGGTGCGGTCCCCTCTTTTTTAAAAATTTCGGCAAGTCCGGAAACATCTGGTATATAGACAATACCCTCCTCCAGCTCTGTAGATGATACATTAAGGGCATAAACTTCATTTTTACTGGGTTCGATTTTAGAAAATGTGGAAAATATTTTTGACCTTTCCTCCATACTCAAGTCAGTATCAATAAAATCTTTAATTAAATTCAGGTTGTCTAACAGTTTTTCATCACTTTCGCCTGCAATTTTACTGATAATTGCATCTAAAAGTAATTTTTGATTTATAATATTTTCTATGGGGACTTCCATCTCCATACCACTAAAATATTTGAGGAAATTCACCGCTTTAGTTCCATCAACCGGGTTTTCCCCTTTCTCCAGTTTAAAAGTTGAGCCATCATCATAGTTTTTGACTGTAATTTCCTCATCCAGATCAAGGTCTATACCGCCCAATTTATTGACTACATTGTAAACATCAAGAAGAATATTATAATCTATTTTCATATCCATACCTAAATTCTTTTCCAGGGTAAGGCTGAGCAAGTCCATCCCCCCTACCTTTACTGACTCGCCTACCAATTCCGCACCAATACCCGGTATATCCATCAATGTTTTTACTGGAATACACAATGAAATTAATGCCTCTTCACTTCTATAATAACTTGAAAATATGATTGAGCTCACTTCAGGTTCCAGTAGATTTTCCCCCGCGCAGGCAATAACTAAATTAATATCCTGTCCCAATTCAAGGGATTCAGGTATACTTATTCCCTCTTCTTCTGTTATCTCCCCTTCAGAGAAATATCTATTTTTAATATACCGGTAACCAAAAACTACCCCTGTTGCAACTACAACCAGGGCAAGCATTACAGCAATAATTCTAAAAATTATTTTCCCCTTCTTCCGCCTCTCCTTTATTCTTTTACTTCTGAATCCCTCACTTTCTACTTCTTCATCTTTATAACTTTCAAGTTCAAAATCTTCATCCTTAAAGAAGTCGTCTCCAGAATTGCGAGGCTTTTTGCCACCATTATCCATGTTATGAGAATCTCTCTCACCAGAGTCTCTACCTTTAAATTTTTTTTCATCTTCATCAAAATCATCAAAAGACATTTTAAACACCTCCACAAATATTGTTCCAAATTTTAACCGTATCAGGATGTAAAAATCTATTCCTCTTTATAATATATATTATATTATTTTTATAAACCTCTAATAAGCATAAATTGATATTTTTTAAAGCAAGATTTCTAAGTTTTTTTACTCCATTATAATTCCTGCTTTTTTCAACTTTGTCAGCAATAAATAAAATCTTATCCGCGAGATTCATATTACAATATCCGATCGCATGGAATTTAATTGCTTTTAATATCTTACTGCTAGAAACATTAAAATCCCTTAAGACCAGATAATCACCTACGAAGCTGTGCAGCAGTAGCGGGGAATTTAATTCAAAACTACCAACTTCAAGCTCATTTTCTTTTGCTATTTTCACCAACTCTTCATAATTGAATACTTTACCGTAATCATGCAGTATACATGCAACACCTAAATCAAAAAATTCTATATCAGACAAATATTTCTGCGCGATAGTGCTCGCATACTCTAAAGTATTAATAGAATGTTGGTATAATGAAGAAGACATAATAGACTTAATCTTTTCAGTCAAATCTTTAAGATATTCTTTTTGCTTTCCAGTTAAAGTAAAACTATTTATAAAGTTCATGTTTTAAAATATAATTGCTAACTCTCTCAGGAAGTAGATAATCTATTGGCCTGTTATGCTTTATCCTATTTCTTATATCAGTTGAAGAAATAGAAAGAGCTGGTATCTCCATTACATATATTTTCTCATCAGCAGCCCCGGCTTTGCCAAAAAGTCTTTTTCTTAAATCTTCTATACGCGACAGGTTATACCCTGGCCTGGTTGCAGCTATAAACTTGCAGAGTGAAACTATCTCATCGGTATTCTTCCAGGTAAGTATTTCTAAAATGGCATCAGCACCGGTTATAAAATATAGTAACGAATTCTTGCCATATATTTTCCTTAGCTGCCGGACCGTATCAATAGTATATGACTTACCTTTCCTGTCTATTTCCATTCTTGAAACAAAAAAATTACTGTTTGAAGAAGTAGCAATAACAGTCATTATATACCTATCTTCAGCACTGGCTACTTCATTTTCAATTTTATGCGGCGGGTTACCGGTAGGTATAAAAATTACTTTATCCAGCTTAAATTGACTTAATGCTTCCTGGGCAGTAACTAAATGACCATGATGGATAGGATTAAATGTCCCTCCCATAATTCCAATTTTTTTATAAAATTTACTGCTTTTTTCCATCTTACTCCCTTATCTGACCCTCACCTAATACTATAAACTTATTAGTAGTAAGTTCTCTTAACCCCATGGGTCCCCGCCAGTGAAGTTTCTGGGTGCTTATCCCGATTTCCGCTCCCATCCCAAACTGCTCACCATCTGTAAACCTTGTAGAAGCATTAACAAAAACAGCTGCCGAATCTATTTCCCTGGTAAAATAAATTGAATTCTGGTAGTTTGATGTGATTATAGTTTCAGTATGATGAGAGCCATATTTATTTATATGCATTACTGCCTCTTCAATGCTGTCAACCACTTTAACTGCCATTTTATAATCCAGATATTCCTCATACCAGTCTTCTTCAGAAGCTAACCCAATAGATGAGTATATTTCTTTAGATATACTGCACCCCAGAAGCTTTACATTTTTTTCTTCAAGTTTTTTAAGCACTGCAGGCAGTATTTTTTTGGCAACATCTTTATGCACCAGCAATTTTTCAGCCGCATTACAAACGCTTGGCCGCTGCGTCTTTGCATTTATTACTATTTCTGCAATTTTGTCAATGCTAATATTTTCCAATGCATTATCAATATAAACATGACAATTTCCAATTCCTGTTTCAATCACAGGCACTTTTGAATTTTCTACCACACTTTCAATCAAGCTCTTACCCCCTCTTGGGATAATAACATCTATGTATTGCCGGAGTTGCATTAGCCTGACCGCATCTTTCCTATCAGCGGATGGGATAATCTGTATTATACTTTCCGGAAAATCATTATCTTTTAGAGCCCTGCCCATTACCTGGACCAATTTTTTATTGGTATTAAGTGCATGGGAACTTCCCCTTAGAATAATACAATTTCCTGCTTTAAGGCACAGAACCGAAGCATCAATAGTAACATCAGGCCTGGCTTCATATATTATTCCCACAACTCCCAGAGGTACCCTGATATTCTTCAGAATCAAGCCATTGGGAAGATTATATCCAAAAACTACTTCCCCTACAGGATCGGTGAATTTGATAACCTTGTCTATACTTTCTGCTTTTTTTTCTATTCTTTTCCTGTCTAATTTTAATCTATCCAGTAAACTATCAGACATCCCTTCTTGTGTGGATATTTCTAAATCTTTTTTATTTTCTTTTATGATTTCCTCAGTACTGGCGATAAGATATTTTGAAATATCGGATAGTATCTTGTTTTTAATCTTCGTATTTGCATTAGAGATAAACTTTGTATTTTCTTTTGCCCTTTTTGCTATTTCTAAAACTATATCCATAAATTCCTCCAGCTTTTAGTTATTATAACACAAAACAGCTGGTTAAAATCATTCCTTAAAAACCACAAGACAATCCCTGTGGATTACTTCACTACACATCGAAGTATCAAATTCAGATAAAATCTTATCTCTGTTTTTCCCCTTTATTTTTTCTATATCCTCACTTGAAAAGTTGCTAATTCCCTTGGCAATCAATTTACTGTCAAGTGAAAATACCTTCAATGTATCGCCTTTATTGAACTTACCGTCAACCTTTACCACACCAACTGCCAGTATGCTTTTACCTTTATTTAACACAGCTTCTTCTGCTCCCCTGTCAATAACTATACCACCTTTGGTTTTCATGCCGAAAGCTATCCATTTCTTTATACTTTTTATCTTCTTTACGGTCTGCGGGGCAAAGAAAGTCCCTACATCCTCACCAGCGATAATTTTATTTAAAATATTTTTCCTTCTGCTATTTGCAATTATTGTTTTTATACCAGAAAAAGAGCAAATTTTTGCAGCTTTTATCTTGGATTCCATTCCACCAATGCCATAAGTTGAGCCGATTCCCCCGGCTGCTTTTTCAATATCTTCATTTATTTTATCTATATACGAAATTAGCTTCGCGTCACTATAAATCCTGGGGTTTTTATCGTACATTCCGTCAATATCAGTTAAAATTATTAAAATATCTGATTCCGCCAGAATTGCAACCAGAGCAGCCAGCTGGTCATTATCTCCAAATTTTATTTCATCTACAGCTACGCTGTCATTTTCATTAATTACAGGAACGATATTTAAACCGATTAAATTTTTTATGGTATTTTTAATATTAAGATACTGCTCCCTTCTAGTAGTATCCTCATGAGTTAACAGTATCTGGCCTATCTTTAAACCACTTTTTAAAAATAAATTACTGTACAACCTCATAAGCTCTACCTGGCCTATAGAAGCAGCAGCTTGAAGAAGAGTTATATCTTCCGGCTTTTTTTTGATATTTAAACTCTCCAGACCAGCAGCAATAGCTCCGCTGGTAACTATTATCACTTCCATTCCTCTTT
>Ga0066637_10002975_pt1 | contig 11374 bp, 12 predicted proteins | sample CryGeyCG2014_020_FD_62737 | JGI IMG/M metagenome (GOLD analysis project Ga0066637, IMG submission 62737) | Groundwater microbial communities from aquifer - Crystal Geyser CG08_land_8/20/14_0.20 | ecosystem: Environmental > Aquatic > Deep subsurface > Groundwater | place: USA: Utah: Grand County...
ATTTATTTTATCAATTTTATACTGATACTGGAATAAAATCTTTATATAGCGAGGATGCTTGTTGGAAAATTAAATTTAATATCTTTTCGTTTTGTTCAATTGGAAATTTTTTGCGTAACAATAATAATCTAACATTCGCGCAGATTCTTGCTTTTATAATTTCATTATTGGTCCAGTCAACCGTTAAATCTCTTTTTATCGTCCGCACTAGTTTTTTAACTAAATCTTTCAGCTCTCCATTTTTTAATCCCGACTTCTTGCTTGAAATAATTGCGTCGTAAAAGGCGGTTTCTTCTTCGTTCAGGTCAAGTTTAGCGCCGGCTTTCTCTACTGATTTTATCTCTCTTGCCAATTCTATCAATCGTTCAATAACTTTTGTTGAATTAATGATATTATTCTCGTATTCTTCAATAATTTGCTCCAACAATTCCATAAGCGATTTATAACGCACTAAATTTTTTCTCATTCTTAGACGCAGTTCGTCATTTAAAAGTTTCCGCAATGTTTCAATGGCAAGATTCCTGAATTTCAAATTTTTAGCTTCTTCTAAAAATTTTTCGTCAAAAATTGAAATATCCGGCTTTGTTTTATCTTTCATCGCAAAAATATCAATTACTCCCTCTGCCGCTATGCTTTTTGAAACAAGTTCTCGGATTGCCGATTCTATTTCAATGCCAACCTCAAAACGACCAATAATTGTTCGTTTGACAACTGCTTTTTTAACGGCTTGAAAAAATTCAACATTATTTCTAATTATATGCGCTTCGTGGTGTGGCATTACTAACGCAAAAAGCTTAAACAAAAGCTCGCTTTCTCTCAAAAATCTTTTTTTCTTTCCTTCGTCAAGTGAGCCGCTTTTTTCGTCTGTTATAATTGCGTTTACTGCTTGTTGAAATAACCCTGCCCTATCAACATTCTCAAGTTTTTTCCAATTAGAATAATCAATTCCCTCAAACATTGCCTTTACCACATCATATTTTTCAAGCATTTTATTCACGATTTCTTCTAACGGGATCATTGCTTCTTTTCTAATATCAGAACTGTAAATGCTTAACGCTTTTTTTAGATTATCAGCGATGCCAATATAATCTACTATTAAGCCACCTGGTTTGTCTTTGAATATCCTGTTTACGCGAGCGATTGCCTGCATCAAAGTATGATTTTTTAGGGGTTTATCAATATACATTGTATGCAATGGCGGCACATCAAAACCGGTAAGCCACATATCGCATACAATCACCATTTTTAACGGGTCATCGGGATTTTTAAATCTTTTTTCCAATTCTTTATTGTTTAATTCTTTTTGTAATTCTCCCTTGAAATCTTCGGCTTTTGATATTACTACTGCTATTTCTGGCACATTAGGAATTTTTGAAACCAATTTATACATTTCTACCGCCACCCGCCGGCTTATTGTCACAATCATTCCTTTTCCTTCAAGGCCTCTATTATTAAAATGATTCACTATGTCCTCCACGACTTGTCTTAACCGGTCTTCGGCTCCGACTGCTTGTTCTAATCTCGCCCATTTTCTCTTAAAATTTTCTTTGGTCTCAAACTCCTGTTCTACCATTAAATTATCAAACTCCTCGTCAATAAAATAATTGGTCAAGTGCAAGGGGACTAATCTTCCTTCATAATAAATCGGCACGGTCGCTCCGTCTTCAACCGCCTTGTTAATCGGATAAGCGCTTATATGCTCGCCAAAAACTAAACGAGTATCACGATTTTGCAAACTAATTGGCGTTCCGGTAATACCCATAAACGAAGCGTTGGGCAAAGCATTCCTGACATTTCCCGCAAGTTTCGCATATTGTGAACGATGAGCTTCGTCCGCAATCACAATAATATTTTCTTTATCCGAAAGTTTTTCGTATTCTTCACCTTCAAACTTCTGGATTGTGGTAAAAATCAATTCGCCAGCCGCGGTTTTCAATCGTTTTTTTAAATCGTCAATGCTTTTCGCCTGTTTTGCCGTGGGATAGCCGGTTCTTAAAAATGTTTTATATAATTGTCCGTCTAAATCGTTCCTATCGGTTAAAAACAAAAAAGTAGGGCTTTTTAACTCTGCCAATTCTTTTGCCTTATTCACATAAAAAACCATTGACAATGATTTTCCGCTTCCTTGAGTGTGCCAGAACACACCGATTTTTTTATTTCCCTGTCCTGAACGTGCCGAAGGACCTTTCGGCCCAATCGCCCGCAAGGTTTCTTTAACTGCTTTATTTACTCCGAAATACTGATGGTAAAGACACATTTTCTTTGAGAACTTATTCGTCTCTTTCTCGCTATCCGCCTCAAAAACAATAAAGTTTTTAATAATATCCAGCAAGCGGGCTTTATGAAAAATTCCCTTGACAATTATTTCCAATTCAGACACCCCCTTGTTTTTTTCTTCCTCGCTTTCAATGCCTTTCCAAACTGAAAACCATTCCCAAGAAGAAGTTATTGTGCCATGCCTTGCCTGTAAAAGGTCGCTAATCGCCAAAACTTGATTATATTTAAAAATCTCGGGAATATCCTTTTTATATCCCTGCAATTGCCTAAAACCGGAAAAAATTGTTCCTTCTTCAGTAGTAGGGCTTTTTAACTCAAAAATAGCGACTGGTACGCCGTTTATAAAAACCACTATATCCGGCCGTCTTATATTTTCCGCTTCCTGTATCGCGAATTGATTAACAACTAAAAACTCATTATTCAAAGGATTTTCAAAATCAAAAACCTTGGCTATTTTGCCCTTAAGTTCTCCATTTCTGTCTCTTGATTCAACCTTAATTCCCTGCGTGAGCATTTTATGTATTTCCTTATTGGCAATATCCAAACTCGGATGCTCAAATCCAGTAATTTTTAAAACTGCATCGTCAATCGCCAAATCAGATAATTCCGGATTTAATCTCCGCAAAGAACGTTTAAGCCGCGAAATCAAAACAACTTCTCTAAAAGAATTTCTTTCTCCTAAATTCACGCCCGGCTTGCCCGCCGAAGCTTCAGCGAAAACGGGAGCCAAATCCGGCCCGAACTCATAATCATAGCCCATCTCCTTGAACCAATCTATAACTGGCTGTTCAGTTAATGTGTCTTCAGATAATTTAGACATAGAAATTATTTATAATAAATTGATGCATTTTAATAATAGTATCCTGAGAACGTTGTAAGACAAGTTCGGCTTCAATCAACACATTTTCATTTCTATATTCTTTTTGAAAAGCCATAGAAACATAACCAAATCCTGGTCCGCGATATTCTGAATAATCAAGCAGTTGTTGAACGGCAATATCATTTTTAAACTCTTTATCATTTCTGTGTTTTTCAACCAATTCAAAAGTTGTCGGGTTTATCTCAACCTCTACAACCAAAAATACTCGGCTGATTCTATCGTCAAGAATACGAACCTCTTTTATTAATTTCGCCTGAGAATATGGTCCTTTGCCGCCTCCGCTCCACAACATCTCAATTTGTTTTTTGGTTAATTTCTTTTTCATACTCTTATCTCTCCACTCATTAGCTTTGGCAAAAGCAAATCGCGGAGAGATGCTAATTTTTGATTTTCTTTTTTATTGTTGTTCATAAGTTCAATAAGCGGCTGTATTTTCTCACTAAACTTTATCGCTAATTCTTTAGGCGGAATAATAAATTTTTGCACAGCAAATTCTGGCCAATGTCCTTTATAATCGCCCATTTTAATTTTACCCCTTGTTAAATAGTAAACAAATAAGGTTGGATAACCGTTTATTCCAATATACGGGATTACATTTTGAATACAAGAAAAATCATAAGTGATTAATCGATAATAACAGGTATGATTTGAAAACACAGCCACGGGATTTTTAGTGCTTGCTTTTACGCTTGGTTCTTCGTTGTGAAAACCTATAATTCCTGATTGTCCTTGGTCTAATATCGGTACTTTTCCTTTTGGTAAAGCGGTTTTATTATCGTATTTTTTACCGACTGACAACCTCTCTATTATTTCCATAATATTTTTTATTTCCCATCCTTTTGGCAACTTTTCACTTTTCGTTTTTAGTTTTTCGTTTTTTCCAAACCACTCCTTAAAAATCGCCTGCGCCATTTGCTCCAACGTCCGGCTGATTTTATTATTTAGCTCAATCTTATCATCAAAAGCGGAAAGAATAGAAACAATGCGTTTTTGCTCGTTAAAAGAAGGAAGAAAAATTTCTAAATTTTTTAACCCAATTATCGTTATCGCACTTTGGGACGAACCAATTGTAATGGAATTCACGGCCTCTTTCCCAAAACATGACTCAAACCAATAATAAATAAATTTTGGATTACAATTCCTAAAATTTCTAAACCAAATTAAATTTCCATCTTTGAAATAAAAATAATCATCTTTTTTTACCAAATAAGGTATCCCAATAGTTCCGACGGATGTCAAAAGCAAATCCTTCTCTATGGGTGCTCCGAACACTTCTTTTATTTTTTTAAATTTTTCTTCAGAAATATAAAGCTCTGTAGAAGTTTTTTGACTTTCATGCTTTTCTATAATCTCTTTTGATCTAAAGAAGGGCACGCCCTGTTTAACATAATCGGAAAGATAAATCCTTTTGCTAGAGGTAATGTCTGCCAATTCTCCCAACTTCACCTTCCGCCAAGTTGTTTTAGTTTTTATAGTCATATTATCTTTGTTTCTCTTTATACTTCCGAATAATTTCTTCTCGCTCTTTTTCTGTTATCGGGCAATTATCACAACGATATACTCCGCAGAGCACAGAAAATCCACCGTCAGGCAAAACGATTCTTTCTCCGCATTTGGAGCAGTAAGTCGGTTTAAAAGCAGGGGGATTGGGAAGTTTCTCAAAATTATATTCGTTCATGCCATACCAGACGTACATTTCCAATTCATGCTCAAAATCCTCGCGGCATTTTTTACAGGTTTTCCAGTCGCCCTTATGCTGCTCGGTGTGATGATGGCCGCAAAGCGTAAATCGCCTATGATTGCGCGAGCAAATATTGCGTGAATACGAAAACATTACATATTCGCTTTCATCGCCGCATACCCAATTGCCGCAACACTCTGTTTTGCGTCTTGGTTTTTTTGTTCTGCCGCACAACCCGCACGCTGGGATTTCGGCTTTTGCCTTGGTTTTTTTAATTACTTTTGCCATAATTGATAATTTTTATTCATTTTTTTTGGGCTTTGGTTTTTCGTTACTCCTTTTTACTCAACTGCAATTTCGCAAATTCCTTAAGGGCTTCGGGCGGCATTTCATCCATCTTACAATGATAACAATGCCAATCTCTTGCTCCGTCTTTTAATGTGCCAACCTCAAAAGCCCTGCCGTCATCGCCAAATCTTGCTCCGCAGGTTTTGCAATAATAATTATGTTCTTTTGCTTGTTTTTTGGTCATATTTTCACTTTTTTTATTGGGTGTAGTTTTCCACTTGACAATAGGTGTATGTTTGCTAATATAATAGTTGAAGCGTGTCCCAGGTCTGGGTGCCCGCTTTTTTGTTACTACCAAACTTTAACCAGCCATTTCTTGTTAATAACTTTTTTTAAATCTACATTTCTTTTTGTAAACCAATCTTTCACAGCGCCGCTTATTAAATCAGACATCTGCATCGCATTAACATATTCAGAATTTACATGGGTTACATAATCGATTTTTTTTATAGTTTTAGTATTCACTTTGCCCATAATATAACCATTGAAATTATCAAATTTTCCGTCCAATAATCTTCTGTCTGTCCTATCAATTACAATCTCAACTTTCTCAGTAAAACATTTATTTATTGCGAAAGATACTAACTTGGCAAGGTTATATTCGTCAAAAACATTGTGCAGCTTCTTTTTCCCATCAATAGAAAATACTCCTTTATATTTTGTTTTATCTATTAAGCGATAATATATTTTGATCTCTAAATCGTTCACGATATTTAATAAATCCTTATAAAGTTCTAGGGGAATATTTATTGATTTAATTTCGTCACGATAACCATATTTATTTTTTACTTGCAACATTTTGTTCTCTAGAACGAACAATTTTTTAGAATCTAAACAAACAGCAGAAAGGATATAAAACAAGCTCGATCCCGTGGGAACTTTTTCACCTTTCTCGTTTGTTTCAAATGGTTTACCGGGATCACCCGACTCATCAATAAAAATATAATTAAAGGATTTCGGCATAATCAACAGTTTAATTTCTTTAAGTTTTTCTCAATTTCTCTTTCTAATTTCTCTCCTTCTTTGAAATACTGTTTTAATCCGCCGGTTAATTTCTCCATTTTTTCTTTGAATGGTATGCCGTCGTCTTCTTCTTCGGCAACCCCAACATAGCGACCGGGAGTTAAAACATAGCCATTTTTAGCAATTTCTTCTTTAACAACCGACTTACAAAAACCAGGAATGTCCTTATATTTACCCGCTCCTTTTTCTCCTCGCCAAGCCCGAACAGTATCAGCGATTTTTTGAATTTGCTTACTTGTAAAAATAACTTGTTTCCGAGAAATCGGCTCAAAAATTTCTCTTACATCAATAAAGAGTGTTTGACCGATTCTATTTTTAAACTTTCCGTTCTTTTTGTTTTTCGCCACAAACCAAAGAGAAACAGGAAGAGCAACGCTATAAAACATTTTAGCGGGACAAGCAATAATTATTTCAACCAAATCATCTTCAATAATTTTTTTTCTAATTTCTCCTTCCTTGCCGCTAACTGCCAAGGCGCCGTTTGCCATAACAAAACCCGCCAATCCGTTTGGCGCCAAGTGATGAATAAAGTGCTGAATCCACATAAAATTGGCATTGCCGGAAGGCGAGGTGCCATATTTTATGCGAGGGTCTTTATCGCTTAATCGTCCCGGCTCCCATTCTGCGTTAAAAGGCGGATTTGCAATAACAAAATCTGCTCGAAGGTCAGGAAATTTATCATCATAATATGAATTACCCCATTCTATTTGTCCAAAAATTCCCCTAATCGCTAAATTCATTTTACAAAGTTGTAAAGTTGTGGGATTGCTTTCCTGCCCAAAAAAGGAAATTTTAGATGGGTCTTTTTGATGAATCTTTAAAAATTCGCTTGATTGGACAAACATTCCTCCACTTCCGCAAGCCGGGTCAAAAATGCGCACGTTTTCGTACGGCTCCAAAATTTCAACAATAAGTTGAACAATAGAGCGCGGGGTAAAAAATTCTCCGCCCCGCTTTCCTTCCGCTGAAGCAAACTGACCTAAAAAATATTCATATACTCTCCCCAACATATCTTTCTCTTTTTCGATGTCATGGTTAAAAGTGATCTTAGAAAAAATATTCACTAATTCTCCCAGAATATGACTTTCTAATTTTGTTTGAGTAAAAATCTTAGGAAGCACGCCTTTTAGTTGCTTCGGATTTGCGCTTTCAATCGCTTCCATTGCTTCGTCAATATATTTTCCAATGTCGCTGCGCATAACGCGTTCTCGCAGAAATTCCCAACGAGCATTTTCAGGAATATAAAAAACACCCTGACTTTTATATTGGTCTTTATCATTAAGAATAAATTTGCGGGCGCTTTCTTTGGGAATATAATAATTCTGGTTTTTAGAATCGCTCATCCATTGCTCTAATTGCCACTGTCTTTGATAAAAAGAATCTGAAACGTATTTTAAAAACAAAAGACCGAGGACAATATATTTGTACTCGGACGGGTCAATATTCCCGCGTAATCTGTCAGCCGCCTTCCAAAGTTCTTTTTCAAAACCAATATCTTTTTGAGGTGATTGGCCGAGTTTTACTACTTCCTCTACTGCTTCTTTCTGTTCTTTTTAATTCGTGTTTTAATTTCTTTGGGCAACGACTCTATCTCATACAAAAAACCAGAACCAACTTTCTTGATTTTAACGTCCGTTTCACCTTTTAACATTTTCTGTATCGCTTGACGAGTTACACCCAAAACTCTCGCTAAATCAGCAGTTGATATATATTTTTCTTTATTCATTATTAGAATTATAGCAAAATGAAAACCAGTTGTCAAGCGTCAACTGGCTATTATTAAGAATAACGAATAATATAAGCTTAAATTAATTTTTTATCTTTAAAACTAAAAACTTTGGTTTTAGTGATTATCACATGGTCTAAAACATCTATTCCCATTATTTTACCGGCTTCAAGAATTCTTTTGTTTATTTCCAAATCATCCTCTGACGGCTCTGTATCTCCGGAGGGATGATTGTGGATTAAAATTACAGAAGCCGCGTTTTGCGATAAAGCGTATTGGAAAATCTCCCTCGGGTGAACCAAACTAGCGTTTAAAGTCCCTACAAAAAGGTGTTTTTTAAAAATCATTTCATTGCGGGCGTTTAAGTATAATCCGAGAAGGTGTTCGCGGGATTTGTCTCTTAAATAACTGCATTGGGCGACTACGTCTTTTATTGATTCAATTTTGGGCAGAGTTTCCTCGCCTATTTCCAAAGCTCTTTTTACTAATTCAGCAGCAGCTAAAATTGTACAGGCCTTGGCTGAACCGATACCCTTAATTTTGGATAAATCATTATAAGTTAGTTTCAATAATCTCTTTTTTGAGTATTTTCTTAAAGTTTGTTTTGCCACTTCAACTACGTTTTTTCCCTCCACACCAGTTCCCAATAAAATCGCTAAGAGTTCCTCATCTTTGAGGTTTTGAGGACCTTTTTGGATTAATTTTTCTCTTGGTCTTTCAATTTTAGGCAGGTTTTTAAGTTTCATAGGATTTTAATAGTATTTCTTGATTTCTTGCATCAGGGTCTGTTTAAAATCTTTCAATATCATCCGGTGGCTTCGGGGAAGGAAAGTTTTTAATTCTTTTTTAAAATCGGTTTTTGACTTTTTTAATTTTTCTAAAATTTCCGGCAATAATTTTTTATGTTTCGTTTCCAGCATCCGGTTATGAAGAAAAAAATAAAGATCGTACCAATCTCTGGCTTTAGACCGCGTCAAGAGGGCAGAAATCTTGCCAGTAATAATCTCGTCTAAAGGAAGGTGGTAGACGTCATAATGAGGGATATACTCATTTTTTATTCTAGAAACTGCTCCCATGCTTTTTTGCTTCCTTGTTCGGAAAGAGATTTCTATTTTTATCTGCAACTTAAATCTTGAAAAAGAAAAGTCCATTTTTGCCAAATAACCACCGGTAGTTTTTTTAGCCTCTGTTATCTCAATTTCAAACCCCCAGGCGCTTAAATTCCTTATAGTTTCGATTAATATATCTTCAATTTCGGGATAAGCAACATTGTTTATTCCAGTAAAATCCAAATCTTCAGAATATCTTGGACTTTGATAAATTAAACGTAAAGCCGTTCCTCCTTTGAATAGCAATCTATCTGAATTTTTAAGTTTGTAAAATTCAGATAGAAAACAATGTTGGGCATATTCCCGAGCAATGGTCAGGGGACTTGTTTGGTATCTAGTAGATAATTGTTTTACTTCTTCTGGACTGATCATAAATTTTATTAACTAATTTAACTAAAGACTTTCTTTTAAATAATTTAGCATATTCGATTAATTTATTTTTTGATAATTTATTTACATCTATACGGTCATAAACTGGTTTTTGGCCCAAATCAACAAAATAAAGATAATCAACGAAGGCTTTTTCAGATTCGGCAATTAAAACAATATTTCCCTCAATTGATTTTCTTAAATAGCCGCTGAAAGCATCTTTTTTAATTTTGCTGTAGGTGTAAGAAATATTGTTAATCACAAACTCACGAGTGGATTTGGTGGCGACAGAAGTAATAGTATAGACGGTTTCAGGAATAATCCCGTAATACATCATTGCATATTCTAGAGAAATATATGAAGGGCTGTAGACCCTATTAGCAATCTCAAACTCAGATGGTAAATAATCCTCTAAAGAATACAGACCTTTTTTTAATTTTATAATAAATCTATCTTTTATATGTCTTAAAATAAATTTTCTAGCTGTTTCATAAGAGACGCCAAAAACCCTCTGTAAATCCAGAGGGGTAAATATCTTAGACTGTTTTCTAATCAAAGCTTTCTGAATTTTTATTGGATTTAGTCTCTTTCTCGGTTTTTTTATCATATTGTAGTAATTCTAAAATTGGGACAAAAAACTACCATAAATAAAACGGCTTTATCTTATTTTATCATTCCAGAAGGTGTTGTCAAGAGCAAGGTAAAGTTTTTACCAATAGTTTTTTCCAATATCTCTAAAGTCGCCTGTACTGAAGGGTTGACAGTGTTTTTTAGAATTAGCCTCTCTCCTGTGATAATTCGGCCTCGGCTAAATCGCGGATTTTCATAATTTATTTCAAATCAACTAAACAAGTTTTTAGAAAATGAATGATTGCCTGAATGGTTTCTGTTTTTAGTTTTGGGTTGCTTCCAGCAACCCAAACCGCGAAATTATAAAGTTCTTTAGTATCAACTTTTAACCATTTTTTATTTTTATGCAGAAATACAAATAAACTAGTCATTGCGATTCTTTTATTTCCGTTCTGAAAAGGATGATTTTTAATCATTAAATAAAAAAAGATTGCTGTTTTTCCAACAATTCCTTTATAGAGAGATTTTTTTTCAAATTTTTGAAAAGGAACTATAATACAGCTTTCCAAAATATTTGGAAAGCGGGTAACAAAATCAGGAATTGGTTCATCATAGGTCATTAATTCTCTCGCTAACGTAAAAGCAATGTATTCAACGTCTTTAATGGATAAAGTTTTAATCATTTGTCGATAATAATCTTAATGTTTCGCGGTATTCTTTAACTACCCTTTTAACCGCTTCTTCTATTTCTTTTTTTTCTTTTTCGGTCAATTCTTTTCCTAAAATATTACCTAAATCTTTTTTATCAATAACAAAATTACGACCAACTCTTATGGCCGTAATTTCACCCTTTTTAATCTTTTTATACACGGCTATTCGACTAATGCCTAAAATTTTAGCTAATTCGGTTGTAGAAAAGAATCTTTTATCTTTCATAAATTTTTATGTTAACCTATATATTTTATTATATTTTATGTTAACGTATGTTAACCAACCTGTCAATATTTAAAATCAAAATTCTAAAATAATAAAAACTTTTTCTATTTGCGAGATATTAAAAGCCGGCTCAATTTCTGCTTGCTGAAAAGGTTCAAGATCGCTTTTTTTAACTTCTTTAATTTTGCCGACTAAAAGTCCTTTTGGAAAATCATTGCCAAGGCCGCCAGTTGCTACAACATCTCCTGGAAATATCTCCTGTTCTCGAGGGATAAGATCAAATAAAAGATTAAAATTCCCCTGGCCTCTTACTACTCCCAACTCAGCATCTAAAGAACTATTTTTATGAGAAATTAAGAGCACCTTTGAAAATCTATCATAAACTTCGCTAACCCTGCCTACTAAGACATTTTGTTCTGTAATTATTGGCATATCTTTTAAAAGACCATCTTGGA